>OQVL01001157.1_pt1 | contig 15499 bp, 10 predicted proteins | sample 1691501 | NCBI WGS metagenome assembly OQVL01 (sample SAMN03418253, study PRJEB22391) | human gut metagenome | biome: human-gut; feature: organic feature; material: feces | host: Homo sapiens | place: Tanzania | collected 2013-01
TTTTGGACAGATTGATACGGCAGGATTTCCCAAGGATTCTTATTATCTGTATCAGGCGGCATGGATTGACCGCAGAGAAAAACCTGTAGTGCATGTGTTTCCATATTGGGATTTTAATCCGGGACAGCTCATTGATGTACGGATTGCCAGTAATGCAGATGTAGTAGAACTTCTGGTCAATGGAGTTTCAAAGGGGCGGCAGAGAATAAATCATACAGGAGGAAGTAAACTTACTGGGGATTACAGGATTGCGTACGAGAAGGGGGAGATTACCGCAGTAGCCTACGATGAGAATTTAAAAGAGATTGCAAGGGAGACCCGCAGCTCATTCGGGGAACCGGTAAGATCAAATCAAGGCCCTTACAGACAGCTTACAAGCCACTACATCTGCATTAACAACAGCACAGGCATTGCACGCATAGGAACAAGTAACAGAGCAGTAAAAAGTCGTAGACAGATTCAGGTGACTGATAAGTCTCGGACATCTCAATCTGTCTATGACAAGAAAACATAGATGGAGAAGCACCGGAGAGTAAGGTATGAACGTCCGCTGAAAATGCGATACCCTACATCAAGGATGCAGATTCAAAGATAAACGACAAAGTATGAGCTGGTAGCCGATAGATATTTTCACCATAGGGCAACGATCCTGCAAACGAGCTTAATCGGCACCCAGGTTATGGATATGTGGGACGAAGGAAGTTAGGGCCTCTTAAATAAGAGTGATCCTGGTAGACACGGGAGGTGCACACCCATAACGATGAGGGCATTACACAAAGGCCATTTATAAATGAAACGTGACGTTTTGTTTTAAAAGTGCCTGTAATACATGAAAATCGTTATAATTCAGCACATCGATGCAAGAAATATCCATAACCTATTGGCTTATATCAAAATATGTACTTAAAAAATAGCTTAAATAAGCTAAATAACATTTGACTTATTAGGGAGGTGACTACAATGTTAAAAGATGTACTGGTAAAGATTGCAGACAAAATATTAAATCAAAAATAAAAAAATAAACAAGTTTAAAAGGAGAAGAAAAACATGAAACAGACAGAATTAAAAGGAATTATTACACCAATTTTAACACCAATGAACGCAGACGAGAGCATCAACACTGACGAGCTCAGAACACAGATTGACAGACTTATCGATGGCGGTGTGCACGGAATTTTCCCATTTGGAACAAACGGTGAGGGATATATCTTAAATGAAAAAGAAAAATGCGAAGTCCTTGAAGCTGCAATTGATCAGGTAAAAGGAAGAGTACCTGTATATGCCGGCTCAGGCTGCATTTCAACACAGGATACTATCAGAATGAGCAAGGAGGCAGAAAAGCTCGGAGCTGACGTCCTTTCAATAATCACTCCAAGCTTTGCGGTTGCATCACAGAAGGAGTTATACGATCACTATGTAGAGGTTGCCAAGCATGTAGATACTCCAATCGTTCTTTACAATATTCCTGCCCGTACAGGAAACAAGCTGCTTCCTGAGACAGTAAAGAAGCTTGCAAAGGATGTTGACCTTATCATCGGTGCAAAGGATTCAAGCGGTGACTGGGATAACTTAAAGGCATATATCACAGAGACACGTGAACTTGACAAGAAGTTCTATGTATTATCAGGAAATGATTCACTCATTCTTCCTGCATTAAAAGAAGGAGGAGTCGGAGGAATCGCAGGATGCTCAAATGTTTATCCACATGTGCTTTCATCAATCTACAACCTTTTCAAAGAGGGCAAGCTTGAGGAGGCAGAGGCAGCACAGGATTCTATCGCAAGCTTCAGAGCTGTATTCAAATACGGCAATCCTAACACAGTTGTTAAAAAAGCGGTTGCAATGCTCGGATATCCTGTTGGCGATTGCAGACGTCCATTCAACTATCTGTGCGATGAGGGCGTGGAAGCGCTTGCAAAGGTATTAAAAGAGAATGCTGACAAAGGAATGAACTAGCTCTGGGGAGGATGAATTAATATGAAGTTTGTAATGACACAGGCTGTATGCCCAGAAGGAATGCAGCTTTTAGATGGAATAGCTGATGTATATGTAGCTGACAATCAGGATCCGAACAATTATCTTGACGAGATGAAGGATGCAGATGCTCTTATTGTAAGAATTGCAAAATGTGATGCAAATGCTATAGAAAACAGCCCGAAGCTCAAAGTAATCGGACGTACAGGCGTAGGATACGATTCTGTTGATGTAAAAAAAGCAACAGAGCTTGGTATCCCGGTGGTTATCACACCGGGAGCCAACAACAGAAGTGTTGCTGAGCATGCGGTAGCAATGATTTTTGCATTGTCAAAGAATCTTATCGAGGCACAGAATGAGATGTGCAAAGGAAACTGGGAAATCCGTGGAGCAAAGAAGGCTTTCGAGCTTGAGGGAAAGACAGTCGGAATCCTTGGCCTTGGAGCAATTGGAAGAGAAACAGCCAAAATCTGCAAAGGCTGTGGAATGAGCATTGCAGCGTACGATCCTTTTATGACAAAAGAGCAGGTAGAAGGCTATGGTGCTAAATATTATGAGGATTATGTGGAGCTGTTAAAGGACAGCGATGTGGTATCAATCCATGTACCGCTCACAGATCAGACCAGGAACATGATCTCAAAGAAGGAGCTTTCTGTTATGAAACCGACGGCGCTTATAATAAACTGCAGCCGTGGAGGAATCATCAACGAAGCAGATCTCGTAGAAGCATTAAATAACGGAGTTATCGCCGGCGCGGGAACAGATGTATTCTGCAGTGAGCCACCAAAAACAGATGATCCGTTATTAAACTGCAGAAATCTTATCGTAAGTCCGCATTCAGCAGCCCAGACAAGAGAGGCAGTAATCAAGATGGCACAGATGTGTGTCAAGGGCTGTCTGGCAGTAGCAGAAGGTAAAAAGTGGCCATATGTAGCCGACAAGTCAGTATATGAGCACGAGAAATGGAAGGGTGCTGACTGGGCAGAGGTTTAAAATAAAAATATATCGGGGGATATAATATGGATTCTAGTATTATTTCAATTATAATTGTATTAATTACAATGGGCTTGTTTGTCTGGAACAGACTGCCGATAAGCGTGGTTGCTATCCTGGGTTCGGTAGCAATGGCAATGTTTATTCCGGAAATGGAGCTATCCGCAGTATACAGCGGATTCAGCGCAACAGGCTGGCCGATGGTAGTCGGAATGTGTGTTGTAAGTGCCGCACTTTTTGAAACCGGAATAGCAAGAAAGATAGGAGAAAAAATCGGAAATTCTTTTCTTGCCAAGACGGAGAGGCGGTTTATAGTGACGGTAAGTGCTGTATGTTCATTGATGTCAGCATTTATGAGTAACAACGGAACTGTTGCTATCTGGATGCCTATTATCGCAATCGTAGCAGCAAACTCATGTGGAAAAATCCGCTCAAAAATGGTTATTTTCCCAGCCGGAACAGCAGCCGTTATCGGCGGTGCATGTTCACTGATCGGCTCAACCTCACAGCTTGCAGCAAACTCAGTATTACAGGGATATGCCGGTTATGAGGAAGGCATGGGAATGTTTGACATGACAAAGATCATGTTTCCGGCAGCAGTTGTACAGATTATTTTCTGGGGAACCATCGGCTACAAGCTCCTCGACAAGGTATTAAAACCGAATAGTCCTGACTTCGACAAGGGAAATATGTATTCAGTTGCAGAGATACATAAGCTCGAGAAGGAACAGGAGTCAGATGCTCCGGCATGGAAGGGCTATGTGGCACTCGGAACCATGATTTTATGCATAGTATTATTTGTATTAAGCGGTTTCCAGCCATTCAAGAGCTATTTTAACATCGGCACAATCGGTCTTATAGGTGCTGCAATAGTACTTGGAACAGGCTGTATCTCGATAAAAAAAGCATATTCGGATCTTCCTTGGGATGTTTTTGTATGTATCGGAACAATATCAGGAATCGGAACAGGACTTGATGTATCAGGTGGTGGAGCATTAATCGCAAACGCCGTACTCAACCTCTTCGGAGGAAAGAACGCATCGGTTGTGCTTCTTACAGTAGTTATCGCAGTGCTTACAAGTGTACTGACAAACATCATGTCAAACAATGCCACAGCAGCAATGCTTACACCAATCTGTATAGCAATTGCATTATCGCTTGGAATCAGTCCTATTCCATGGGTAATTGTAATCGGTGCCTGCTCAAACCTTGCAATAGCAACATCTTTCGGAACAGCCGTAAATATGCAGATACTTCCGGCAGGATACAAGTTTTCGGATTTCGTAAAAATCGGTGGACCGTTACTTATTATACTTATTGCAGTTGTTTCTATATGCAGTGTGGCATTCCTGTTCTAAGAATTGAGTGTCCTGAAGCAGCAAATATATGCTAGAAAGACACTTTAATAAATCGGAATGAAAAGTTTGTGTACATAATAAAACAGATACTAACAATACAGGCAGAGTTATCATTTTATGATAGCTCTGTTTGTGGATATGAGCATTTTGTGTGTATAGACGATTTGCGGATATGGGCATTTGTGAAAAATAAAAAGCAGCAAGTGCAGATTGGAGAGATAATATGTCATTAAAAAGTGATTACAATGATTTTATAACATATAAAGACAGACTGCTGTGTGACAAAACTACAAAGTATTGGATTAATCAGGAAGAACGTTATATCGAACCGTTTCAGATATTCGGAAACTTATACTATGTCGGTGACACCTGGGTGTGCGTACATATAGTTGATACGGGAGCGGGACTTCTGATGCTGGATGCAGGCAATTGTGGCAATACAGCGTTGCTGATAGAGAGTATATGGGAAATGGGATTTCGTCCGGAAGATGTAAAATGGATAATATTGTCACACGGCCACGCTGACCATTTCGGAGCAGTTGGATTTTTCAGGAGAATGTACGGAACAAAAATATACATGGGAGAGCCTGATGTCAGAATGTTTGAGAATAATCCGGAACAATCCGTGATTCAGGCAACAGGGAATGTTATGGAATCCTTGTTTGAAGTAGATTATGAGATAAAAGATGGTGATGTGCTGACGTTTGGTAATACAACCATCAGGTTTTACCTTGTGCCCGGGCATACCAAAGGATGTATAGCATGTTTTTTTGATGTTACTGATGGCAAATGTACAAAGCATGCCGGATATTATGGCGGATTTGGATTTAATACTTTGCAGAAGGAATTTCTCGAGGATATCGGAGACTATGAGTATGTTGCGAGAAGAGAGTATGCACAGTCAATCGACAAGGTTATAGATGAACCTGTTGATATTTTTGTTGGGAACCATACATCAAATGTGGATTTAATAAATAAAAGAAATTATATGATAGAGCATCCGGGGAGCAATCCTTTTATTGATAGTACTGCATGGAAAAAATATCTGGGAAATAAGAAAAAAGAACTTATGTTATTAGAAGAAAAAGAGAGAAATTGAGTGACAAAAGCAGTTTCAGAGAATTATCTGTTCAAGGTATAATAGTTATGTATTATGCGATGAATATTAGCGAGATTATAGCTACAGTTTCACGATACACAACGGTGATAGAGTCAATTCGTTTTATAATACAATAAAAATGAGAGGAAACCCGAATGATGAAACAATTTTTGAGGAAAACCATGAAAAATATAGCGACCTACGTGGAACTGGTATTGTCTGCATTTCTCGTATTTGTGATAGCGATACTTATTATAAAGCTTGTAGGGCAATGTTTTTTTGATATATGGCATGACAAGCTTGAGTTGGAGTATTACATGGAATATGCCATGTCGCTTGCTATAGGCGTGGAGTTTGTAAAGATGCTCTGTACGCATCAGCCGGGCACGATAATAGAGGTTCTGCTTTTTGCAACAGCCAGACAGATGATAGTCGAGCACCTCAATGTATATGAGACTCTTGTTGGAATTGGCGCGATAGCAGCGCTGTTTGCAATCAGAAAATTCCTGTTCTGCAGTTTTGATGAGGCAGATCACATGATATGCCGGGGCAGCCAGACAGTGGCACACGCGAATCTTATAACCGGAGCCAAAATTCCGGAGGAAAAGACAAGAATTCTTCGCAATGTCATAAGCGACAAGCTGAGTGAAGAGGGAAAGACGGTTGCAATAGGTGCCTGTGTGTATTATAAGGATTGTGCACTTAGAGTGGATAGTATGCGCGAAGGGGTGGTAACCAGAGTTGAAGTGATAAAGAACCTGTAATGTATATTTAACCTATATTATAATTTTTTTGATTTCTGTGCTGCCATTACCATTTGTATTTTATTTCTCGCGTAAGCTGTTGTTATGGGGGTAAGCGGTATCTTTCTTTGCTTGTAATCGTTTCAAAAGAATTATATAATAGGCATATATGATTTTAGGAGAAGAAAGTATGGCACAGACTATAAGTATCGGAAAACAGGATTTTCTATACCTTCGTGAAAACAATTATTTTTATATAGATAAGACTGATTTTATCAGGCAATGGTGGGAGAGTGCGGATGACATCACGCTTATTACCAGACCACGCCGCTTTGGAAAAACTCTGAATATGGATATGCTGCGAACCTTCTTTGAAAAAACTGCTGACGATAATAGTCAATATTTTACCAATAAAAGAATTTGGCAGCAGGGAGAACGCTATACAAAGCACCAAGGTAAATATCCTGTTATCTTTATTACTCTCAAAGATGTAAGAGCCAGAAACTGGTCCACTGCCTTTGATATGCTTAAATTTGTTATCAGAACTGAGTTTGCCAGACACAAAGAATTGCTCAACAGCCAAGCAGTATCTCTGACAGACCAAGCTATCTACAACAAAATTATCATGGATACAGCACGCGATTCAGAATACAGATTCAGCTTACAGGTACTATGCAGAATGCTTCATGCCCACCACCAAGTAAAGCCTATCATTATTGTGGATGAATATGACACTCCTGTTCAGGAAGGCTATATGAATGCTTACTATGACGATGCCATAGATTTTATTCGCAGCTTTTTTTCTGCTGCCCTGAAGGATAATCCTCACCTCATGATGAGTATCCTTACAGGCATATTACGAATTGCCAAAGAAAGCATTTTTACAGGGCTGAACAACTTAGAGACGGACAGCGTTCTTCACACACGCTATGGAGACGCTTTTGGTTTTACGCAGGAAGAAGTGGAGGCGATGCTCGCATACTATAATTTGAACGAGCAGATTGAGGAAGTAAAGAAATGGTATGACGGCTATCTGTTCAATAATTTTGAGATTTACAATCCATGGAGTATACTCAAATATGTCAACGACCGCAAAGATCATGTGACACAGTTTCCGCTTCCGTATTGGTCGAATACCTCATCAAACAGCATTGTACATGAGATGGTCGAGGACGCAGACGAGGATGCAAGGCGCGATCTGGAAACGCTCATGGATAGCGGAACGATTGAAAAAATTGTTCATGAAGAGATTACCTATGCAGACATTCATAAGTCACAGGACAACCTTTGGAACTTCCTGTTTTTCACCGGATATCTGAAGAAAATGGGCGAACGGACAGACGCAGAGGGAGATATTCACCTCAAGATGGCGATTCCGAATATGGAGATAAAGAAAATTTACAGGGAGTCCATTACCGAGTGGTTCAACCAAAGGATAAAGAAGAAAGACCGCAGCCCGCTTGTGCGAGCACTGGAGGAGGGCGACTGCGAAGCGGCAGAAAACTTCGTAAACGAGCAGCTTTTCGATACCATCAGCTATTTTGATTATGCGGAAAGTTACTACCACGGCTTCATGGCGGGGCTTTTAAAGAATGCAGGCAGATATGCTGTTTACTCCAACCGTGAGAGCGGAAACGGCAGACCTGACATCGTGCTGACGGAACTGAAATTCAGAGGCAGGGCGATGATTCTGGAATTGAAAATTTCAGACACGATTCAGGGGATGGAGAAGAAATGCGAAGAAGCACTCGCGCAGATTGAAGAGAAAAAATACGCAGTTCCGCTTGAAGATGATGGATATCGGCCAATTCTCAAATATGCAATCTGCTTCTTTAAGAAAGGGTGCATTGTAAGGAAAGCAGAATAAACAAAAAGAAATGAAAGGGGAAAAAATGAAAAGAAAAGCAAACAAAATTTTGAGCATGATGCTCACGCTGGCAGTCAGCTTCACGATGGTATTCGGAAGCATAGGTACTGCGTCCGCAGCATCGTATGACAAGACAAAAGCAGCATTTGAGAAATGCGGAGACTATTTATACAACGAAAGCGAACCGCCAAGCTTCGGCTCCATCGGCGGAGAGTGGATTATTTATGGGCTGGGACACGCAGGATATGATATGAGTGACTCCTATCTTGCCGCATACCGCGCGTCGGTGGAAAAAGCTTTGGAAGAAGGCTATCGCGGCACGAAAGGCATCCTGCACGACAAGAAATTCACCGAGTATGAGCGAGTAATCGTTGCGATGAGTGCAGTCGGCATGGACGCAGCCAATGTAGGCGGCTATGACTTGACGGCACCGCTTGCGGACTTTGTCAACGTGAAATGGCAGGGTATGAACGGACCGATTTGGGCACTCCGAGCGTTTGACTCAGCAAACTACGATGTCCCGAAAAGAACCGATTCCTACGCATACGGAACGCTTACTCCTGATGAAACCAACAGGCAGAACTCTCGCCAGAGAATGATAAACTATATTTTGGATAACCAGTATAGTGATGGTGGCTGGAATTTACAGCCGAAAAAGAAGGGCAGTACCGGCTATAACGCAGTATCCGATGTGGATATAACAGGAATGGCAATGATTGCGCTGGCTCCGTACATGACGAAGCAGCCTAAGGTAAAGAAAGCACTTGATCGCGCGATTACTTACCTTTCCAAACAGCAGAAACAAAACGGCGGCTTCGGAAGCTGGGGCACGATTAATTCTGAAAGCTGTGCGCAGGTGATTTGTGCACTTACGGCATGCGGCGTGAACCCGAATACCGATAAGAGATTCATCAAGAACGGCAAAAGCGTGATTGACGGTCTGATGACATTCTACGATGAGAAAGTCGGCGGGTTCCGCCATGTCAACGAAGCGAGCGGCGGTTATGAGCCGGTTGTAAACCAGATGGCAACCGAGCAGGCATATTATGCACTTGCGTTTTTCTATAAATCGGTGCCAAGCCAGACGACGCTGACAAAGGCTGCGAAGGCCGGAAGCGGCAAGCTGAAAGCGACATGGAAGAAGGCGGCAATCAACACCGACTATGTAACGAAAAAGAGCGGAAAGACAGCAGCTGTCAGCGGTTATCAGATTGTATGCGCAACGAATAAGAGCTTTACAAAAGGCGTAGTAAAGACGACCGCGGGAAGCAAGGCACTGAGCAAAACCGTGACAGGTCTCAAAAAAGGCAAAACCTACTATGTAAAAGTTCGTGCATATAAGACGGTGAACGGCAAGAAAATTTACGGCACATACAGCAAGGCACTGAAGTGCAGAGTTTAGAATAAGAGAAAGAATTAGAACGAAAGCAAAGGAGAATCGATGGCATTTACGCATTTGCATGTACATACGGAATACAGTCTGCTGGATGGTGCAGCCAGAATCAAGGATGTAGTGGCGCGTGCCAAAGAGCTTGGCATGGACAGCCTTGCGATTACGGATCACGGCGTGATGTTCGGCGTAGTGGACTTCTATAAAGAATGCAGGAAACAGGGCATCAAGCCGATTATCGGCTGTGAGGTCTATACTGCCGCGCGCAGACTGACGGATAAGGATGCGGAAAAGGATAAACGGCAGGGCCATTTGATTTTGCTGGTAAAAAATGAAACCGGATATAAGAATCTGATTAAGATAGTCTCCGAGGGTTTTATCCGCGGATACTACTATAAACCTCGTATTGACAAGGATGTTCTGAGAGCGCACAGCGAAGGGCTGATTGCGCTTTCGGGCTGTCTGGCAGGTGAAATTCAGCACAGACTCCTTTTACGCGATTATGCAGGCGCCAAGGCAGAAGCCGAGGCGCTTCTTGAAATTTTCGGCGAAGGGAATTTTTATCTCGAGCTTCAGGACCAGGGATTGGAAGAAGAACGGGCGATTCTGCCCGACATGAGGCGCTTGTCCGAGGAACTCGGCATTCCTCTTGTGGCAACCAATGATGCGCATTATGTGAGACGCGAAGACGCGAAGGCACATGATGTGCTTTTGGCGATTCAGACGGCGACAACGCTTGATGACGAAAAGAGAATGCGCTTTCCGAACGATGAGTTTTATCTGAAAAGCGAAGACGAAATGCGTAAGATTTTTGCTTACTGCCCGGAGGCCTGCGACAACACGCAGAAAATTGCCGAGCAGTGCAATTACGACTTCCGATTCGGTGAATATCATCTGCCGGAATTCAAAGCACCGGACGGAAAAGACAATACCGCATACCTTCGGGAACTTTGTCACGCGGGTCTCAGGGACCGGTACGGCGACGGCGATTGCGGAGAACACTCGCACCAAGAACTGGAAGACAGGCTGAACTATGAGCTCGGAACAATCGAGAGCATGGGGTATGTGGAATATTTCCTGATTGTATGGGACTTCATCAACTATGCCAAAAACCACGGAATCATGGTGGGGCCGGGCAGGGGCTCTGCGGCGGGATCTATCGTTGCTTATTGCCTGAAGATTACGGACATCGATCCGATAAGATATAACTTGATTTTTGAGAGATTCCTGAATCCGGAGCGCGTCAGCATGCCGGATATCGATATAGACTTCTGCTACGAGCGCCGTCAGGAGGTCATCGATTATGTGACTGAGAAATACGGCGAGGGCAGAGTTTCGCAGATTATAACCTTCGGAACCATGAAGGCAAAGCAGGCGGTGCGCGATGTCGGCAGGGCGCTTTCCGTCAGTTACGCAAAGACCGACCAGATTGCCAAGGCGATTCCATTCGAACTGGGCATGACGATTGATAAGGCGCTTGCGACAAGTCCTGACCTGAAAAATCTCTATGAAAATGACGAAGAGACGCGGGAAGTCATCGATATGGCGAAAGCAATCGAAGGCATGCCGCGCCATGCTTCCACGCATGCGGCGGGCGTTGTGATTTCCAAAGCACCGATTGACGAATACGTACCTTTATATCTGTCCGAAAAAGGACCTGCGACGCAGTTTACGATGACGACTATCGAGGAACTGGGGCTTCTTAAGATGGACTTTTTGGGGCTTAGGAACCTGACTGTAATACGGGACGCGCTTGAACTTATTAAGAAAAACCATGGCGTGTCGATTGATTTTGCGAGGATGGGTTACGATGATCCGTCGGTTTACGAAATGATTTCCGCGGGTAATACGAGCGGCGTTTTTCAGCTCGAAAGCGGCGGCATGACGCAGTTTATGAAGAACCTCAGACCGACCTGCTTTGAGGATGTCGTGGCGGGAATTTCGCTTTACAGACCGGGTCCGATGGACTCCATTCCGAAATACATCGAAAACAAAAAGAACCCAAGCGGGATTCAATATGTGGACGAGTCGCTTGCGCCGATTCTGGATGTAACCTACGGCTGCCTTGTGTATCAGGAGCAGGTTATGCAGATTGTGCGTGACCTCGGCGGTTACAGCTACGGTCGTTCGGATCTTGTGCGGCGCGCAATGTCCAAGAAGAAAAAAGATGTCATGCTTCAGGAAAAGGAGTATTTCATCAACGGAAAACTTGACGAAAACGGCAATGTCGAAATCGCAGGCTGCATCAGAAACGGAATCAGCCGTCAGGCAGCGGAGGCGATTTTTGAAGATATGGAAACTTTCGCACAGTATGCTTTCAACAAGTCCCATGCGGCGGCATATGCGGTTGTCGCATACGAAACAGGTTATCTCAAGAAGCATTACCCGGTCGAATTCATGGCGGCTCTTATGACATCGGTAATGAGCGATGCGAAGATGATTGCACGCTATATCCGAAACTGCAGCGATATGGGAATCGAAGTACTTCCGCCATCTGTCAATAAGAGTTTGAAAAAATTCAGTGTCGAGGATGGCAAAATCCGCTTTGGACTGCTGGGCGTTAAGAATGTCGGAGAAAATGTAATTGAGGCGATTTTGAAGGCACGCGAAGAAAAGGGCGAACCTTCGGATATTTTTACCTTTATTAATAATCTCGATATTTCCCAAGTAAACAAGCGTGCAATCGAGAGTTTGATTAAAGCGGGAGCCTGCGACTGTTTCGAAGGGAACAGGGCCGCAAAGCTTGCGGTATACGAAACCTTGGTCGAGTCTGCACAGAATACTTCCAAGAAAAACCTCGAAGGCCAGATTTCCTTATTCCAGATGGCCTCGGATGCGATGAGCAGTGCGGGCACAGGCAAGCGTCTTCCGGATGTTCAGGCATTTCCTCTCAATATTGAACTTGCGATGGAAAAGGAAATGCTTGGAGTCTACCTGACCGGTCACCCGCTCGATGCATACAAAGAAAAAATGGAAAGAATTTCGTCCGTAACAAGTGACGATTTAATGCAGATTGAAGAGGAATCGGGAACTGCACAGAATCATGCAATTCGTGACGGTATGTCCTGCATCATCAGCGGCATGATTGCAGGGAAGAAGACACTGATTACGAAGAGCAACAAAATGATGGCCTTCATAGATCTTGAAGATTTGTATGGCATTACCGAAGTTGTCATCTTCCCGAATGTATACGAAAAATGCGCGGAAGAAATTCAGGATGACCGCGTTGTGGCAATCAAAGGAACACTGAACTTTAAGGAAGACGAAGCGCCGAAGGTGCTTGCGGATGAAGTGCTGGACATTGATACGGCAATCGAGCGCGGGTTTACGCAGCGATCGCACAATGGTTACAATGGCAGCCGTGGGAAGAACTATGGCACAAAATTGATGGCAGCAGTCCCTCAGCAGAAAACCGAGGCATCGGAACCGACACGTCAGCCTGCGGGCATGGTGAAACTTCGCATACCAGCAGACATGGACGAGGCAATGACATTGGAAGAAATTAAGGTCAACCTCAAACGACATGAGGGTGACCATGAGGTTCTGATCTATCTTCCAAGCGGCAAGATGTTCCGGACAGAGGAATCCCTCTGGGTCAGCCCATCGGAGGAGCTTCGGAAGCAGATGGCGGCAATTTTGCGCATGGAAAATGTGAAAATGTAAGAGGACAGCAGATGGAAAAAACAATTGTAATCTATAAAAGCAAATACGGTGCCACCGCGCAGTACGCGGCATGGATTGCCGAGGAACTCGGCTGCCGGGCGGTTTCCATAGATGAGTTTAAGAAAAATGAGCTAAAGAATTACGACAATGTAATCTATGGCGGCGGCGTGCAGGCAGGCGGAATTAAGGAACTTGACAAGTTCATGAAATGGATTAAGTCGGATCTCAAGCTTCTCGATATGTATCGCTCGGGAAAGATTTCCCGGGAAGACCTCGAAAAATCCGGAGTCGCAGAAAGGCGTTATGCGATTTTTGCGGTCGGAATCAACCTCGATGACACGGAGGCCAGACAACAGCTGCGCGACATTAACTTTCCGAAGAGCTACATGAAGCAGCTTCCTTGCTTCTATCTGCCGGGCGAATATCACCCGGAAAATCTGAAGGGCGCGGATAAGATGATTATGAATCTGGCACAGAAAATGATTAAAGGAAAGCGTGAGTCGGAGATTACGGAAAATGACAAAATCATGATTTCCTATATGGAAAACGGCTGTAATTTGATTGACAGGCAGAGAATCCGTCCAATTGTCGAGGAAATGGCGAAATGAAAAAGATAATAGAAATCGATATGTTCAAGGAATATGTGGGCAAGCTGATTTTCCGCTGCATCGTGTTCCTTGTTGCGCTTGGTGCGTACATATTTTCCCCGGAGGGACGCTGGTGGTTATACGTTGTGTGGGCGGTTATGATGGCAAGCATGCTGCTGCAGATGTTCCCGCAGAACAGACGAATTACGATGGGAAGCAAAAAAGGATTTGCAAGTCACTATGTACCGGCACAAAACTACAGTGAAATCGAAATGTACCGTTATGTACAGCGAAACAATCTTGCGGCAATCAAGGTGCTGCTGATATGGCTCAGTTTCAACGCCATTTTCGGCATTCTGTACGTATTTAAGATTATCGGTTCGAAGGAGCTGATTCTTCTGTCGGTGTTTTACTATATGTGCGACCTGATATGCGTGGTTGTGTGGTGCCCGTTCCAAAGTTTTATCATAAAGAACCGCTGCTGTGTCAACTGCAGGATATTCAACTGGGGATACTTTATGATGTTTACGCCGATGCTGTTTATAAGGAACTTTTTCTCGTGGAGCCTGTTTTTTACAAGCATTTTGCTCATGCTCAGGTGGGAAATCACTCTGATAAAGCATCCGGAGCAGTTTTGGGAAGGTTCCAACGATGTGCTGAAATGCGAAAACTGCAAAGATGTGATGTGCAAACTGAAGAAACCGAAATACTTTTAACAGAAAGCGGAGAACCGAATACAGTTCCCCGCTTTTTTGTTCCGTTATTTTAAATCTTCTTCCAGTTTTGCAAGTGCGTCGGTAAGTTCCTTCGGCATGTGATCGAATTTCGCATACCAGCCTTTGATGCCTTCAAGCTCTTTCTTCCAGGTTTCCTTGTCAACCGTGAGAAGCTCGCTTAATTCTTCATCGCTGAGGCTGATGCCTGTGAGGTCCAAATCCTCCGGACGCGGTACGAAGCCGAGCGGTGTTTCGCTTGCGGAAACCTTGTCTTCGCAGCGATCAAGTGCCCAAAGCAGAGCTCTGAGATTGTCGCCGAAGCCCGGCCAGATGAAGTTTCCTTCCTCGTCGGTACGGAACCAGTTTACATTGAAAATCTTAGGTGGGTTTGTAAGTTTGGTGCCCATATCAAGCCAGTGCTGGAAATAGTCGCCCATGTGGTATCCGCAGAACGGGAGCATTGCCATCGGGTCGTATCTTACAACGCCGACTGCACCGTTTGCAGCGGCGGTGGTTTCCGAAGACATCTTCGAACCGAGGAATACGCCGTGTTCCCAGCTGCGCGACTGACAAATCAGCGGCTCAGATTTTGCACGACGGCCGCCGAAGATAATCGCGCTGATCGGAACGCCTTCGCCGGTGAAAAATTCAGGGGCGATGGAAGGGCAGTTTTCCGCAGGCGCAGTGAATCTTGAATTTGGATGAGCTCCTTTAACGAAGTCTTCACCTGCTGCCTTCTTTGCCTGTTCTTCCTGACCGTTCCAAGGTCTTGCCTGCCAGTCGAGACCGTTTGCAGGAGCCGGCTGATCAAGGCCTTCCCACCATACGGTGTTGTCATCAAGATTTCTTGCAACGTTTGTATAAATTGTATTTTTTTTGGTTGTCATCAAAGCATTGTTGTTTGTCTTTGAATTGGTTCCCGGAGCAACACCGAAGAAACCGTTTTCGGGGTTTACCGCATAGAGCCGGCCGTCATCGCCGACGCGCAGCCATGCGATATCGTCACCGATGGTGTAAACCTTGTAGCCCTTTTCCTGTAAATGCTTAGGCGGAATCAGCATTGCAAGGTTCGTCTTGCCGCAGGCACTCGGAAATGCCGCGGATATGTA
>OQVL01001159.1_pt1 | contig 15494 bp, 7 predicted proteins | sample 1691501 | NCBI WGS metagenome assembly OQVL01 (sample SAMN03418253, study PRJEB22391) | human gut metagenome | biome: human-gut; feature: organic feature; material: feces | host: Homo sapiens | place: Tanzania | collected 2013-01
ACGCGGGACGAGGCTGCTGAAAAATGCCCGACGCGAGACGCGTCGCCCCCATTAGTGGTAGCGTTTGGTGTTCAAGTCCGTCGTATGTTCACGTTTTACCAAACGGCAATAAAAACAAAAGTAGTGCAGATAGCTATGAACGCTACCTACACTACTTTTTACTTTGATTATCAACGCTATTACACCCAAAAGTGCAGAGTGCAGACAAAATGCTGCAAAAGTCTGTATGGGGAGTGCACAAGCAGTTTTTAGGTCAGTGCGTGCACACTCATTTCAGCACCTTGACCACCTTGCCTTGTTGCGTGCGTATAATGTTCACACCATGTTGCAGCTGCGTGATGCGTTGGCCCGATGGTGTGTAGATGGTGCCCCCCAGGGTGCTCATGTCAGGGGCATTATCTGTTTCGGCATTGTTAATTCCTACGGCGGGGTAGGTTACGTCCACGTCGCTGCCGTCAATGCCCTTGATGGTGCAAAGGCTCCATATTGGGTGGTTGGCGTATGCCTGTGCGTATTCGGGGTACACGCATAGTATGGTGCCACGGTTGGGTTTGAGCCCATCAAAGCAGTCGGGACTTGCACCAACCATTGTCATGTTGTCTTGTCCGTCGTACCAAGGCATGTGGGCATAAATTGTGTCGAGCTGGCAACCCTGGAATGTGTTGTAGAAGATAGTGCCCATTGTTGATGGCAGACTGACTGTGCGTAAGTCACCGTCCACGAAAAGCATTTGGCCAAGCATGGTGGTGTGTTCGGGGAAGGTAATGGATTTTAATTTATTACACCCCACAAAGGCCCAGCGCATCACTACCAAATTGGTGTTACCATCGCGTGGCTCGAATATTACGCTATCAAGATTTTCGCAATCTTGTGCAAAGCATTCGGGCATGCGCAGCACGTCCTTGCCAATTATGATTTTGCGCAATTCGTTTTGTGACGAGAATGGGCCCAAGATAGATGCTTGGGCGTTGGCAGCCTCGTACTTGGCATTGTGAGCGCGGTAATCGAGGGTGCGCATGTTGCCCGAGGTATCCCAACCTCCCTTGTAGGCGCCCGAGCCTATGCGTGTCACAAATTCGGGAATAACCACATGAATCAGTTTGTCGCAATCGTTAAAAACGTTCTCGCCAATTTCGAGCGGTGTGTCGTCTGTACGTGGTGTAAAATCGATTTCTGACAGCTCATGCATGCCGCAGAACAGTCGGGCTGGTAGCTTTTCTACCTTAGGGCCGATGGTCACGTGTCCTATTGTTTCGTCGCCTTGAGTGTACATGTTGGCATTTCGTGCGTTCCAAATGATGTGTTTCAGTGAGTCGTTGCGCAACCAGCCCACGCTGCGCACATTTTCGGGTATGGTTATTTCGTTGAACAAGCAGTATGCAAACACACTTTCGCCAATGGAGTCGGTGCGCAGGGGGAAGGTAAAGTTTTTTGCCAAGGCTTTAGAACTTAGGAATGCGCGGTCGCCAAAGGTTAGTGGTAGTTCACTCTCTTCAAATTCAATTTTTGAGAGTTGTGGACAATCGCTGAAGATTTCTTCGGGTAGGCGCCTTACGTCAGCTCCTACGTTAACGCTTTGTAGTGAATTACAGTTGTGGAAAAGATGGGTCGCAGGCGTGTTTGTCACGTTGTAGTCGACATGTTTGAGATAATAGCAGTTATAGAATGCGTATCGGTCCACGAAAGCATCTTTGCAAGGCACTGACATCGTGTCAGCGTAGCAGCTTTGAAATGCATATTCACCTATGTATTTAAGGTTGACAGGTAAGTCAACTTTATGTGTTTGGCAAAAAGCAAAAGCTACTTTACCAATGCTATCCACATATTCGGGTAGTTGTATGTTGGTGATCTTGGTGCCGTAAAAAGCAGATGGTCCGATAGTGAGCGGCAGACTGTCGGGGCGCTCTTTGAAGTTCACAGTCTGCAATTTTTTTGCCATATAGCAAATGCCGTGAGGGATACGCCGTACGTTAGGCCCAATATTTAATGTGACGGGAGAAAATTCTGGACTTATTTTGTCGGGCAGATTGTGAGCCAAGTATTTCACAGTGCGCAGTTTGGGGCAGTCATTAAATGAGTGTCCGTCGCTGCCGTTACCATATTTACCATACAAGGTGTCAACATATTCGCAATCAATGTCGGGAATGGTGATGCTTCTTAATTCATCACTATTCAAGCCATAGCATTTCTTTAGCGTTGAAGGTATGGTTACTTTTTCAATTTTTGTACCATTAAATGCGAGGCCGTCAATAATCTCCAATCCTTCGGGCAGATTGACACCTGTAATGTTAGAGTTGAAAAAAGCTCTGATACCGATGCGGCGCAGCGACTGCGGCAGTACAACTTCGCGTTCGGCGGTGTAGTACGGCTCTTTTATTTGGACAAAATCGTCAATGATTTCGGTTGTGCCCTCTTTAATTACAAGTGGGTTGGGTGCATTCACATCCAAGTCGGCCGCAATGGCGCGGTTGCCTATATAGGCCACACCGCCGTTGGCCTTGAATTGCGCTTTGATCCACGGCGTGTCGGCAAAGCTGGTGCTACATACTTTGTCAACGCAGGCAAAGTCGGGCAGTTCGGTCAGTGCCGTGCCTCTAAAGGCATCTTTGCCTACAAAGCGCAAGTTGCTTGAGAACTTTACATTCTTCAAATTCTTGCAGTAGTAAAATGCGTAAGCAGGTATGCTGTCGATGGCCGAAATGTCTGCTTCGGAAATTTGTGTATTTGAAAAAGCCTTCGTGCCAAGTCCTGTAAGCAAGCTGAAATCCAAACGTTGAAGTCCGCTATTGTTGAAAGCGCTTTCCTCTACACATACTGGTTTTAAGCCGTCGATATGTGTCAGCGACTTGCAGTCGTCAAAGGCATATCGTTTTACTTCTTTGATGTTTGGAGAGCATGTAACAACTGAAAGTAATTCACAATCAGATGCCATTTGATAGCCCAAACTCTTTTGGTTGGCGGGCAAATAGAGCTTTTGAAGCGTCTTGCTTTGTTCCATGAATGCCCCGCTTAGGCTCATGTCAAAGCAGTCGTAGTAGCGGCACGAATAGGCGAACATGCCGCCGTTTACTTCACGTACAAATTTGACGGTGTCTTGTGGCGAAAGGTAGTAGTCCACGCAGATGGAACTCTCACCTCCACGGCCTCCTCGTGCATAGCGTCCTCCGTCAGGTGTCAGAATAGCGTTGGACAGGTCGATAGTTTGCAGATCCGAAAATTCGGGGTCTTTCAGGCTGAACATGCTGATGTCGACAGAGTTGATGGGCCCTTGCAATCTAAGGCGTTTGATGCTTGATATTTTCACGCAGGAGGCATCAAGCACATCGGGCAGGGTGCCTGCTTGGGTGAGTTTAACAGCTAATGAGTCGCCTTGCACAAAGACACCATTGTCGTCGTAGTCGTTGTTGGTGGCGGCGGTGGCTCTATATGCCGAAAAAGTGCAGATAGCCAACGCAGCCAGAATGTGTGGTAGGGGTAATCGCATAGTGGTGTTAGGTGTTAATTGGTTAACTTTTGATTTTGTAACAGATGTATATGCAAAAATATGGCATTGTGTAGTGGTATGCCTCATTATAAATAATGATATTTCGGCACAGCTTATGGCAAATTATAGAAATATATGGTGTTTTGCAGCTTTCCTGCTCCAGACTTTAGACATAAAAGTGAGTTTTTTAACGACAGCGGAAAGGAGTATTGTGCATGGATTATTTATATTTGCATAGGTTGAGGCTCGGCATAATGCACAAGCAAGTTTGCTTGTTACCCCATTAACTCCCAAAATCAGCCAACGGTATAACATAGAATAATTGACAACAACACACCTTATGAACAAGATGACAACACTAATAGCCGCCTTCGGCATAAGTATGGGCGCCTCGGCACAGAGCTATGACAAACTGTGGCAGGAGGCCAAGGCACGCGTGGATAACGACCTGCCCAAATCGGCCATTGAGGTGGTGAACAAAATACAGCAAAAGGCTGTGGTCGAGGGCAACGACGCGCAGCTGCTGCGCGCGATGCTCACGCAGCGTATGCTCGGTGCCGAATTGTCGGCCGACAGTGTGGCACCCTGGTTGCAGCGCATGGAGGTTGCTCTGCTGGAGGTTGCTCTGGCTGCCGAAACAAAGCCCGCCATGCAAGCCCTGTGGCACGTGGCGCTGGCCAAATGCTATGAAGGAACCAACTATGGGCAAGTGCTTGTGATTGATGGGAAAACCTTGGCGTATGATGCCCTGCAACAGCGGGCCAAGGCACATTATGAGGCCTCGTTGGCCAACCCCGACGCACTGGCCGATGCGCGGGTGGATAACTATTTGCCCTTGTTTACTAAACATGAGGGCAGCGCTTGCTACCACAACGACTTGTTGCACGTGGTGTTAAACGACTATTGTGAGAGCGGCGTGACAAAACAAGGCGACAAGCTGGCGTGGACTGAGAAAATAGCTGCCTTCTACAAGGCTCGCCATGCCAACGATGCCGCCCTGCTGCTGTCGCTGCGTGCACTGGAACAGCGTTACGAAAATGCCAGTGTGAAGGGTAGCATAGAGCACAACGCATACTATAAAGCTTTGTGCCAGCTGACAGACGAATATGCCGGCGCAGGCAGTTGTGTCAAGATTTATGAAGCCATGGTGGCCTTGCAAGCGAACTATGTGCAGAAAGACGGACCGTATGCCGCACACAACGACAGTGTGCTGGTGGCGCAGGCCGAAAAAGGTATCAGTCTCAGCAAAAAAGGTAATGCAGCCAACGAATTGCGCAATTTCGTGGCGCGTATGACCGCCCCGGCCGTGTATGCCGATGGATTGCAGCACGTGTGCTACCCCGGCAGCCAGTTGACGCTCGCTTTCAGAACACGGCATTTGCGTGAGGCCGAACTGCGAGTGACACGTTTGCCAAAATCGGCTGCCGAACTGCATGTTGCCGATAACGATGCGCTGAAGGCTTTGGCTAAAAAGGCCGGCAGTGGCGCTTGCACCATAACGCGGCTGCAGCTGACTGGACAAGCCGCCCCCTATGCCTGGCGCACCGACAGCGTGAGGTTTGAAGTGCCCAATGTGCCGGGCGTTTATTATGTAGAGCTTGTGGGCGATGGCAGGGTGCTCGAGCGCAGCACCATGGCGGTGAGCAGTTTGAGTGCCGTGCGCTTTGCCACACCCGGTGGCAAAACCCGCATCACCATGGTAGACAGCCAGACGGGGCGCCCTGTGACGGGGGTGCAGCTGACCGCCTACCGCTACGACAACCGCAGCCACAAGTTGCGGCAGATAAGAACATATGCCACCGATGCCGAAGGCAACGTAAGTTTGCAAACCGACGTCAACCGCTATGATGCTACGCTTTATGCCGCCACCACAGCCACCGATGCCGCATCGCCGTTGTTCAACATTAACAACATACGCTATTATGACACCCAGCGGCAGTGGGCCGAAACGCGTGTGCAGCTATATACCGACCGCGTCATTTACCGACCGGGCCAAAAGGTGGCTTTTTCGGCAGTGGCTTTCACCCGTGAGGGCGATGTGCACCGGGTGCGGCCCGCCTTGCAACTGAAAGCCACATTGCGTAATGCCAACGGCAAGGTGGTGGACACCCTGTTGGTGCAGACCGATGCCTTTGGCACAGCGAGTGGCGAGTTCAACCTGCCGCAAGCCTGTCTGCCGGGACGCTTCAGCATAAGCGTGGACAGTCGCAGTGTGTCGGGGCGCAACTATTTCAGAGTGGAGGCGTATAAACGTCCAACTTTTACGGCCACCACGCAGCCTGTCAAGGCAGCCTATGCCTTAGGCGACAGTGTGACGGTGGAGGGCGAGGCCAAAACCTACAGCGGGGTGGCAGTGGCCGATGCCCGGGTGCAGTACACAGTGCGCCGCACAGCATGGTTCTTTTACAACGATGACGAGATGGCGCCGCAAAGCGGTGAGACCACTACCGATGCCGAGGGACGCTTCAAGTTGCCAGTGTTGCTCGAAAGCCCTGAAAATGAAGCCAATGCCGCCTTGCCGCGTTACAACCGCTATGCTTATGTGGTGGACTATACCGTGACAGCCCCCAATGGCGAGACCGCACAAGGTTCGGCCACGCTGAGTGTGGCCACACGCAAGGCATGGCTCGAGGTGAGTGCGCCGCAAACCATTTACCGCCGCCAGGGTGCTGCGCTGCCCACATTCGGCATACACCAGCTTAACGCGCAAGGCGAGAATATGGCCGCAAAGGGTACATTCGTGCTGCGCAAGGGTGGGGTAGAGGTGGCCCGCGGTGTGTTCGACACCAGCGAACCGCTTGCCATCAGCCAGCTGGCACAGTTGCCCTCGGCACAGTACACGCTGAGTGTGCAAACTGCTGAGGCTGCGGCCGACACGGTGACCTTTACCCTGTTGCGCGACACCGACACCACCCCCGTGGTGGCCAACCAGCCCTTCTTCTTTTACAAAGAAACGGCCAACGATGGCGCGGCGGCACGCATAGTGGTAGGGTCCACCGAAAAGGACGCTTGCTTGTTTTACGATGTAGTGGCAGGCAACCGGGTGGTGGAGAGTCGCCGCATCATGCTCAACAACGAACTGTTGCATCTGACCTTCGACTATAAAGAGGCGTATGGCGATGGTGCCGTGTTGTGTTTGGCCATGGCGCGCCACGGACAACTCTATGAGGAAAGTGTCAGTGTGGAAAAACCTAAACCCGACAAGCGCTTGCTGCTGCATTGGACCTCGTTCCGTTCGCGTTTGACACCCGGACAGCAAGAGGAATGGCGCGTGCAGATAACCCGTCCCGACGGCACGCCGGCCGATGCGCAAATGATGACCTGCCTTTATGATGCCTCGCTCGATGCGTTGGTCAAAAACACTTGGGCCGACTATGCCGTCAACTTTTACCGCTACTTGCCGTCACCCTTGTGGCAGACAAACTGGGCTGTGCACAGTATGGCATTATATGGGGCGTATGACTACAAGCGCCTGTCAGTGCCCGATGTGCAGTATAGCCGTTGGCGCAACGATTTGTTCAATTACGAACGCGTGTACGAGTTGGCTGGCATTCGTCCCCGCCGTATGCGCTCCATGGCCACCCTTGAGGAAGCCAGACCTATGATGATGTTGGCCAAGGCCAATGTGGCCACGGATATGTACGACGCGGGCGCGGCAGAAAGTGCAAGCAACAATCAAAAGAAAGAAGCTGGCGGCGGTGCACCGCAATCGTTGCAAACGGCTGCGCCACGCACCAACTTTGCCGAAACGGCTTATTTCCGTCCGGCGCTGCGCACCAACAGCAAGGGCGAGGTGGTGATGGCATTCACCCTGCCCGAAAGTATGACGCAGTGGAACTTTGCGGCATTGGCCCACGACCGCGACATGAACCACGGACGGCTCGACACCACGGTGGTGGCGCGCAAGGACTTTATGGTAGAACCCGCCTTGCCGCGCTTTTTGCGTCAGGGCGACACGACCGACTTGCCCGTGAAGGTGACCAACTTGTCGGACAAGGCCGTGTCGGCCACGCTCACCCTGACGCTTGGTGATGCGGTGAACGGCCAGCTGCATCACAAGGCCGATGCCAAGGTGACGTTGGCGCCGGGCGAAAGCCGGGTGTACACTTTCCCCTACCAAGCCAAGGGCAACGAGGGGGTGATGGTGTGCCGTGCCATGGCCCAAGGCAAGGGTTTTGCCGATGGCGAGGAGCACTATCTGCCCGTGCTGACCAACGAGGTGCAGGTGACACGCACATTGCCTTTTTCACAAACAAAGGCGGGGGTGCTGACATTGCGCACCGACACCCTGTTTAATGTGGAGGGGGCAAGTCACCGCGCGTTGAGTGTAGAGGTGTCGTCTAATCCCACTTGGTACGCCGTGACGGCACTGCCCGCACTTCAGGGCACCGATGGCTGTATCAGTGCCAACGATTGGGCCACCCGCTTTTATGCCTTGGCCATTGGGCAGCAGGTGGTGCACGATAATCCCGAAATCAAGGCTTTGGCCTCGGGCAGCAGCACGGCAGAACTTGATGCGCTGGTCAAACTGAAGGCTGAGGGCCTGACCGACCTTACGCCGTGGTTGCAGCAAGGCACTGCCGAACAGGAGCGCGCCGAGGCTCTGCGTCAAATGTTTGATGTGGAGTTGACGGCTGCACGCATGGCCACTGCCATTGACAAACTGAAGACTTTGCAGCAGGCCGATGGTGCTTACTGCTGGTATCCCGGCATGGGCGGTAATGCCTATACTACGCTGGAGGTGGCCATACTGTTGGCACGTGTGGAAAACTTGACGAGCTGCCAGCAAGGGCACAGGCAGTTGGCACAGGCCATGGACTGGCTCAAGCAGTATATAGCCGGTGTGGTACGCGAAATGAAACGTGCGGAAAAGGAAACCGGGCACAAAGTGCTACCGGGTGAACTGACTATGCGCTATTTGTATTTGCTCACTCTGACGGGTGACAAACTTGACGATAATGCGTCGTACCTTGTGGCGCGTGCCGCTTTGCAGAACCAGGAATTTACCATGTATGGCAAGGCGGTGGCGGTGCAGGTGATGGCCCATTATGGCAAAAAGGCTGAGGCCGAATTGCTACTGAAAAGCTTGTTGGAACATACGGTGACGAAGGATAGCATGGGACGCTGGTTTGACACGCCGCGCGCAGAGTGGTCGTGGCGCTCATACCGCATTCCTACCCAGTGTATGGCTATTGAGGCGCTGCACGCCTTGGGCCATGAAATGGCGGCGGACGAAATGCGCTTGTGGCTGTTGCAGGCCAAGCGTACGCAGATGTGGGAAACCTCGCGCGCCTCGGCCGATGCGGTGTATGCGTTGCTTGCCACGGGTGGCAAACAGCAAGGTGTGATGCCTTTGGCCGAAAAGACTCCAGTGTATTACACGCTCTATAACCATAACAAGGTGGTGGGCTTTAATGCCAAGAGCCAGAGTAGTATGCCGCAAACGGTTGGATATTTCAAGCAAACTTACACTGACGCGTCGGCCACCGGTGCCACGACTGTCAGACTGGACAAGCGTGCCGACGGTTTGTCGTGGGGTAGTGTGTATGCCACTTTCTCGGCACCGGCATCGTGTGTGCCGACTGAGGGAAAGGGCTTGCTGCTGACCCGCAACTTCGAGGTGAAACGGGGTGGCGAATGGGTGGCTGTGAATGAAACAACCACGTTGGCCAAGGGCGACAGGGTGCGCCAGGTATTTACCCTCACGGCAGACCGCGACTACGATTTTGTGGCGCTCACGGCCTCGCGTCCGGCTTGCTTGCAACCGGCCCAGCCTCTGTCGGGGTATGCCTGGAACATGGCACTGCCTGCATATCGCGCTGTGCACGATGCCACTACCGATTACTTTGTAGAGAAAGTGCGCAAAGGCACCCACCAGTTTGCAGAGGAACTGTTTGTTGACCGCACCGGCCAATTTGCCACAGGTGTTGCCACAGTCAGTTGCGTGTATGCGCCCGAATTTTGTGGCACGGCGGGAGAGTTGAAACTCATTACGCACTAAGCGTTGTGTGTGGCACACAAAAAGTGTCGCCCATTAAGAAGATTGCAACTTCTTAATGGGCGACACTAATATTATATGTATGCACCGCTGGGTAGCTTGGTTTACGGGTTAACATGTAAACTTGTAAACTTGTCAACTTGTCAACTATTAATATTACTTCTGCAGTTTCAGGCAAGCCCAGCCATCGAGCACATGCTCGTCGACAAGCGTGAGGCCCTGCTTCTGTGCTTCGGCTACGAGTTGTGGAATGTCAGTGTCGTAGAAACCGCTCATGTAGATAAAGCCACCCTGTTTCATGCGTGGCACGTAATATTTGAGGTCGTTAAGCAGAATGCCCAAATTGATGTTGGCAATGACAAGGTCGAACGGGCCCTTGTCAGCCAGCGATGAGGCATCGCCCAGCTCCACATCGATGTGGTCAAGATGGTTGAGGCCAATGTTCTCGCGCGAATTTTTGACACACCACTCGTCCACATCAATGCCCAGGCAATGTTTGGCTCCGCGCATACGTGCCAAAATGGCCAATATGCTGGTGCCGCAACCCATGTCGAGCACTTCGAGCCCCGTGATGTCGTCGTTGAGCAAACGGCTTATCATTTGCGAGGTAGTGGCATGATGGCCTGTGCCAAACGACATTTGCGGATTGATGGTGATGCTGTATTCGGCCTTGGGCACATCGGTGTGGAATGTACTGGCTATCACACAACGTCCGTCGACAACGAGGGGTTTGAAATAGTTCTTCTCCCATTCCTCGTTCCAGTCCTTGTCTTCGGCCTCCTGCATGGTATAGGTTATTTCAACATCGGGCAGGGGGAATGCTGCCAGTGTTTGGTCGAGGGCGGTTTGGTCGAAGAGTGCCTTCTGAATGTAGCACTGGAAGTGGTCCTCGTCCAGCTTCTCCTCAAAGGTGGGGTCCTCGGGATTGGCGCAATGTGCCACGGCCGGGCGGTCGAGTTCGTCGGTATGTACAAAACTGTCAAAACCTATTTCGGCCAATACGGCCGACAACACGTCCTGCACGGCTTCGGTGGCCGGACGGGTGGTAAAGGTAAATTCTAAGTATTGCATTTGATATGGGTTAAAATGGCGGTTGCGTTAAAACAGCAATAGGGACAATCATAACATGAGATTGATTGCCCCTATTGTTGCAGTAGTTAATTATGCGTTACTTTTCAGGCACGCGTTCGAGAATGGTCTTCACAAATTTCCAGTACTTCTCCACACTCGGAATGTTGCAACGCTCGTTGGGTGTGTGCGGTGAGCGCAGCGTGGGACCGAAGCTGACCAAATCCATGTGAGGACGCAAGGCACCAATTACGCCACATTCGAGTCCGGCGTGAACAACTGTCACGTTGCTCTCCTCGTTGAAAAGTTCGTGGTAGATGCTCTTCATGAGCTCGACAATCTCGCTCTTGGGGTTAGGCTGCCATGCAGGGTATTCGCCATCGGTTTCCACCTTCATGCCGGCCATTGAGAAGCAGCTTTCGAGTGTTTCGACGCAGCATTCGCGCATAGAGTCGCGTGATGAGCGGATAAGGATGAGGAATTTGGTGTGGCCTTCGCCAATCTCGACGATGGCGAGGTTAGACGATGTCTCGACAACCTCCTTGTTGTAAGGTATCATGCGGTAAACGCCATTGTGTACGGCGCAAAGCGCATCGACCAGGTTGTCCTGAATTTCGGCCGGTACGATGTAGGCAGGCAAAGCCACTTCCTCAACGTCCAGTTCGAGTGTTTGCTCAACAGGCTCGTACTCGTCTTTGAAGGTCTGGCGCCATTCGGCCACAACCTCTTTGAAGGCCTCCACATTTTCCTTAGGCAGTGTGAGCACTACTTCGGCCGAGCTTGGAATGGCGTTGCGCATATTGCCGCCCTTCCACTCAGCCAGGCAAGCTTCAAAGTTGGCAATGGCGTCCTGCACGAGGCGCGCCATGGCTTTGTTGGCGTTGCAGCGGCCCTCGTTGATTTCGAGGCCCGAGTGTCCGCCGAACAGCTTGTGCAGTGTAACCTTTACAGCCGCATCGTTGGTGTCAACCTCTTGAGGCTTGTACTCCAATGTGGCAGTCATGTTAACACCACCGGCAGAGCCGATAATCATTTCGCCTTCTGTTTCGTCGTCAAGGTTGAGCAATATGTCGCCTTCAATTACGTCGGCCTTCATGTGGTTGACACCGTACATGGTAGTCTCTTCGTCGGCAGTGATGAAAGCTTCGACGGGGCCATGCTTCAGTGTGTCGTCCTCCATCACAGCCATGATGGTAGCTACAGCCATACCGTCGTCTGAACCCAATGTGGTGCCTTTGGCCTTAACCCAGTCGCCATCAATATAGGTCTGTATGGGGTCGGTCTCAAAGTTATGGGTCGAATCCTTGGTCTTTTGTGGCACCATGTCCATGTGGCCTTGCAGTGTAACCATTTTGCGGTTTTCCATGCCAGCAGAGGCAGGTTTGCGCATAATGACGTTGCCGGCCTCGTCCTTAAAGGCTTTTACGCCTTTGCTGGCAGCCCAGTCGAGCAAGAATTTCTGAACCTTTTCGAGGTGGCCCGAGGGACGGGGCACCTGCGTAAGCAAATCAAAGTTTTTCCAAATGGCCTGCGGTTGCAGGTTAGCAATTTCGCTCATGATGTTTATGTATTAAGAAAGTTTTTTACGATAGTTGACCCTTGCCCAACCAAATGCGCCGAGCAGTACGACAAGGGCCGTTTGTATGGTGTGTACCACCAGGGCAAACATGACTGCTTGCGCCTCGGCCACCCCGTAAAGCACCAGCATGGTTTTTACTGCAAAATGCCAGGGGCCCGCTCCGTTGGGAGTGGGCACAAGCACGGCAAAGGTGCCAACACAAAATATGAGAAATGCCGCCCCAACAGATAATGAGGTGGTAAAGTCGAAACAGAAAAATGCGATGTAGAAGTGCAGAAAATAGCCAACCCATATCAGCAGGCTATAAAACAAATATAAAGGCAGGTTGTGCACCTTGCGTAGCGACAAAACGCCCTCCCACACCTCGTGCAGCATGTCGCGCCCTTTTTTGAACACGGCAAAGCGGCGCACAACCACCAAGGTGGCAATGACTGCAGCGCAGATGCAGATGAGTGTCACAATGTAGCCGGTGCCGGTAAAGCGGTGCAGAATGTCGTTGAGGTTGGTGCCCGTCTTGCACAAGAACTCCAAGAACTTGGGCAACTGCGACAAGAATGCCACGCCCGTGAAGATGAGCATAAGCAACGAGTCGACAAGCCTTTCGGTAACCACCGTGCCGAGCGATTTGGTGAACGATATGCCGTCACTCTTTTTGAGCGTGCCGCAACGGGTTACTTCGCCCACACGCGGAATGACCAAGCTGGCAGCGTAGGACATGAAAATGGCGTCGGTGCATGAGGTGCGGCGGGCATGCTCGCCAAGCGGGGCAAGGGCCATTTTCCATCGCCAGGCACGTGCCATTTGTGGCAAAATGCCAAAGGCTAACGACAACAGCATCCACCCCCAATTCATGTCATGCGTCACGCACTGCATGAACTCGTGCCAGTCGGTGGCGCGGTACATCCACCACAATATGCCGAAACCAAGCACAAAGGGCAGTGATATTTGCAGTATGATTTTTAGCAGATGCTTCATTGTTAAGTAGTGAGTTGCGGCACTAAAGGCATTTAACATTCAAATAAAATGCTTACCTTTGCAGCGTTATATCATGATGGGCAATGATGCTTTAGGCAGATGCCAGTGTGCATTGCACTATTATGCAAAAGTAGAAAAAATATATCAGATGAAGTCTGTACGTCCTAAAAAATTTCTTGGTCAGCACTTCTTGACCCACCTGCCTACCGCGCAGGCCATTGCCGACACAGTAGATGCGTGTCCTGACATACCCATTCTTGAGGTTGGGCCTGGCATGGGCGTGATGACGCAGTTCATCATTCCCAAAAAACGAGAGTTTAAGGTCGTGGAGATTGATTTTGAGAGTGTGGCCTACTTACGCGAACACTTTCCTGAACTTGAGGACAACATCATCGAGGACGACTTTTTGAAAATGCACCTCGACCACACCTTCGACGGCCGTCCGTTTGTGCTCACTGGCAATTATCCCTACAACATCAGTAGCCAGATATTCTTCAAGATGCTCGATTACCGGCACCTCATTCCTTGCTGCACGGGCATGATACAGAAGGAGGTGGCTGAGCGTTTGGCCGCCAAACCGGGCTGCAAGGCATACGGCATATTGAGCGTGCTGGTGCAGCTGTACTACGATGTGGACTATTTGTTCACTGTTGAGCCTGGGGTGTTTAATCCGCCTCCCAAGGTGCGCAGCGCTGTGGTGCGCATGACGCGTAACCAGGTTACGGCTCCCGATTGCGACGAGCAGTTGTTGCGGCGGGTGGTTAAAACCACTTTCAACCAACGCCGTAAAATGATGCGTGGCTCAATCAAACCACTACTTCATGAGCTCGACCAGCGTCCCGGGGTTGCCGCCCCAGACCACACGGCATTTTTGGCACAGCCGCTGCTCACCCGCCGCCCTGAGCAATTATCGGTGCAGGAGTTCATTGACTTGACAAACCAGGTTAGTGCACACTATGCACAGTGAACAGCGCAAGCATGACAGTTTGAATAATAACAGAATATACCATATACATATTTTATGAAAACCTATTTGGTGACAGGTGCCGCAGGCTTTATCGGTGCCAATTACTTGAAATACATCTTGGCCAAGCATGATGACATTCGTGTGGTGGTGCTCGACTTGCTTACTTATGCAGGCTACCTCGGTACCATTGCCGGTGACATTGACAATGAACGCTGCTATTTTGTAAAGGGTGATATTTGCGACCGCGGGCTGCTTGACCGCCTCTTTGCCGAATACCGCTTTGATGTGGTGGTGAACTTTGCAGCCGAAAGCCACGTAGACCGCAGTATCGAAAACCCGCAGCTTTTCCTCAACACCAATATCCTTGGCACACAGAATTTGCTTGATGCAGCACGTGCTGCATGGGTGATGGGTCGCGACGAGCAGGGCTATCCCACGTGGCGCCCGGGTGTGCGCTACCATCAGGTGTCAACCGACGAGGTGTATGGCTCACTTGGGGCAGAGGGTTTCTTTACCGAAGACACACCGCTTTGTCCGCACAGCCCCTACAGCGCATCAAAAACGTCGGCCGACCACTTTGTTTGTGCCTATCGCGACACCTACCACATGCCGGTGAGCATCACGCGTTGCTCAAACAACTATGGTCCTTACCAATTTCCTGAGAAACTCATTCCACTCGTTATCAACAACATTCTTGAGGGCAAACGTCTGCCGGTGTACGGCAAGGGCGAGAATATTCGCGACTGGCTGTATGTTGAGGATCACTGCAAGGCCATTGACATGGTGATAACAAAGGGTGCCAATGGCTCTATTTACAATGTAGGCGGTCATAATGAGCGTCAGAATATCCAGATTGTCAAAATCATCATACGCACCATTCACGACATCATGCAGCAGGAGCCGCAGTTCCGTGCCTTGCTCAAAAAGCAGGAGCGTGGTGCCGATGGCCAAATCAGCATAGACTGGATTAACGATGACTTGATAACCTTTGTAAAGGATCGCCTTGGCCATGACCAGCGCTATGGCATTGATCCCTCAAAAATCAAGGCCGACTTGGGTTGGTATCCCGAAACCTCGTTTGAGGTGGGCATTGTAAAGACTATCCGCTGGAACCTTGAGCACCACGATTGGGTGGAGGCCGTCAGCGGTGACGACTATCAGCAGTATTACGAAAATATGTACCGTAACAAGTAAAGCAGACCTGTACTGCACAATAGAGATATGGTAACGCCCGGGAGCTCGTCATTCGAGACTCCCGGGCGTTACTGTATATGTTGGCAATGCAACTATGAATGAAGGGGGTTGATGCGTCTGAGAAAAAGTGTACAATTTGTACACAAATATTTGCCCCCTCGCCGTCTGCCTACTTGTAAAAGAGTGCGTGTGTTTTTACTGCCATCTTACACTTTTTGTGCGTAACAAG
>OQVL01001161.1_pt1 | contig 15482 bp, 18 predicted proteins | sample 1691501 | NCBI WGS metagenome assembly OQVL01 (sample SAMN03418253, study PRJEB22391) | human gut metagenome | biome: human-gut; feature: organic feature; material: feces | host: Homo sapiens | place: Tanzania | collected 2013-01
GTGAACAGAAACGGCTTCCCTGCTCCCGGTTTTGCTTTCGGCGGCGAGGGAGTTCAGCGGGAGATGCTGATATCCGAGGGCGTGAAGTTTGAGGACGACGGTCACATCGACCTTGAAAAATACGGTTGGGACGGCAGATAGCTGCCCGATCAAGGAAAGGAATACATAAAAATGGCAAATTCTCTCGGCACATCCGTAACGACAAAAAAACTCGACATGAAACCAATCCCACTGCTCGTGGTCATGATTTCTTTTGAACCCGACGGCGATGCGGGAAGACAGGTCTGCACAACTACAAAGGAATACTGGTATGAGCAGTTCTTCGGCGACGAGGGGCTGACTCTCAAAAATTATTATAAGGAAATGTCGGGCGGAAAATTTTATTTTTCTCCCGTTGATGTAAACGGCAGTGATGTCAAGGGCGTTGTCCATGTGACGCTTCACTGCAAGCACCCTGACCTGCTTCAGCAAGAAAATCCCGACAAGCGAACGGGCGCGGCGCTTTATGTTGTTGCCGAGGCACTCAAGGCATGCGAGCCTTATGTGGATTTCGCCGCGCTCGACAAGGACGGCGACGGTTTCCTCTCCGCAGACGAGCTGCACTATGTTCTCGTTCACGCCGGCTTTGATTATTCCGGCGGCAAGGAAACAACGCCCGAGCTTCGCTACGGCGTTTTCGCAAACAGCGGCAGACTTCCCGATGAAGAGGATGCGCAGGGCTTTCCCGGTGCTCATTCTCCGCGCGTCGGCGGTGTCAAACTCTGCGCCGCATCAAAGGGTTCATATACGCTCATCGGCGAATACAGAAAGACACAGTACGGTTTTCTTCCCCATCCGCTCGGAACAACCGCGCACGAGCTCGGTCATGCGATAGGTTTTCATGATATCTATGACTATGACAGACAGGTAAAGGGATGGCCGCTCCCGATGATGTTTTCTGTCATGTGCAACGGCTGCTATGGGCTTATCCGCCCGAAGGACAAAAACGAGCGCCTGCCGATAATGGGCACCTGCCCTACTCACCTCGACCCGCTTCAGAAGATTCGCTCCGGTTTCTCCGAGGTGCAGGTGGCAGAGGGCGACGGCGAATACTCGCTCTATTCCATTCTCAGCGGAAAATACAATATCCTCCGCATAAATACGCCCGACCCTGCCGAATATTTCCTGCTTGAAAACCGTCAGGTCGAGGGCTTCGATTCGGGGCTCTACAGACGCCGCGTCATAAAGAGCGAGGACGGCAAAGTACACTATGAAATAGAAAACTACGAGCGCGGCGGTATGCTTGTATGGCATATCGACAAGGATATTTTCGATGAATTTTCAGGAATAAAGCGCACAAACGGCTCAGGACTCTGGAACGGTGACGGCGAAACCCAGCGCGAAACACGCCACAATCCCGGCGTTGTGATAGACTACAAAAACGGATACGATGAAAACGGACTGATGAAAGACGACGGCGTATTTCTTCAGGGCTTCCCCGAGGACCCGTTTTACCGCGCTGGCGAAACATTCAATTCAAATGAATTTATCTCCGCCGCAACGCATACAAAATCGCTCAATTCGTTCCCCGAGAGTATAGACGAAAATAAATACAATCTGAAAATTGAGGTTCTCGAGGACACGGGAAGCGAACTGAAAATCCGCGTAACGCAGACTTATTGATGAGAGGAAAGATAATAACGGGAACAGTGGTTCAGCTTGCGGATAAAGCCGAGTCTGCCTGCGTTTATGCCGAGCGTGAGTTTGTCATAAACTGCGGCGGATTTTGCAATGTTCAAAGTTGTTCCGTCACCGCCTACGGCTATCATAACATCATTTCGTTTGATAAGCTCCTGCTGTTCGGCAAAAAGCGGCTTTGAAATATCTTCAATATCCTTATTAAGAATTTGATATCTTCTATAAAAAATATTTCCTATCTCTTCCAAGTATCCTTCAACGATAAAATTATCTTCAATATTTTTTGCATTTTCAACTATCGCTATATAAGTTTTTTTTATTTTATTAGAATTATTTTTTGAATGCATTGAGCAGAATTTTGAAGCCAATTCATGTCCTCTCGACATAACAACGCAACCGCTCGTTTCTCTGTCTATTCTATTTAACATATTTATATTGCAATTTAGATTTTCTTTCATTATCGTATGCAAAGTATTATAATAATATTTTCCCGAAGGTATAACGGGCAAATTTGCAGGTTTATTTACTATAATCAAATCGCCGTCATCGTAAATTATTTGAATATTTTTATCAATATCGGGTTCTTTTAATCCTATCAAATGATAAACAATTTCATCTCCTTTTTTTATCTCTCTCGTATATTTTATTCTCTTTCCGTTTACCAATACCAAACCCTGCCCGACTAAATCCTGCCATTTATTTCTTGAATAATAAGAAAATCTATTTCCTAAATATTTATCTAATCTCATAGAATCGATATTTTCTTCAATTCTGCATTTTCTTATAACGGAGTTTTTATATATTTCCTCAAGGTTTGAAACCAATTTATTTTTCGCTTTTTTCATTATAGATTAAATTTTATTTTAGAAAATCTTTATATAACATACTCGGCTGAATATCGGTATTATTCTGATATTTTCCGCTATTATATTCTTCGTAATCTCCGTCAATCGTATGATAATATAATTGAGCTATTTCAACATTTGGATAAATTATTATAGGCTTGATGCAAAATATTTCTAAAGTCCAATAACCCGAAAATCCAACATCGCCAAATCCCGCCGTTATATGAATGAAAATTCCTAATCTTCCAATAGAAGAGCGTCCTTCAATCATAGGAACGAATTTTTTTGTGCTTGTATATTCTAAAGTTCTTCCCAAATATAATTGATTAGGTTCTAATTTAAAACCTTCTTCCGAAATTATAATTTCTTTAGTTTCGTTAGGTTTTTTCATGTCTAATAAATTTTCTTTATATATTAAAAGTTTATTATGGAGTTTAACATTATAACTATTTGAATTTAATTGATTTCTATTAAAAGGTTCTATTATTATATTTTTTCCTAAATTTTTTTCTATTTCGAGTCCCGATAAAATCATATTTTTGCCTTAATTATTTTCTTTATTTTTTAATTTAATATTGTATAATATATTTCATAAAATAAAAGTATGGAGTATCAAATGATAACTATAAATTATAAAAATACATTGAATTTTTTGAAAGAATACGAACTTGATTATTTGCATGATTTTGCAAAATATTCAAACGAACTTTTGGAAAACAAAAAAGGAGCGGGAAACGATTTTTTAGGTTGGGTTAATTTACCTTCGGAAGCTTTAAAAACTTTTAAAGAAATCGATTCTATAGGAAAAGAGATTAGAGAAAATGCGTCTTTCTGCTTTGGCACTGTTTGTAATTTTAACGTATTTACTGGAATAGAACAGCAGATGATAGTACCCTAAGAAAACCCTTGCTAAGCCTCGGTGCTTAATGAGTTCAAGCCGTAAGGCGCAGAAGGAATTTAGCATCCGCTAGGCTTAGCTAGGAGCGAGAGCGGGTTTTCGTGGGTACTATCTCTGATGTGGCTATTAAGTACAGTAAAGGCAGAATGATTCGACAACAGCCGGAGGGGCATGACACTTTTGCGTCGGGAGACTCCTGCTTTTGCACAGCAAAAGTGGCCCCGGTGGTACTCTCTATCGTTACGGTTTCTGTGAATTGGCTCAGCGACAAGCGGTATCTGTGCGTTAGAATAAATCATCAGATAGGGCCATTAAGTCGGACAGAGCAAAAGTCGTTATGACCGCAGGCTGTATTTCGAGAAATTTAAACATAGGGAATTATATTTGCGATACTAGAGAGATAGCATCTCGATAAATCAGAATTTAGTTAGGAAGTGAAAATATGTCTGATACATTAGTAAAAGCTATAACCAAAGGCGTTCGTGTCTATGCTGCAGTTACTACGGATTTAGTTAATGAGGCCATTAAGCGCCATGATTGCTATCCAGTAGCAGCAGCAGCCTTGGGCAGAACCATGACTGGCGCCCTGCTTATGGCAGCTAATTTAAAAAACAAGGAAGCTATTACCATAAACATCAGAGGTAATGGCCCCTTGGCCAATATAACAGCAGATGCTGTACCAGAAGGCTATGTCCGGGGCTATGTGGCAAATCCTCATGTGGAGCTGCCTCTGAATGCTCAGGGCAAGCTGGATGTAGGCGGCGGTGTAGGTCAGGGCTTGGTAACTGTTACCAGATTTACTGGCCTAAGAGAGCCAATGCGGGGCAGCAGTGAGATTGTTAGCGGTGAAATCGCTGAGGATTTAACCAACTATCTCTATGTTTCTGAGCAGACTCCTTCCAGCATTGGTTTAGGAGTTTTGGTGGATACTGATTATACTGCCAAGGCTGCAGGAGGCTTTATGATTCAGCCTATGCCAGATGCAGATGAGGAGATTATCAGCAAATTGGAAGAAAATCTAAAAAAACTGCGTCCAGTAACCACCATGATTGCCGAAGGCAAAGGCCCCAAGGAAATTATAGAGGAAATTATGACAGGCTTCCAGATGGAGTTCCTTACTACAACAGAGCTGGGCTTCAAATGCCAGTGTTCCAAGGAACGCCTGGAGGATGTACTGCTAAATCTCAATAGAGACGATATGCTGTCTTTAATAGAGGATGGTCAGGCAGAAGTTTGCTGCCAGTTCTGCGGGGCGAAATACAACTTTACCAAGGCAGAATTAGAGCATCTTTTAAAATTAGCCGACTCTGTAAAGTAAAAATACTTTACAAGAATATTTTTTTCTGCTATAATGACTAACGCAATGTGTAAATAGATGTTATCAGTCCACTGGGTAATTTTTATTTGGATTGTTGCAATTGATAATGAGCGTGTGTTATAATATTCATATTGTGTGTGAAGAGCGTACACACTCATAGATACTACAAGGAGGTGTGTTACATGGCAAGTGTATGTGAAGTATGCGGTAAGGGCGAGCTGAGCGGTAACAATGTCAGCCATTCTCATCTGAAGACTAAGCGTTCTTGGAAGCCAAACATCCAGCGCGTTCGCGCCAATGTTGAGGGCGAAGTTAAGCGCGTTAATGTTTGCACCCGTTGCCTGCGTTCTGGCAAGGTTGAGAGAGCTATCTAATTTGCGCAAAATATCTCAAATGATATATCATAAGAAAAGCTGGTTATTGTAATAACCAGCTTTTCTTATACCCAGCATGGCAGGTATGTAAACGCCGCAAGGAATATTTATAGAAAAGCCTTGAAAATGCAGAATCCTCTGCCTTGAGGCATGGAGAGTGTCAAGAGCTGCAGAAAATAGTGATTCTTAAATAATTATGTGCTGACAAGGAAAAATACTTGACAACATAGTTACAGCTAGTTATAATAACTATGGTCGGATAAAGGTGTGTCTTGAAAGCAGGTGGTTATATGCTGGAACAGAGATTGTATCTGGCGCAGCTATATGATATATATGGGCCATTGCTGACAGACAAGCAGCAGCGCTGCTTGGAGATGCATCTGCTGGAGGACTTCTCCATGTCAGAGATAGGAGAGAGCCTACAGGTATCACGACAGGCAGTATATGATATACTGCATCGCTCGGAGCAGATCATGGCTGAGTATGAAACAAAGCTAGGGCTGGCTCAGAGAATTGCCAAACAGCGTCATGAACTGACAGAAATTTATGATGAGCTTTCTTCTCTGGAGACAGAGGGAACCCAACAGCAGATAGCTGGTATATTGCAGAAGCTTGCACCATATACCGGAGAAGCTGGCCAGGAGGAATAGATTTGATTTTTGAAGGTTTGGCAGATCGTCTGCAGGAAACATTTAAAAAGCTTCGGGGACATGGCAAGCTGACAGAGGACGATGTAAAGTCTGCTATGAAGGAAGTACGGATGGCTCTTTTAGAGGCAGACGTAAACTTCAAGGTAGTTAAGGACTTTGTCAAGCGGGTAACCGAAAGAGCTATCGGACAGGATGTAATGGAGGCATTGACTCCGGCACAGGTTGTCATCAAGATAGTAAATGAGGAGCTTACTGAATTAATGGGTGGCTCCCAGAGTAAGATTAATATGTCATCACAGCCACCTACCATTATTATGATGGCAGGTCTGCAGGGTGCTGGTAAAACCACCTCTGCTGGTAAGCTGGGACTGGCTCTGAAAAAGCAGGGCAAGCGTCCAGTGCTGGTGGCTGCAGATATATATAGACCAGCGGCTGTTACTCAGCTGCAGGTTATAGGTAAGCAGTTGGATATACCGGTATTCTCTATGGAGCCAGGAACCGATGCTGTTACCATTGCAAAATCCTCTTTGAATTATGCCTTTACTCATGCTAACGATGTTGTTATCATTGATACAGCAGGCCGACTCCACATTAATGAGGAGCTGATGCAGGAGCTGAAGGACATTAAGCAGGAGGTTAAGCCTCATGAAATTCTGCTGGTTGTAGATGCTATGACTGGTCAGGATGCAGTTAATGTGGCTGAGAGCTTCAATAAGGATCTGGAGCTGACAGGCTTGATTCTCACCAAGATGGATGGTGATTCCAGAGGCGGTGCTGCACTGTCCGTAAAGGCAGTAACAGGCTGTCCAATCAAATTCATCGGTGTAGGGGAGAAGCTGGAGCCGTTGCAGCCATTCTATCCAGACCGTATGGCTTCCCGTATTCTGGGTATGGGCGATGTGCTTTCCCTGATCGAGAAGGCTCAGGATGCCTTTGACATGAAGGAAGCTGAGGAGCTTAAGCAGAAGCTGCGTAAGGATGAATTCACCTTGGATGATTTCCTGAAGCAGATGAAGCAGGTTCGCAAGCTAGGATCCTTTGAGCAGATTTTGGGCATGATTCCGGGTGTAGGCAGTCAGGTCAAGGATGCACTGAAGGATAAGGATATAGATCTGAATGGCAAGGAAATGCGTCAGATTGAAGCCATTATTTTGGCTATGACTCCAGAGGAGCGAGCCAAAACCAAGATCATCAATGGCAGCCGTCGCAAGCGTATAGCCAAGGGCAGCGGCACCAGGGTGCAGGATGTCAACAAGCTTCTTAAGCAGTTTGACGAAATGCAAAAGATGGTAAAACGTATGAAGAAAATGCAAAATGGCAAAAAAGGCGGTCTTTTCGGCGGCATGAAATTACCATTTATGCATTGATTATATAAGAAAGTATATCTTCTATAAAATAGAGTTTAGATATACCATATCTAAGGAGGTGAATTTTCACATGGCAGTAAAGATTCGTTTGAACCGTATGGGTGCTAAGAAGAGCCCTTTCTATCGTATTGTTGTAGCTGATTCCCGCGCACCACGCGATGGCCGTTTCATCGAGGTAGTTGGCAACTACGACTCCACTAAGGAGCCTGCAGTAGTTAACATCGACGAGGAGAAGGCACTGGAGTGGATGTCCAAGGGTGCACAGCCTACTGATACAGTTCGTTCTTTGTTCTCCAAGCAGGGCATCATGGCTAAATTTGATGCAGCTAAGCATGCTAAAGACTAAGAAAGAGGCATAGCATGAAAGAGATCGTTGAGATTATCGCGAGGTCTCTGGTAGACAATCCTGATCAGGTTGTAGTAAAGGAGAAGCAGGATGATGGTATCGTCCTCTTCGAACTTCATGTAGCTGACGAGGATATGGGCAAGGTAATTGGCAAATCAGGACGTATTGCGAAAGCTTTACGTACTGTTGTCAAGGCCGCAGCTACTCGTGAGAATAAAAAAGTGAATGTAGAAATAGTTAGCTGATAACCTCAGCCGAAACTGCGGCAGATTTTTCTGCCGCAATTTCTATATATACGAGAATTTTTTTAGAGAAAATGGGGGCTTGTAAAATGGATAAGGTATTGGTAAAATTCCCACTCACCATTAAAGCAAAAATGACCGATAAATTGAAGGCAAAAATGCTGGATGAACTGGAAAAGGGCATGCAGCAGGCAGAGCTGGAGATTTCCCAGATTAATATTGAAGAAAACAAGGCTATTCAGCAGGAAAGCGCCAATGGTCAGGCGCCAGCTCAAGAAACTATGGCTATGATTCATCAGCATTTTGGTGTAGAGCGCCAGAAGCGTCAGGAATATGTAGCCAAGGCTCAGGCTCGTCATGATGAGCTGGAGAAGCTTGGCCCTGGTGCAGAGATTGTGCAGGGAACCACTGAGCGTTTTGTGGAGCTGAAGGTTGGAGATAATATTCGTGATCAGTTCAATGTGGAAGTAGTGGTGGAAGATGATAAGATCATCGCAATCCGCAGCTAAGGCGGCCAAAGTTTCCCACAAGAATCATATTGTCATTGGCAAAATTGGTGCTCCCCACGGCGTTCATGGTGAGATGCGGGTAATTCCTCTGACAGATTTTCCTGAGCGGTTCCAGACTTTAACACAGGTTTATGCCGGGGATGAACTGATGGATGTGGAGGATTGCTGGTATCACAAGCAATTTGTTATTATGAAGCTGAAGCAGTGCCCTCATAGGGAAGCAGCTGCAGAGCTGACAGGCAGATTGCTTTATGTGGACAAAGCTGATGCCATGCCTTTGGAAGAGGGAGAATACTATACCTTTGACATTATTGGCTTGGAGGTATTTGACCTGGAGGGAAATTCTCTTGGTCATATTACCGAGGTGCTGAAAACCGGCAGTAATGATGTTTATGTAGCCTCCCGCAAGGGACAGGCCAAGCAGCTGATGATACCTGCCCTAAAGGCTGTGGTCAAGGAAATTGATGTGCCAGGAGGCCGTATGGTAGTAGATATGCCGGAGGAAGCCTGATGAGGATAGATATTCTCTCTCTCTTTCCAGCCATGTTTGCCGGCCCCTTTGGGGATAGTATTACCAAAAGGGCGGTGGCCAATGGTATTCTGGATATTCACCTCATGAATCCCAGAGATTTTGCTTTAGGCCGTCACAAGCAGGTTGATGACAGTCCCTTTGGAGGGGGCAGCGGCATGGTGCTAAAGCCTGAGCCTATGTTTAAGGCTGTGAACTTTATTAAGGATACCACAGATTATACAAACCGCAGGGTGCTTTTAATGAGCCCCGAAGGAGCTGTATTCAATCAGGCCAAGGCTAGGGAGCTGGCTCAATATGATCAGTTGATTTTTATCTGCGGTCATTATGAGGGCTTTGATGCCAGAATCAGTGAGAATCTGGCGGATGAGATTATCTCCATTGGTGATTTTGTCCTTACCGGGGGAGAGTTGCCAGCTATGATGATTGTAGATGCAGTGTCCCGTATGTTACCTGGGGTATTAGGCTCCGAGGAATCTGCTCCTACAGATTCCTTCTATAACGGCCTGTTGGAACATCCTCAATATACCAGACCAAGGGAATATGAAGGGTTGGCAGTGCCGGAGGTTTTGTTTTCGGGAGATCATGCCAAAATAGCTAAATGGCGTCGGGAAAAATCCTTGGAGATAACTCTAAGGAATCGTCCAGATTTACTGGAAAAGGCCGAGCTGAGCAAGGCAGATATAGAGTATCTGGCTAAGCTAAAAGCCCAGGAAAATCAAGCATAAAAATAAGCTGTCCATAGTGTACCAGCTTTCCATAGTTAGATTGAAATCTAACTATGAGAAGCAGATACAGTGGACAGCTTTTTCTTTTGCCAAAATATGGAATTTTAAATACTTTTATTTATCCTGCTGCTTCATCTGGCCAATATAATGGGTAACGAACTGGCGGGCAGTACGTCCGGAACGGCCAGAATGGTTCATATACCAGCGATTGCCCTCAATGCGCAATTCCTCTGGCTCCATTTCAATGCCCTCCTGACGCAGGAAGTAGTCAATAATAGCCAGATACTCCTGCTGATTTGGCTCAATATAATTGATAATCAAGCCGAAGCGGTCAGACAGGGAAATGGTTTCATTAATACTGTCGTTGCGGAACATTTCATCCTGTTCGCTATTTCTATCATGCCAGGTTTCCTTAATCAGATGGCGGCGATTGGAGGTAGCATAGATAAGCACATTCTCTGGCTTGGACTCTACACCGCCCTCAATGGCAGATTTCAGATATTTGTAATCACTGTCAGATTCTTCAAAGGAAAGATCATCAAAGAAGATAATAAATCTCTTGCTGGCAAATTGCCGCAGGTTGGCCATAATGCCAGGCAAATCGCTAAGCTGTGATTTCTGCATCTGAATCAGCCGCAGACCATCACTGTAATAGGCTTTGGCCAGAGCCTTAACTCCAGAGGATTTGCCTGTGCCTCTGGCACCCACCAACAGTACATTGTTGGCAGGACGGTGGTTGATAAAGGCCAGGGTATTGTTAATAAGCTGTTCCTTCTGGAAATCATAGCCTATTAAATCAGCAAAATCCATAGCCTCGAAATGGCGGATGCCCTGCAGCTTCTGTCTCTTGGAGTTCCAGCAAAAAGCAGGGTAGGAGGCAATTTCTCCATAACCGTATTTTGTATAATAATTGACAAAAACCTGAGTGATTTCCTCTGGGGTATTTTTGCCTTCCAGTTTTTTCTCCAAATATGCTGTAGCTTCCAGCTTGTGAGGCAGGGATGGCATATAATCATCCAGCAGATTTACATTGACAATCTCACTGGCTCTTTCTGTTAAAGCAGGCAGCAGCTTTTTCATATCATGGATAAAGGCCTGATGCAGGCTGGCACCAATCTGTCCCTGAGAAGCCTCTGCCATTTTGGCAGCCAGACAGCCCTCCTGACTAAGGAGATTCAAAAAAAGATCTCGAATCAGATTGCCGCTCCAGCCCTCTTCCTCAGCCTTTTCCAAAAGATGACCAGCAAAGCGATGGGCCAAGGCCAAATCCTCTGGAGAGGAAACCGCCGCATCCAGCTCCTGTATCAGATTGTCCTTTAAGATATTTCTGCATACCAGCAGATTTTGCAAATCCAATGTAACCATAGAAGAAATCCTCCTTACACGCAAACAGAGGCTGTGGCATTTATAGCTAATGCAACAGCCTCTATTATTGTATCTATTCCTATATTAGACTGTCAAGACTTTAGAACTTCAGATTGTTACGGATTCTCTCCACAGCCTCAATGGTTTTTTCCCGATTGCCAAAGGATGTAAGGCGGAAATATCCCTCGCCACATGGGCCAAAGCCAGCGCCAGGAGTACCCACAATATGTACATCATTAAGGAGCTTGTCAAAGAAATCCCAAGAAGGCATATTATCGGGAGTCTGGAGCCAGATATATGGTGCATTAACACCGCCAAAGGCCTTGACACCAATAGCCTGTAAGCCCTCTCGAATAATGCGGGCGTTTTCCATATAGTAGCCAATCATTTCCTTAACCTGCTGCTGGCCCTCTGGGCTAAAGACAGCCTCAGCACCACGCTGAACAATATAGGCTGTACCATTGAATTTGGTAGTATGGCGGCGGTTCCACAGAGGATTTAGAGCCTGTCGTTTGCCCTCAGCAGTTTTGCCGGTTACAGTCTTAGGCAGGACTATATAGCCACAGCGGGTACCAGTAAAGCCAGCGGTTTTGGAGAAGGAGCGGAATTCAATAGCGCACTCCTTGGCTCCAGGAATCTCAAAAATACTGCGAGGTACATCATCCTCAGTAATATAGGCATTGTAGGCAGCATCAAAGAGAATGATGGAGTCGTTTTCCAGAGCATAGTCCACCCATTTCTTCAGCTGTTCTCTAGTGAGGGTAGTACCGGTAGGATTGTTAGGGCAGCAAAGATAAATGAGGTCAGCCCGCTTCTCTGGCAGCTCAGGACAGAAATTATTTTCTGCATTGCAAGGCAGATAGGTAACGCCCTCATAACGGCCATCTGGCTGCAGGGTGCCAGTGCGGCCTGCCATAACATTGGTGTCCAGATATACAGGATAAACAGGATCTGTAATGGCAATGGTATTGTCTACGCTAAAAATTTCCTGTATATTGCCACAGTCACTTTTGGCGCCATCAGAAACAAAAATCTCATCTGCAGCAATGCCCAGATCCTTATAATTGTGCTCAATGATTTTGTCTACAAGGAAGCTATACCCCTGCTCTGGGCCGTAGCCCCGGAAGGTATCTGGGGAAGCCATTTCGTCAACAGCCTTGTGCATAGCCTGAATACAAGCCTGGGGCAAAGGCAGGGTAACATCACCAATGCCCAGAGAAATCACATCAGCCTCTGGATGGGCCTCTATAAAAGCAGCTCTGCGATGGGCGGTTTCCCGAAAAAGATAGCTGCCAGCCAGTTTGAGATAGTTGTCATTTATATTTGCCATAAATTTTCCTCCTTATAGCGGGTAAATAAAAACAGGTAACACAGAGCCAGGGAATGTAGTATATCATCCTAGCTTCTCTGTCACCTGCGTTGGTGTCTAAATTTACTTTTTTCAGTTTGTAGTGTAGCAGAATGAGGAACTTTTGTAAAGAATTTCCCCAAAAGTTTTAGCCATTCTGCATAGTAGTACGACAGAAATCAATAAAGGACTGAGCTGCATTGCTGATATATCTGTCCTTCTTCCAGGCCAGGCCTAAATCAACATAAATAGGCTCATCAAAAGGTACAGCCTTGATGCCAGGTGCTCCCTTGGCAATAAAGTCCAAAAGGAAAGCAATACCCACATTGGAAGCAATCAGTCCTTTAACGGTTTCAATCTGATTGGATTCCAACACGATTTCCGGCGCAATATTGGCTCTTTTTATTTTGCTCAACACCAGCTGACGCAGGAAGGAGCCTTCTTTCAGCATAATCAAATCCGCATTGGCAATATCATTAATAGAAATGGACTGGTGGGCGGCCAAAGGATGCTTCTCAGGAATACAGGCCATAATCTGATTCCTGGACATAGGCAAAAGCTGCAGGTTGGCAGAGGCATCAGAAATAATGACAATACCAAAATCCAGCTCGTCCCGTTCCAGCTTTTCACGAATGGCCATAGAGCCTTCCTCATAAAGGTAAATATCCAAATGAGGATAGAGATGCTGGAAGCTGGAGAAAATCTTCGGGAACAGATAGGCACCAATCATGGAAGGAATACCGATTTTGATAGTACCCTTCTGCAGCTGCTTGTAATCATTAACCTCCAAAACAGCATCATTAATGCTGCGGAGAGCCAGCTCTATGCGGTTAAGGAAAATATGCCCTTCCGGGGTTAGGGACAGCTGCTTTTGACTACGGTCAAAAAGTTTGATTCCCAATTCAGATTCCAGTTTCTTGATAGCAACTGTAATATTAGGCTGGGAAACATTGAGGCGCTCGGCAGCTCGGGTAATGTTTTTCAAACGGCTAGCCATCTGAAAATATTCTAATTGCCGTAACTCCATAGATTGTATCACTCCAATGCAAAAATACGTTATAATAAATTCGAATTATTTAGCTATTATTATATCATATGCAAGAGAAATAGTTAAGATTTTTTATGATATTATAAAGAAAAATTATTTACATCCTGCTTTGGTTATGCAAAATTAATTGCATCTTAGGGATGAGAATAGTATACATATAGTTAAGGATAAATTCATATTTAGTACAATAGTCTGAAAATCAGCTTATTAGCAGAGAAAAATAAGGAAGTGTTTGTTTTTCACGGGGAAATTTTGTATAATGAAATTAATTATGTAGTACCAGAATTTTGCCTTGTGGTGTAAGGGCAAAAAACATAGAATAGGGGGATTTATTTTGGAATTAGCTACAGTCATTGGCCTGGTATTGGGCGTAATATCTATTTTTGTAGGTATGATTTTGAAGGGAGCACCTTTATCGGCTCTTAACAATCCAGCGGCTTTTTTGATTATCATAGGTGGTACCTTTTCCTGCTTGTTCATCGGCTTCCGTATGGATCAGCTGAAGAACTTTCCTACATTGATTAAAAAGACCTTTTTCAAGAATAACCTTCAGTCATCTGTGGAATTGCGTAATACCTTTGTGGAGCTTTCCCAGCTAGCTCGTCGTGAAGGTCTGCTGGCTCTGGAAAGCAGGATTCAGGATATTGAAGATCCATTCTTCCGCAACGGCCTTAGCATGGTAGTTGATGGTTTGGAGCAGGAATTTGTTAGTGATGTATTAGATGCAGAGCTGGCCATTATGCAGGCTCGTCACGCCGAGAACCGTTCTATGTTTTCTCAGGCAGGTACCTACGCCCCAACTCTGGGTGTACTTGGTGCCGTAGTAGGTCTGATTGCCGCTCTGGGTAATCTGAACGACATTGAGAAGCTGGGACATTCCATTGCCGCAGCTTTTGTTGCTACCATTCTGGGTATCTTCACAGGTTATGTACTGTGGCTGCCTTTGTGTAACAAGCTGAAGATTCTCTCTGAGCAGGAAATTGGTCAGAAGCGTATGATTATTGAGGGTATTCTTTCCCTGCAGGCTGGTGATTCTCCTTCTGCTATTGAGGCTAAGCTGATGGTATTTATTCCTCAGTCTGTACGTGAAACCCTGAAGGAGGAATAAGCTATGGCAAGAAAGAAAAGACCGGCTCCCCATGAAGAGGAAGCCAGTGAGGCATGGCTGTTGCCTTATTCTGATTTGATGACCTTGCTCTTGGCATTGTTTATTTGCCTATTTGCTATTTCTCAGACTGATGAAACCAAGCTGACGCAGATGGCTCAGGCCTTTAGCTCAGCCTTTAACATGGGTGGACCTTCCTTTTTTCAGGGAGCAGGCCCAGCTATGAACAGCTCCCGGGATTTGACTTCCGCTGATGATGGCGGCATGGAGGCCTATTTGGCAGAAAACAGCCAGATGGAAGCTGTTAAGAGACAGATGGATGCCTATATTGAGCAGAATAATTTGCAGAATGAGATTTCCACCCAGATGACAGAGGATGGACTGATGATTCGAATTGAGGAAAAGGCACTGTTTCCATCTGGATCAGCAGAGCTGACAGCTGGTGTACAGAAAATCGGCCCTGTAATTGCTTCTTTGGTGGCACCAATTCCCCAAAGGATTCTGGTAACAGGCCATACAGATAATGTACCGATTCACAGTGCAGGTTATCCATCTAACTGGGAACTGAGCTCAGCCAGAGCTATTAATTTTATGAAGTATATCATTGCTCAGGATGGCAGAATGAATCCAGCCAGATTCAGTGCTATGGGCAGAAGCGAGTATAAGCCTATTGCAGATAATTCCACTCCGGAGGGCAGGGCGCAGAACCGCCGTGTTGAGGTATTGATTGAAAGATCTGTACATTTGGACAAATCTGAATATCAGGTGGCTCGTAACTAAATAAGTTATAAGGACTGCTGCAGCAGTTAGAGCCTGGGCATTGCCTAGGCTCTTTTTGGTAGGTGAGGATATGGTTATAGGTATAGGAACAGATATAGTGGAAATAGACAGAGTGGCCAAGGCTATTAAGGGAGAGGCTTTTGTGAAGCGGGTATTTACTCCTGCCGAGGCTGAATACTGCCGCAGCCGCAAGGCTGGTATGGCTGCCTCCTTTGCAGGACGATTTGCGGCCAAGGAAGCCATTATGAAGGCCTTGGGCACAGGTTTGCGGGAGGGCAGTCTTACAGAGCTGGAAATTCTTAATGACCAGCTAGGCTGTCCTCAGGCCAGGCTAACTGGCAGATTTGGGGAAA
>OQVL01001162.1_pt1 | contig 15477 bp, 13 predicted proteins | sample 1691501 | NCBI WGS metagenome assembly OQVL01 (sample SAMN03418253, study PRJEB22391) | human gut metagenome | biome: human-gut; feature: organic feature; material: feces | host: Homo sapiens | place: Tanzania | collected 2013-01
CCGCTCCACGAACTCAACGTCCATTTCCGGGGCTTTGAGGAGCATATCTGAGGCGGGTATGCAGTGGCAATTTGTTTTTGAAGCGCAGGCATGCCCCATGGAAAATGACAGCGAGACCTGAGGTGTCGCCTAATCGCAGAATCATTCTAAACGTGGTTGCAAGTTACGGAAGATCAGTGTTTTCCGTGCTGTGTGGCCTGTATTCCATGAGGTGGGTACTTGAAGCGCTCGGGCAAGTCGATTTTGGATTGTTTGGCCTTGTTAGCGGGCTGGTGTTTTTTGTTACCTTTGTCAATGCTCAATTCGCGGTTTCCATTTCGCGTTATTATGCATACTCTGTTGGCGAGGCGCAAATCAAGGGGAATCGCGATGCAGGTATCAACGAATGTCGCCTTTGGTTCTCTTCTGCCGTCATCATACACGTTATTCTGCCCGTAGTCCTGGTGGCAATCGGTTATCCTGTTGGCATTTATGCACTTGAAAACAGTTGGATTGACATTCCACCCCCAAGACTGGGAGCTTGTGTCTGGCTCTGGCGTTTTCTCTGTGTTTCCGCTTTCTTCGGGATGCTTAACGTGCCGTTTCAAGCCATGTACACGGCAAAGCAGCGTATCGCGGAATTGACGGTCTACAGTTTCGCGCAGACAGTTGTTCGTCTTGCCTTCGCCTATTACATGGTGTGCCACCCAGGAGATTGGCTCGTCAATTATGGACTTTTCACGTGCATCCTTCTGGTGACGCCGCAAGTTGTGATGGCCGTAAGGTCGGTTTATGTCTTTCCGGAATGTCGGTTTCGCATGGAAATATTTTCTAGTCTGAGTCGTATCAGGGAGATTTCGACTTTCGCGTGGTGGCAAATTGTCGGCGGTCTTGGTTTTGTCGCGAGCAGTCAAGGCATGAGCATTCTGACAAACCAGCTCTTTGGCGCACGTGTGACGGGGGCGTTTTCTCTCTCTCAGACCGTGAGTGGAGAAGTCGGCTCTCTTTCGGGTGCTCTTCAAGGGGCGTTCTCGCCAGCTGTCATTTCGGCGTATGGGGCAAGGAACGTGGCCCGAATGAAGGAGATGGTCTTTCGGGTCTGTAAAATGGGAACCTTTCTTACGCTGTTGTTTGCCATCCCTGTGTCCCTTGAAATCCATGAACTTTTGCGGCTTTGGCTCACGAATCCGCCTCCGCATACGGCAGGGATGTGCGTCATGATGATTACGGCGATTGTGATTGACAGGGTTTCCAGCGGGCATCGGATTGCGGTTGCGGCCAAGGGACAAATCGCAGGTTATCAAATTGCCGTTGGGCTGATACGCATTGCCGTCTTGCCTTTGGCGATGATACTTGTCTGTTTAAGGAAAGAGGCATCTTTGGCTATTGCGGCGATTCCGATTGCCGCTATGGCAATCGCTGTTGTTGAAGTTATGCTCACACGCATGTGGATTGGTCTGAGTGTTCGCAAATGGCTGAACGAAGTCGTACTCCCTCTGTCAATCGTATTGGTTGCTGGATTTGTGATTGGCGGGTTGCCATCTGTATTCTGTGATCCGTCATGTCTACGTCTTGTTGTCACGACCGTGTGCGTGGCAATTCCCGCACTCATAATTTCATGGTTCTTGTTGTTGGATGTAACGGATCGGGAATGGATCGTCGCAAAAGTGGAAGAAGTTTACGGTCGTTGCCATCTGCAACGTAATCGAGAAGCGTTGCCGCAATCCGTTGGAACCCATTTCAAGAAGAGATCATGAAATTCCTTGAGGCATATAGGCTTGGCTCCTACCAGCATTTTCGAACTTGGCTTGAAGAGGCTTGGAAGGAAAGTGGTGGGGAGGTAAAACGAGACCTGAAGATTCCTTGGGTCGTCAAGCAGCTGATTGGCCGGCTTGGCTTGTGTTTTACACCAAAGAGGATGCCTCCGAAAATGCCTCGGGAACAGCTGCTCGTCGCGTGCGGGGGGCGTCCAGAGAACTTTGTCTGGCCTTGGTGCTATTGGTATGAAATTGTGCCCGTCATGTGGGATTGTTGGCCAAAGTATCAGGTGAATTTACCGCGTGTTCTTCGTCGTCTCCGTGTACGCACGATATTTTGCACATCGTCGCAGACCGCTGCCTATGTTAGGGCTCAATGTCCACAGATCAAGGCGATATGGCTCCCTGAAGGCATCAAGGTCTGTCTCTATCCAATGGGGCCACAACTTCAAGAACGACATCATGATGTCTTGTGCATCGGACGGGATGTCGGTGGGGAGATTCGTTATCGGACACATGCAGAACTGACGTCCGCGATGCGAGATCACAAGATTATGATCTGTCGACCCCGTTGTGACACGAATCCAAAGTCGGCGGGCAACATTGAGACTTTGACGCAACGGTATTGGGAGGCCATGTTGAGCGGATGTGTCATTATTGGACGCGCTCCGCAGGAGTTAATTGAGGTCTGCGGTTATAATCCGGTTGTAGAGGCCAGAGAGGAGGAATATGGAAGATGTATCGAGAATGTGTTAAGGAACCTTCTTGCATACCAGCCTTTGGTGGACAAAAACAGGGCGTTCGCCGTGTGCTATGCAGATTGGTCCAAGCGCGTCTGTCTGATTAGAACCGAACTGGGTCAGGTCAAGAATTCATGAATTTATGAAGTTCTGTCTCTACACGGTGTCAATCTCTCCGCATCAGTTGCCATTAGCAAGGGAATTGGTAAAGCTTTTGGGAGTCACGGCGTACCGCTATGTCTACAGACGAAGACTGAACGCAGAACGTCAAGCAATGGGATGGGAGGCCGACGAACCAGATTGGCTGCTCCAGGCAGATTCAGACGAAGCAAGAGAATGGCTCTTGAGTGCAGACGTTCTCGTGTCTGGCGAACGTGACATGATGCTGTTCAAGGCGCGTTCCGCTGCAGGGAAGAAGACAATTTATTCTGCAGAACGGTGGTTCAAGCCGATAACGATTGGCTTTGGCCGTTGGTGCGTCTTGAATGGCCGATTTCGTCTGCTCTCGCCGCGCTATCGGAAGATGGCACGGGAAATGATGGAATTGGTAAGGCGAGACGAAAATTTTATGCTCTATCCAATTGGAATTCATGCAGCACGTGATTTTGCATGGTTGCTCGGATGTAAGATCGTGGACTTTGAGCGAAAACCTGGCGGACGTGTCTTTGGCAAGGGGAAATGGCTGGAGAAGATTCGCATTTGGGGCTATTTTGTTGGGCCATCTTCGGTATCCGACCGTTCATCTGTCCATGTAACGAGGCGGTGGCCCTTCAGCTTTTCAATTTCGCGCAGAATCATCTGGGTCGGACGGTTTCTCGCCTGGAAACACGTTGAAGACCTGATTCTGGCCGTAACAAAGATTGGTTGCTATCTTGACATCTTTGGCGTGGGGCCAGAGATGAAAAGACTGGAAAAATTGATTGGGACAAACCGTAAGATCGCCCTGAATGGTGTGATTCCAATTAACGAAGTACGGAAAAAGATGAGAAACCACGATCTTTACGTGCTTTGCAGCGATGAAAATGAGGGATGGGGGGCGACGATAAACGAGGCGATAGAGGAAGGGCTTTCCGTGATTGGCACATATGAGGCCGGCGGTAGCGCGACCATCTTGGGCGAGGGAGCGCTTTATCATGCGGGGGATGTCCAAGGTCTGGTCAAGAGGATTGCGACGGGTGGAATGACCGTGGGAAATCGCCTTTGGTCTGCAAAGAATGCTGCCTTGGTTTTGTTGAACGCCGTTTGCGGGGCGGGCGCAATGGCATCGTCAAAGAAGCAAAGCGATGAAAATTATCCAAGTGGTACCTTCAATTGAAGCGGAGGCGAGCGGCCCCAGCTATTCTGTTCCCTCATTATGTGCGGGACTGGCGCATGCTGGCGGGGAGGTGTCGCTTTATTGTGTTGGGAAAAAGCCTTTGCGTGATTTTTGCTTTAGAGTTGTTGAATGCGCCGGCAAGTCCTTTCCGCATCCTCAGTTGGGGCGTTCGCCGGAAATGCTGGAGAGTCTGCGCAGAGAGTGCATGACGGCTGACGTCATTCACAACAACAGCCTGTGGATGTTGCCAAACATCTATCCTGCGGTGGCCAAGCGTGGTACAAGGTGCAAGCTTGTGACACAACCTCGGGGAACGTTGTCCGCATGGGCGCTCAGGCGTTCAAGCTGGAAGAAACGGCTCATAGGCGTCTGCGGACAGTATGCGGCCATGCGCAGAACGGATCTGTGGGTAGCCACGTCGCAAGAGGAATACAATGACATTCGCCGATTGGGATATCGCCAGCCGATTGTCATTCTGCCGAATGGCGTTGATGTCCCGGCGAGCGTTCGTCCAAAGGACGAGCGGCGTCGCCTGGTGTTCTTGTCGCGGATTCACCCGACGAAAGGCGTTGATGTCTTATTGAGGGCATGGCGTAATGTTCAGGACGAGTTCGGCGCATGGGATCTGTGGATAGCGGGACCGAAGAATGGCTATGCACAGCAAATGGAAGCGCTTGGCGAAAGGTTAGGTTGCAGGCGTTGTCAATTTGTCGGCGAATTCAATGGCTTGGCGAAACAGGATCTCTACGGCGGCAGCGAATGTCTTGTCTTGCCAACACATTCCGAGAATTTCGGGATGGTCGTGGCAGAGGCATTGGCGAATGGGACTGCTGTGATCTGTTCCAAAGGCGCTCCTTGGGCTGGCCTTAACGACTATGGTTGTGGCGCGTGGATTGACATCGGCGTCGAGCCTTTGATTGCCGCCTTTCGTAAGTTCCTCGCCAAGCCGCGAAAAGAATTCATTGAAATGGGCATTCGGGGACGTGAGTGGATGAGACGGGAGTTTAGTTGGGATAAGATTGGAAGTCAAATGTTGTTGTCCTATGAATGGCTCCTTGGCAGGGGGGACAAGCCACAATGCGTTTGGGAGGATTGAGATGCCGACCGCGTACGAAGCATGGATAGACCGATGGAAAGGTGTCCTGATCTTTCTGGTTGTCCTTGGGCATGTCGTCGGAGGCGGATACCACCTGGCGAGCGCGACGGTGCAACCTTCCCTGAAGTTGATTTACAAGACCATCTATTTCTTCCATATGCCGGCGTTTTTCCTTGTCGCGGGCTATACGTTCAGGGACATACAGGGTAAGCGATACTTGTTGAGGAAGATTCGCCGTCTGATCGTTCCCTATTTTGCTTTCGGTATTGCGTCGGTGGTCGTTTATGCCTTTACCGCAGACATCGCCAACGCATCGTTCTCGGCGTATGCGACTACAGGCCGCTATACTGGGCAGGCTGCGTCTGTTGCCGTGAATTGGATTCGCCCCCTTGTAAGTTTGCTGCATGGCGGCGGTTGGCCTGATGGCGAGGGATTTCGCAGCAACTCCGTTCTTTGGTTTCTGCCCTGTATGTTTAGCACGATGATGATCTTCAGGTTTGTTTTCCGATTGGGTGGCGTTGCGTTGGTGGTTGCTGCGTTTTCGAGCTTAACGCTCGATTGGGCGTGTGTAATTCCGCCGGGACTTCCATGGGGACTTTCAAAGGTCGCGGGATATCTGCCATATGTGATTCTCGGCAACGGCCTCGCGCGTGTCGGTTGGATGCATCATGACATTCGCGACAAGGGTAGACTGGGATGCGCGATTCTTTTGTTGTCGGTCGCTTATTTTGTTGTGTCTGCGTTCTCGCCAGACCCGACTGTCATGAGAGACGCTTGGAGAGGACATCTGGCCCTTTATTTGTTCGGGTTCGTCGGTTGCCTGATGAGTGTGGGAATTGCCAAGGTGACGGGAGGGCGATTTTTGATGGCACTGGGTGCCTCGTCTCTTGGAATCATGCTCTTGCATAAATTTCTTGTGTTGGGGGCTGAGCTGAAGCTCTCTGTCGTTCGGCTTCTTATCTCTCGGTCGACGGCATCAGCCATTGCCGTGTCTATGGGGCTTTCGCTTGTTGTGTCGGTGCTTTGCCTTGTACTTGTCATTCCGATACGAAAGTTCATGCCGTGGGCATTGGGAGAGAGGAATGACGAACTGTTTCGATCAGATAGGACACCGTGATGTTGCGAAGCAAATTCTATTGGGAAGTCTTGAAGGCGATCATTGGAATCCTCGTCGTCCTTCTGTTGTGCAGACTAACGCAGGGCGCCATGTCAATTGTCATGGTGATTGTCGGCGTTGTTGGCGCGATCATGCGAAAGCCGACGGTCATGGTTTGCTGTCTAGTCATGTTCCCGTTGATGGCCATCTTTAATACCGCATTAATCGGGCTGAAGGGAATTACGCTCTTGGTAGGGAAATTCTCATTTGTGGCAATGGTTGTTTCAAGTCTTTTGTCAAGCCACGGAATGTCTTTCAAGCCTGAGAAACTTCCTATCAAGTGGCTGTTTCTGTATGTGGGGGTCGCCTGCCTGTCGTCAATTTCCGGATGGTTCCCTTTCATCAGCTATCTGAAGCTGATGAATTTCTCTTTGATGCTCATTGGTCTCTGTTTGATTTCGAGAATGATGCAGGTCTCGTTCTCGTCCCTTCATGCATTGCGGATTCTTTTCATGGCCATGTCCGTCATCTTGATTGTAGGGTCTTTCGTGTCTTATTTCGTGCCGTCGGTGGGGTTCTCGATGATGCTCTATAAGTATGAGGATTACGGGATTATCATGACGGGTACGGAACTGGTTGAGTCGGGGGGACAGGTTCTGTTCAACGGGATGACCTCTCACAGTCAGATGCTTTCACCTGTCGTGGCTTGTCTCGGCACATGGGTACTTTGCGACATGCTGTTGGTCGAAAGACGCATGGAGCCTCTGCATTGTCTCATTTTGCTGTGTGTGCCTGGCTTGCTGTACATGTCCCGTTCTAGAGGCGGCTTGCTGATGCTGGCCTGCACGATGTTGATTACTTGCGTCTTGACGATCCCTCGTGCAAGGCTTCCTCAGAAGGTGAAACGGCATTTGGTGTTCTCAATGATAATCATTGCGCTTGCACTTGCCGGAGCAGGCGTGTATTTCCAGATGAAGAACGAAGCCGTGTCGCGATGGTTGCGCAAGACGGACGATGTGGCAAGGGACGTTCGGTCTCTACGAGAGGCTTTTACTGGCAGTCGTCAGGATTCGATTGCGATGAACTTGCGAGACTTTAGTCTGAACCCGTTGTTCGGAAAGGGGTTCCAGGTTATACAAGGGATGCGTTGGGCTTATAAGGCCCGCATAATCACTTGGTTTTCGGCACCTATCGAGAAGGGGGTTACGCCGTATGTCATTCTCGGAGAGACGGGGTTGTTGGGGGGGCTTGCCTTTCTTGTCTTCTTGTGTTCGTTTTATCTTACTTGCTTTCGGCGAGGATACATGTCGCTGATGACAAACTTCAGCTGCATGCTTGTGGCGAATCTGGCCGACTCGACCTTTTTCTCCCCGTCTGCGCTGGGCGGCTTCATGTGGACGGTTTCATGCATCGGTGCGTTCTCGACAGACTGCCTTGTGAAACGGTTGCAGCGAGATTCGCGGCGATGCGATGCTGGGGACATGGCTCTTGGCGTTGAAAGTTGTGGCGGGCATAAGGGGCAAGGCCCGATTCCGCCCAATTGGAGGATGGAGACATGGAAAAAACCTCATTGACCGTTCTGTTCATCACGCTAAACGAAGAGTACCATATCGGTGCGGCGATTGACAATGTGAAGGACATGGCCGAAGAGATTTACGTCGTCGATTCGGGCAGCACAGATCGAACGGTCGCGATTGCCGAATCGAAGGGGGCGAAGGTCGTTTATCATAAGTTCGAGGGATTCGGCGCGCAGTGGAATTTCGCGCTCAGCCTGCCGATCAAGACGGCTTGGACGATGAAGATGGATCCAGACGAGCGGTTGAGTGAAGACCTAAAGGTGGAACTCCGCGGAGCGTTGGCGACAGAACGTGAGGACATTGGGTTCTCGTGTGACCTCGTCCTTTGGTTTATGGGGCGACGGTTAAAGGGGGTTACAATGGAGATATTTCGTATTTGGAGAACAGGGCGTTGTCGGTTCACGAATATTTCCGTCAATGAACATCAGGTTTTAGATGGTCGGTGGGTCAAGTTGCGTGGTGTCATGGAGCATTTGGATGCTCGGGATTTAACTTATTGGCTTGCGAAACAGAATAATTATTCAAAAACAGAGGCTGAACAGCGCTGCCATGGCGAGGTACTGGCGGCAACGCCACGGCTCTTTGGGACTCGCTTGGAGCGCAGGATGTTTATGAAGTGGCTGTTTCGGCGCTTGCCGATGCGCTATTTCATCGAGAATCTTTACAACTTCTTCGGGCGTGGGGCATGGCGGAGTGGTGTGCATGGATGGCGTTGGGTGAAATGTCGCGAGATGGTCTCTCGGATGTGTGAATACAAGTATGTTGAGATGCAGGTGCGTCGACGGTCGTGATGGTTGGTTGAGTTTTGAGTCTGGAAGTCTGGGAATCTTCAAAAGACCCGAAGATATGTTGTTTAACTCTATGACGTTTGCTGCTTTTTTGGCAGTAGTTTTCACACTGTATTGGGTAGTTCCGAATCGGAAATTCCAGAATGTCTTTTTGCTTGTCGTTTCGTATGTGTTTTACGGGTGGTGGGATTGGCGATATTTGTCGCTGATTGCGGGGTGTTCTGCCGTCAATTATGCAGCTGGTGCTCTTATTGCATCACGAAACGGCAAGAGGGTACAGCGAGTTTGCTTGACGATAGCGTGCGTTGTTTCTTTGGGAACGCTTGCGGCCTTTAAGTACTTCAACTTTTTTGTCGGTAGTTTTGCGGCGATGTGTGAACAAGTTGGAATCCATTGGACGCCATGGGTTCTTAATCTGGCATTGCCCGTAGGCATTTCTTTCTTCACATTTCAGGCCTTGAGTTATACGATTGACATTGCGCTTGGTAAACTCAAGGCAGCTGACAGTTGGATTGAGTTTTTTGCCTTCATTTCATTCTTCCCACAGCTCGTTGCTGGTCCAATTGAACGTGCAAGTAACCTTTTGCCGCAGTTTCAACGGAATAGGACATTCGATGCCGATGTCGCCTCGCATGGTTTGTGTTTGATAGCATATGGGTTGTTCAAGAAGATGGTCGTTGCGGATACGCTGAGTCTTTATGTCAACAATGCCTTTGCTAATCCAGGTTTTTATTCAAGTGTGACATGTGTTATTGGTGCGATTTTCTTTTCACTTCAGATCTATTGCGACTTTAGCGGTTACTCGGATGTGGCTAGAGGGGTTGCGAAACTGTTTGGTTTTGAATTGATGTTGAATTTTGATCGCCCGTATCTTTCTAAAAGTTTTGCCGAATTCTGGAGGAGATGGCACATATCGCTGTCTAGCTGGTTCAAGGATTATGTCTATATTCCATTAGGAGGTAATCGAGTTAGTTTCCCTAAGATGCTGCGAAATCTTTGGATTGTGTTCCTTTTGTCAGGTCTGTGGCATGGTGCTAGTTGGGCATTCGTCCTTTGGGGCGGCTTGCATGCGCTTTTTATCACATTGGGGAGTATTGGGCGTCAACAAGCTAAGTCAATATCTGAAATGCGGCTATTGACCAAGATCTGGAAAATTCTTGTTGTTGATATAGGGGTGGCTCTAGCGTGGATATTGTTTCGCGCTGGATCCCTAGACAAGGCGGTTGCGTATCTTAAGGCGATGTTCTCGTGCAATTTTAAGACGTCAATGATGGCACTCTGTGCCGGGCTGGGACCAATGACATTTCTGTTTTGTTGTGGAGTGGCCGCTTTGCTTCTACTGAGTTATCTCGCGCCACGCGATTGCCGGTTTTCGACGAGACGCGGTCAATTGGGTTTCATTTGCCTATGTATCGCAGCAATTGTTTTTTGTGGTATGCCGTCGGGCGGTGAGTTTATCTATTTCCAGTTCTGAAAGGCAACTATGAAACAATTCTTGGCTTTTGTGTTAGTGTTGTTTGTCGTGGCGATAGGATTCCTGTTGTTGAACGATGGCCTTGTGAGGGTTCTTGTGTTTTCTTCGTCAAATGCAAATATGTATCGAATGTATCGGCTCTTTAACGCAAGTGATGATGATTTGCCCATTCTGGGTTCTTCTCGTGCGGAAGCCAATTTCGCACCTTCCGAGATTGGAAGTAAGGCGTTTAACTATGGATTATCAGGGAGTCCGCAAGGAGAGACGATTATTCATCTTAAGGCATTATTGCAACGTGGACATCAGGGGCCAATAATTGTCAATCTAGATCCATGGGGTATCGGTGGTCTCGAACCGGTTCAAGGCGACTATCGATTGGTTTTTTCGGATCTGCTACGCGAGGCAAATACGATTAAAGGTTTGGATTGGACAGATCGTTCGACAGGGTTAAGATTTTACGGGAAACTTCGGACTGCCTTGGCTGATTACATAAATGCTAAGCGCAGTGTTACTAAAGCAATTGACAATGGTGCCATTTTGCAAAGGGTGAGCAGGTCTGCGGATGAGTGGAAATATATTATTGAACATTGCCATCCTGTCGACTTTACTGTTAATGATGTTGTCATGGCTGATTATGAAAAAGTATTGAAGGGCCCTCACCCGCCAATAATCTTTGTGGTTTCACCAATCTCAAAGCCATGGTATGATCGGTGGCACGGCCAGGATCAACTAACTAAATTGATTGCGAAGTTAAAGACATTTCCCAATACGTGTGTTATTGACTTGTGTACACACAATGTTGATTCTTATGATTTGGATGACTTCATGGACTTGACACACTTAAATGAAAAAGGCGCTAGAAGGGTGAGCAAGGAGCTTAAGCAAAAGCTGATTGACTTAAGTGTGAGTTGCAAGTAGCTTTCTCAACTTGATAGGATTCTTATGGTATCGGCGGGTCTGCCAATCTCTACAATTCTACAACTCTACACGGCTAAAAACTAAAACAGAAAAGGAGAACCTAATATGACACTCGAAAATATCTATAACCACGCACCAATCTGGGTGCAGAATGTCATGTGTTCCGTCAAGGGGTGGACGATTGCCCGAAAACGGTATTCCAAGGGATTCCTGCGGGAACTGAAGCGGATGGAACGCCGGGAGGATGACCCCGAGAAGATGCTGCGGAACTTTCTGGAGCTGGCACGGCACGTGCCGGCCTATGCGAAGGTGTTCGCCGCCGGCAAGGGGACGAAGCTGGAGGACTTCCCGATCATCAACAAGGCCTATGTGAAGGAACACTACGAGGATTTCTACAATCGGGCGTACAAGGGGCCGACGCTCGTCATCCACACGAGCGGTACGACGGGCACGAGCATCAACATCCCGCAGAGCCAAAGCTTTGAGCATCGTCAATGGGCCACTTGGTGGCGTTATCGCGAAGAACTTGGCATCAAATTCAAAACTTGGTACGGGTGGTTCGGCTGTGGGGAGATGATTGTGCCGATCAGCCAGACGAAGCCGCCGTTTTGGCGTGTTGAGTTGGCGGGCAGACGTGTGATGTTTGGAACGTATCATCTCACGATTGAAAACGTCGACAGTTATGTTGGTGAAATTCGGCGGCGCAACTTGTGCTGGCTGCATGGCAATGCGAGTCGGTTGTGCTATCTGAGTCGACTGATTGTCGAAAAAGGAATTGAGCCAGTTGACTGCGTCCGGTTCGTGACAACAGCATCGGAGAATCTGCTTCCGCCGAACGTGGCGGAAATTCGGCGCGCATTTCCCCGTGCGATGGTTCGCAATCATTATGGACAAGTGGAGGGCGTGGCGAACTTTTCGCAGACGAAGGAGGGTGATTGGCGCATCGACGAGGACTTCGCCAAGGTTGAATTCATTCCGATCGATTCGAAGCATCCCGAGCGTTGTCGCATTGTGGGAACAAACTTTTCAAACCCTTGCTTCCCGTTGATTCGTTATGACATGGGAGATATCGCGCAGGTGGACTGGGGGGAAGGAAAGCCAAGGCTCGTTAGCATTGAGGGACGGGCGAATGAGTCCATTACCCTTTGTAATGGGATGCTAGTGAATTCAATGCTCTCGTATGACATCTTCGGTGACTCCCTGAATGTCCGTGAGGCGCAAGTTCGCGTGTTGAACGACGGGCGTGAGATCGAGTTGCTGGTCGTCAAAGGGTCGAGATATTCGCAGAAGGACGAAGAGGGGATTCTTCATCTTGCTCGACGCTATCTGAAGGATGAGATCCGATTGTCGATCCGCTACACAGATACGATTCCTCGTGCGGCGTCAGGAAAATTCCGTGCCGTCGTAAAAGTCTGATAGGTTGCCGCGTTAGAGGGCATGAACGGAGAACTCGAACGTGAAACAGATTCTACAGTCATCCACGACCGGCGCGATGTGGTTGGCGGACGTGCCGGCGCCGCTGTGCCCGGCAAGGGGGAGGGTTGCGTTTTGCATTGAGGCATATTTTCTCGACCATCCCTCTAATCCTGACAATCCTGTTACCATTCTCGACCTGTCTTGAGAATAGTAATTACCAAAATCGAGTTGGCTTGAGAATGGTAATTGCGGATGGAGGGCGAAATTTGGTATAATCCACGCCGATGAAAAGGATTTACTCGAATTTGCTGGAAGACCATCTTGCCAAGAATCGTCAGATGATTCTTCTGTCGGGTCCGCGTCAGGTCGGGAAGACGACCTTGGCGCGGGCGGTTTTGCCGGAGGCGGCCTACCTGAACTTCGACATTACGGGCGATGCGATGAAGATCATGGGCGGCGTTGAGAAAATCGCCGAAGTACTCGCGCTGGATGTCCCGGCCAAACGGGCGCGGTCGGTCATTTTCGATGAACTCCACAAGTATGCGAACTGGAAGCACTTCCTGAAAGGTTTCTTCGACCGCTACGAAAAGGACTTGAAGATTGTTGCAACGGGATCGGCTCGTATGGATGTGTATCGGCGCGGTGGGGACAGCCTCATGGGACGGTCGTTCAGTTATCGGGTGCATCCGCTGTCGATCGGCGAGCTGGCTTCGGCGGAATGCGACCTTGAGGCGATGTTTCAGGAGCCGAAAGACGTGTCGCGCGTGGAGATTGCTCGGCTCATGCAGTTCGGCGGATTCCCGGAGCCGTTTCTGGATGGTTCGCGGCGGTTCTACACGCGGTGGCAGAATTCGCGGCTGGACAAGATCTTCAATGAGGACTTGCGCGACCTGAGTCGCGTACAGGATCTGCGAGGCGTGAAGATGCTGGCGGAACTTTTGCGGGCGCGGGTTTCGGGAGAAATCAACCACGCCTCGCTTGGCCGTGACTTGGGGGTGTCGATTGATACGGTCAAGAACTGGATTGGACTTTTGGAGAGCGTCTATTTCTGCTACAGTGTGCGTCCGTATTTCAGGAACGTCGCCAATTCGATTCGCAAGATGCCGAAGATCTATCTGTGGGACTGGAGCCTGATTGCGGACAAGGGCGCGCGGAACGAGAACTTTGTGGCGTCGCACCTGCTGAAGAGCGTGGACTGGTGGACGGATAGCGGGTTGGGGCGGTTCGGACTCTGCTATATCCGGGACAAGCAGCAGCATGAGGTTGATTTCGTCGTGACGAAAGACGGGGAACCTCTGATGCTGGTTGAGGTGAAATCGTCGCTCGATGAGCCGCTCAGCCCGAATTTGAGGGCGTTCGCCGAGAAACTGAAGGTTAAGTATGCGTTTCAGGTCGCGGTTGAAGCAGAAGGAACGGCAATCAATCCACTGGACTATGCGGGACACCCTGTGCGAGTAGCCTTTGCTGATGTGGCCAAGGTGATGATCTGACCTAAAAATCGCAGTTGGATGAGGTCGGGGAAACGGGGTTTGGCCGTGTAGCCCGCCGCCCGCGCTTCGCACAGGATTGTAGAAAGAGATCTGCCGGATGAAGACGGGCGAGATGTGGCTGGCGGACGTGCCGGCGCCGCTGTGCCCGGCGAAGGGCGCGGTCGTGCGGACGGCGGCGAGTTTCGTGAGCGCGGGGACGGAGCGCATGCTCGCCGAATTCGCCCGGAAGGGCCTGGTCGGCAAGGCGCTGCAGATGCCCGACCAGGTCAGGAAGGTCCTGCGCAAGATGAAGGCCGAGGGGGTCTTCGCAACGCTGGAGAAGGTGCAGGCGAAGCTCGACCAGCCCATCCCCCTCGGCTATTCCAGCGCGGGCGTCGTCGTCGAGGCCGGGCGCGACAGCGGGTTCGCCCGCCAGCCACATCTCGCCGGTCTTGAACGACTGTAGAATCTGTTTCATCGATCCGCCACCACCTTTATTTTCGCAGGCTTTCCATAGAGCCCCTGTACAAATTCACGGCAGGAGAGAGCCTGAACGCCGCTTCCGGCTGTCGGCGTGCGAAGGGCCGCCTCGTTTGGATTGTAGATCAACTGCATGGACACGTCGAGGCCGTCCGACGCGAACGCCTTGGCAAGTTTGCGCATGGGCTCGCTCATGTGAGGCGAAATCGTCGCGGACGTCTTGCATTCGGCCAACGTGACCACGCCCGCATGAGACGCAACGACCAAATCGACCTCCAGGCCCTGCTCATCACGGAAATAATAGACGTCCCCCTCCTCGGCCCGTGACCATTGGGCCTTCAGCGTCTCCGAAATGACAAAGCCTTCGAAGATCGCCCCGTAGAATGGCGAACGGACAAGTTCTTCGCGACTTTGGATGCCAAGCAAATGGCAAACGAGACCGGAATCCAGGAAATACAGCTTAGGCGTTTTCACCAAACGCTTCCCGGCATTCCTGAAGTAGGGATAGACAAGCCGGACAATGCCGGAAACCTCCAGCACGCCCATCCATTCCGTCAGCGTCGGCACGGACACCCCCAGAGGGGAGGCCATGGCCGTCTTGTTCAGCATTTGTCCGTGTCGTGTGGCAAGAACCTTCAGGAATCGATGGAACGCAGACAGGTTACGGACGGCCAACATTGAACGGACATCGCGCTCAAGGTAGGTCTGCACATATGAGGAAAACCAGAGCGTACGGCCCGCCCCCGCCGTCACGGCCTCCGGGTAACCGCCTGTAAAGACAGTGACCCGGGAATCTTCGTAACTTGAAAACGGAGCCAACCGGAGAATCGCCGCGCGACCGGCCATGGATTCGCTCACGCCATCCATCAACAGCGATTCCTGCGAGCCAGTCAGAATCCACTGTCCCTTGACATCTGGTTGCGCATCAATACGGGAACGGATATAGGCGAACAGCTCAGGCGCCTGCTGGATTTCATCTATGATGACAGGCAATTTCAACTCGTCAAGGAAACTGCGCGGATCCTCTTTGACCAACTGCAAAACATCGGGGTCTTCCAATTGCACATAAGAGGCATTGGGGAAAAGATGCTTCAAGAGAAAGGTCTTCCCGGCACGCCGCGGTCCGGTCAGGACAATGGCAGGGAACTGCGCCAAGGCACAGACAACCGCCGATTCAATTATCCTTTCTACGATTTTCATGCCGCTTATTATAAACTATTTAGACGCCATCCGCAACCGTCCAATTGTTGAGAATCCTAAAGTGGCACTTTAGGATTCTCAACAACGGAGACGAACGATGCACCCCCTCCCCCTTGCCGGGCACAGCGGCGCCGGCACGTCCGAGGATTGTGGTTCCATTGCCACTGCAGTT
>OQVL01001167.1_pt1 | contig 15413 bp, 4 predicted proteins | sample 1691501 | NCBI WGS metagenome assembly OQVL01 (sample SAMN03418253, study PRJEB22391) | human gut metagenome | biome: human-gut; feature: organic feature; material: feces | host: Homo sapiens | place: Tanzania | collected 2013-01
GCCGTGGCGATGATGGTGAGCGATCCGCCGTTCTCGATATTGCGTGCAGCGCCGAAGAAACGCTTGGGCTTTTGCAGGGCGTTGGCATCTACGCCGCCGCTGAGAATTTTGCCCGAGCCGGGGGCGCAGGTGTTGTATGCGCGGGCCAGACGGGTGATTGAATCCAGCAGGATGACCACATCGTGGCCGCATTCGACCATGCGTTTGGCTTTTTCGAGAACTATCCCGGCGATGCGTACGTGGCGGTCGGCCGGCTCGTCAAAGGTCGATGCTATGACTTCGGCACGCACGGTGCGGCGCATGTCTGTGACTTCTTCGGGGCGTTCGTCGATTAGGAGTATCATGATGTAGGTCTCCGGGTGGTTCTCGGCTATGGCGTTGGCGATGTCCTTGAGCAGTATGGTTTTACCGGTCTTGGGGGGCGCCACGATAAGTCCGCGTTGACCTTTGCCTATGGGAGCGAACATATCGACGACACGTGTCGAGAGGTTGCAGGTCTTGCCGGAGGTGAGGTCGAATTTCTCGTCCGGGAACAGTGGCGTGAGGTGCTCGAAGGCTATGCGGTCGCGAATAAAGCGTGGGGTGCGGCCGTTGACGCGCAGCACCTGGCTTAGGGGGAAGTATTTCTCGTTTTCGCGCGGCGGACGTATGGTGCATTCGACCACATCACCGGTCTTGAGCGCATATTGCTTGATTTGTTGTTGTGTCAGGTAGATGTCATCGGGCGAGGGCATGTAGTTGTAGTCCGCCGAGCGAAGGTATCCGTAGCCTTGGCTTTCTATTTCGAGTACGCCGCAGGTTTCGATGATGTCGGTGAAGTCAAAACGGCTGTCGACAAATCCCATATTGGCGTTGTTCTTGTTGCGGTTTTTCTTGTTTTTCTTGCCTTGTCCGGGAGGTGCCGGCTGCACCTGGGTGTTGGGCTGCGGGTCGCCGACGGTGATGGGATTGGCTGCGCTTTGCTCGGGTGTCAATACGGGACGGCCGTAGAATTGTTGTGGTTGCGGCGTCTGCTGCGGCATCTGCTGGCGTCGTTGTTCATCGGCCTCGCGTTCGCGTTGCGAGCGCGGAGTGAATGTACGTCCTCCGCCGAATTGAGGGAAGAAGGTGGCAAATGAGCCGTCTGTTTTTTCTTGCTGTGCGTTGTCGGCGTTGTTTTGTTGCGCGGATTGTTGTGCTGTTTCTTCGGGCCGGGTTTCGGGGATGTCAGCGGTGACGGGTTGTGCCGTTTCGGGCGTGGCATCGGATGCTTCGACGTTGGGCTGCTTCGATGGCTGTGCAATTGGCTGAGCCGTGGTCTCGGCGGCACCGGTCGCTGCTTCGGCGGCTTGTGCAGCCGCAATCTCTGATTTTTTCTTGCGGCCGCGTTTCTTGGGTGCGGGCTTTTCGTCAGTCCGAGTTGCGTCCTCGGCTGCTTTTTCGGCATTGGGACGGCGTCCTCGGCGAGGCTTCACGGGTTTCTGCGCATCTTCGGCGGCCTTGTTTATGGCCTGCTGGTCCAAGATGTTGTATACCAGTTCTTGGCGCTGATCGATGTTGATTTTTTTAATGCCAAGGTCTTCGGCTGCCTTACGCAGTTCGGCGTCCGGCATGTTCTCAAGATCTGTTATATTGTACATATATTATGTGTTGAGGATGGAAGTCGGTAGGCGTTTGGAGGCGTCAGTGCCGCCGTGTCAGTGTGTCGCCGGGCGAATGTGCCGCATGGCGCGAGTGTTGTGCGTCGTTGCCGACTTCCTCGTAAAAAGTTGTTCGTGTGGAAATTATAGTATCTTTTGTCTCTTCAAAGACTGCCATCTCTTGCTCCGTGTGCGTGTGCAGTGGCCGGGCCGATGCCCGAGGTCGTGGTATGCGCGTCTGTACGTATGTGACGGACCGATGGCGTTTAGTCGCCAAGGCGGCGTGATATGCCGTTGTGTAGCGATTTTAGGATATGGATGGAGGGAGGTGCGAGGTGGGGCTTAGCCATTTGTGCCCCGTATTATGGTGCAAAGTTACAACTAATATTTTCTTTAACAAACAATTCTTGCCAAAAGTTTTTTTGATGCCGGCTTTTCGGCGGCGTCAGCGTGCAAGCGAGAGATTGAGCGAGATGCCGTAGGAGGTATTGGTGGTGGGGTATGATGATGTGGTCACCAGCGGGGTATTGACGCGGTGGTCAAAGTATGCCGATAGTGTCAGGCGTTTGGACATGACGTACGAGGCGGTGAAGTTGATGCTGAAGGATTTGGCGCCGTTGGTGGGCTGGGCGGTACCGTTGTCTATGCGTCGTATGAGGGCCTGGTTGTTGTCGATGCTGAAGTCGGCATTGAGTGTCAGGTCGTTGGAGATGCCGTGCTGGCTTCCTTTGATTTTGAGGAAGGAGTTGAAGTTGACAATCTTGTATCCGGCGCCGATTTTGAGGCCGCGTGTGGTTGCCTCGACAACCTGTCCGGCGGAGGTGTTGAGCGTCAGTGTGCGGCTGTCGCGGTATTCGGCGGAGAATTGCAAATCGTTTTTGAGTGTGGCGTTGAAGCCTATCAGCGGGGCAAATTTCTCGGTGATGGCTACCGAGGAGATGTTGTAGGGCGATGAAGGCACGGGCATTCCGGTGAGTTCGTCGAGTGTGAAGCCCATGTTTTCGCCGCCGGCGGCCACCCAGTTGAGGTACGATGAGTAGTTGCCGACGCTGTATGTACACTGGTAGACGTGGCTGATGGTGAAAGTTTTGAAGATGTTGCGCATATTGCCCAGATTTATGAGCCCGTCGTAGGTTACACGCCAGTTGGGCAGTACCGAGCTGAAGGAGGGGAACGGGTCGAGCCAGGTGTGTCGCGCGTCCGTGCCGGTGTAGGCGGCCACGAAGGCGGGCACGAGGACGTCAGACGAGGTGGCGTTGACGCCGCCGATGGTGGGATCGAAAGGTGCTCCGGCTTGCGGTGTGCCTTTGATAAATCCGGCGTTGGGGTAGGTCACCCCGGCGTATTGTCCCTCGATGCGCTCGCGCACCACCGGGATGTTGGACAGGAATGATGAGAAGGCGTCACTGGCATATCCGTTGTCGGCACTTGCGCTGCGCAGGGCCGTGGAGATGGCGCAGTGTGTCTTGGTGTATGACCCGGCGTAAGTTGTGGGCATGTCGGCGTACATAAATTGTACTTGGGTGGTGCGGTTGTCCGTGCGGTTGGCGGTAAGCTGTATGCGCAGACCTTTGACCGGCTCGAGGTTTAATTCGAGGTTCAATTCGTTGGTGTGCGCCATCACAGCCGGCGAGGTTTGTCCATCATCGGTAACCAACCACCCTCGGTTGAGAGCCTTGTCAAGGTAGTCGTCGCCGGCAAACCCGAAAGCAAAGTCCAGACCCGGAGCCATAGGGCCGTAAGAGTTGCTTTGTCCGAAGACATTTCCGATGTCGGGGTTGAACAGCGGAATGTTCATCGTATGTGTGTTGCGGTAGCGTATCGAGAAACTGCGCGGCGAAATGGCCAGACGCGTGGCATATTCGCCAATGTTGCGCCACAACGACTTCTCGTCTTTCATGATTTCCTCGATGGTGAACTTGACGTCCTGCGTGCCGCGCGTGAGCACCACCAGGGTGTTGTTGTCCTTGACTTGCGTCTTCACGGGGAAGGGCGTTCCGTCGGGGAGCGTGGACACGACCTTGACCTTGGCGCAACGCAGATTGTGTTTGATGGTGAGCGATGTGTCGGATTGCAGCTTATAGGTGCGCTCGAATTTGCGGGGTTTGCGGCGCGTGTCGGCGTTGTTGCGGCGGCTGTTGGCAAAGCGCTTGTTTACGTCCTTGACAAAGGGAATTTTGTTCCATAGACCTTCGAAATTGATGCGCCCGTCGGCAGACCAAGTCGCTTGGTTGGATATGCTGTTGCCCAGGCGTACATCGTCGACGGTGGCGCCGCGATCCCAGCGGTAGGTGGCGTTGTACGAGCCGGAGGCGGTAAGGAAGTCTATGGACGGGATGCGCGAGAAGGGCGCCTTGTAGGTGGCGTTGAAGGTCTGGTTGTAATTCCATGGGGTGCCCATTGACAGGATATTGGTCCATACTTCGTGCTTCCATTCGCGATAGGCATCGGGGAAGAGTTTGCGGTTGACGGCACCCACGGGTTCCTCGATGCGTGCGGCCGTGTTTGAGCTGAAGGACAGCGACAGCGACTTGACGATGTTCCAGGTGACATTGAGCTGGCGGTCCCACATAAAGTTTTTGGACACGGATACCGGCATTTGGAACATCACGTCTGTCTCCGAACGCGTCTGCTGCTCGTAGTAGTAGCGGCTCATATTGGTCAGGAAGGTGATGTTGTTGGGCAGCCACTGTATTTCGTAGTCTTTGAGGAATTTGAGGTTCTTGTTTTTGGACTTTATCCACGAGAAGGGCTTGAGTGCCTTGACAAATGGCGAGTAGGAGTATTGGAACGAGCCGCGGTAGTCGTTGGTATACTCGTATTCGGTGGTTGGGTCTACCTTGGTCTGTTTATTGAAGCTGAAGTTGATGGTGAAGTTGGCGGGATCCCAAGGCATGGGATTCTTGCTTTGTATGTCGAATTTCAGCCCGGATATTGAGAAGTTGCGCACGGTGGTTCGCTGTTCGGCATATCCGTTGATGCTGTCTCGCTCGGCCTTGGACCCGGCGGCGTCAAGTGCGTCTTTGAGCAGGACGTCTTGGTCCAGTGGGTTGTATTTGGGTGATGTCTTCTCGGTGGAGTATGAGTAGTATATGGGTGCGCGGAGTTTTACAGCCTCGGGGAGAAAGCGTCCCAGTTCGGCTTGCACGGCCACGTTGTACTGGTGATAATCGTCCAAGCGGCGCTCGTTGAGGCTTTGGTCTACGGCGCCGAATCCGGCGGTCTCGATGTGCGTGCCCACATTGAGGGTTGCGATGTCGCTGATGTTGAGGGTGGCCTTGGCCTGGCCTGCCCATCCGCCTTCTTCGTTGAAGTCGGTGACTTTTAGTTCGTTGACCCAGATAATTCCGTCTTTGGTGGTGGAGCTGTTGTTGCGCACGCCTATGAGCATGACGCGCACGTCTGACAGCGAGGGGTTGCCGAGCACGGCCATACGATTGCGTTCGTTGTCGGGGTCTCGCCCGTAGTACAGTGTGTTGTATCCCACTCCTTCTTCTTCGGCGCGTTTGGCGGCGTTGCGTGCTTTCTTGAGGTCTACGAGGGCTTGTAGATTGAAGTCGAGGTAGTTGTCGCGAGGCCACACAATTTGGCGGTCGGATGGTGAGTCGTTGTTATAGTGGCCGTGGGCTGTCAGTTGCAGCGGTATCTCGTACTCGTAGTAGTTGTTCTTGACGTCAGTGCCCAGGCGCAGGAATACGGACAGTTGTCCGCTTTGCAGTTGTGTGGCGTTGTTGATGAGTGCTTCGGCGTGTGTCCACATTTGCAAGCGGCGATAGTTGCGCAGGTCGAGCATGGTGTTGCGGTATACTCCTCGGGCGTCTCCGGCATCGAGGTCGGTGACCGTGAGCATCATGGCTTGCTCGTTGAGTTGTGTGATTTGGCTTTGTCCGGGGTCGACGATACGAGTCACGCCGGGAGGCAGGACGTAGTTGACGGGTTCGCGCGAGGCGTTTTCTTCGATGTTGACTACCGAGATGTCAAGCTGCCCTTGAGCGGGTGCATCGCCGCGCTTGTTGAGATTGAAATTGTAGCCGCGCCACTCGCCGCGCACCAGCTCGAGTGTGGCGAAACGCAGGTGGGTGGGGCGCTTGAATCCGGTCATGAATATGCGCGCAAAGCGTATGGTGGAGAAGTCGGTGATGCTGCCCACGACTTTCTCGTAGTCGGCCAAGGGTATTTTGAATTGATACCACTCGGTTTCGTAGTCTTTGCCGTCGCGGCCGCGAACCATGGATGTCTGCTTGTCTGTGATGTAATTTTGGCCCACCACGAGGTCTTGCGGACGTATGGATACGCGGTACTGGAAGTAGCGCTCGTATTCGTTGAGGGTATTGTCCTGGTTGATGTCTTCGACGTCCGGGACGCTTCTCGAGGCTTGGTATTGCGGGTCATCGGCATCTTCGGGTGACAGTGAGTTGCCTTCGGTACCATTGTAGCGTTTGTATCGTTCGAGTACGCCCATGCGCTGTTGGTCGTAGTAGTCGCTGAGGTAGAAGTGGTAGTTGTCGCCTGCGGGGTCGTTCAGTGACGAGAAGCGGTCGTTGGTCATCGCTTCGATGGTTGTGGGGCTGAGTTTGGCACGTAGGCGTTGGAGGAAGTCTTGGTAGGTTGCGAAGTTGAATTCGTCGGCGGTTGACAGCCCGTTGAGGCCGACGTCTTGGCGGCTGCGTGCGTCGTTGGAAGTATCAAAGGCGTAGGTCAGCGAGTTTTGGCGCGACACACGACCCCATACGGTTTCGGCCATGTACTGGTTGTTGCCGTCGGCGGGGACGCCGTTTTCGTAGCTCTTGAGGCCGTCCTTGAGGATGTCCTCGGAGATTTCGCCGAAGTTGAAGTAAAGGTCGCCGCCATCGTAATTGGGGTTGTCCGGGTCGAGGAAGGGGTTGAGCATCCAGAATTGAATGTATGCGATGTTGGACTGCTCGAAGTTGGTATTGTCCATGCGACGCATGATGCCGCCCCAGCGTTTTTCGGGGTTGAGCAGGTTGCCGTCGGCATCGATGTTGTCGGCGTCGACGTTGTACGGGCCGCGTTCCGAGGGGTAGAATGAGAGGTTGAGCGTCTGTATGGAATTACTCTCACCGTATTGCAGCTGTCGGCCGGGAAAGATTTCGCGTGTGGTGACTTCGCGCACATAGGGGTTGGAGAGTTGGGCTACATCACTCTTGAGATAGCCGGGAATGAGCGAAGAGTTGCGCTGAGTGAACAGTCGGTCAATGTAGTACCAGTTGAGCAATGCGCGGTTTTTGCCGTAGCTGACATCGTTGCTTAGTGCCGCCTCGGGGAACAGGGCATCGGAGGACGGGTCGTAAGGTGTAGAGGCCAGAAACCATGAGTAGGGACTGCGCAGGTCTATGCCTGTCTGTGAGCTCTCGAAGTCATCAATGTACGAGGATCCTTTGTTCGAGCCTGATTTTTGGCTTTGGGGGATGATGCGTGCATATTCGGCGGAAAGGCTCAGCCGCGAGGGAGCGGTGGCGTTGACAGTGGGAATCTTATTGAGCAGATTGGTAAGCCACATGAATTCCTTGTTATAGCTCAGGTTGAAGCCCAACATCGTATTGTTGACTACTTCGTCGCCAATGTTGACTTTTTCGGTGAGCGATTTCTCTCCGAAATGCATGACGGTGGCTCCTATATTGAAATCCTTGCTGAACTCGTATTGCAGGTCGAGGCCGAGTAATGTTTTGCGTTGGGTCGAGAATAGTGACTGGTTTTCGAGACTGACGCTGATGCTTTGTCCCGAGTCGATGATGGATTGGTTGGTGATAGTGACTATGCCCATGGCGTAGTCGACGGTATAGTCAGCGTTTTCGGTGAGGGTGACGCCGCCGGCGGTGACCACAACGCTGCCTCGTGGGACGTTCATGGCGTTGAGTCGTATCTGCGACCCGGAGGAGGCTTGGTATTCGCCGTCCATGACAAATTTGTTTTTATCGGCGAATTGGCGGGCTACAACCAGGGTGGAATCGTATAGTTGGGGGTAGCAGTAGTGCTCGCGCTGCACCGGGTCGGTGATGACCGATTCGAGGTGACTGCCGAAGGGCTCGACTACGGGGAAGATGACCTTGCCTGTGGCCGAGAGTATGGTGTAGCCCTCTACAAAGTCAAAGAAGCCGTCGGGGTTGCTGTCTTGTTGCGAGTCCAGACGGTCGAGATTCATGACCTGCAGTAGCGATTTGTCATTGAGCCCGGGTATGGGCAGGTAGTTGATTTTGGTGCCGGTGGTGTCGCTTAGGTACTTGATGTTGAATTTGAATTTTTCTTTTTGGATTTGGTATCCGCCGAGGTTGTAGACGTTTTTCATCATCAGGTCCCACATTGGCAGGCGCGGGTTGACGGTTGTGCCTTTGAGCATCTTGACGTACAAGGCTTTGTCTGTCTCGGTGATGTCGCCGCTGAATTCGCCCACTTGGTATACCTGTCCGTGATAGGTGTATTCGTAGGCTACGGCGAGCACTTCATCGGCATTGAGGGCGCTTTTGATTGAGATGTAGCCCAAGTTGGAGTTGAGGGTGTACTCGTTGGATGAAAGCAGGCGTGCGCTCTCGATTTTTTCGTAGTCTTTGCCGCCTTCTATGTCGTAGGCTTGCAGCGGCGCCAATATCTGTGTCACTTGCGAGATGTCTCGGGCATCGGGGTATTGGTCTTTGATGGTGCGCAGCAGGTCGTTGGAGTTGTTACTGGGGTTGGGATATGCCGGGTTGGGCGTCCAATGGCCGGAGGCTATGCGCTTTTCTTCGCCCAAGTCCATGAACGACACGATGTTGCGCGACTGTTCGTAGCGGTTGCCCTTATTGGTGACCCATACTTCGATGCGAGTGATGTTGATGCCCGAAGACACAAAAGGTAGCTTCGATGCCCAGGTGTCGTAGTTGTCGCGGAAGAAGTGCCCGAGAAAGTAGTGGCGGTTTTGGTCGTATTCGTCGGCGTTGATGGTGAAGGATGTGGCCTGGCTGCCGCCACGGGTGCTGACGCTTTTGCTTTCCGAGTTTTGCTGCGAGACAAGGGCTGTGGCTGTCAGACGCCCGAATTGAAGCTTGGTCTTGATGCCAAACAGGGCTGTAGAGCCGCGTATCAGCGACGACCCGGTGGTCATAGACACGTTGCCGGCTTCGATGTTCTTGACAATGTCGTCTTCTTTGCCTTCGTAGGCCAGCTTGATGTTCTTGCTGTCGAAGTCGAAGGTGGCATCGGTGTTGTAGGTCATGTTGAATTTCAGACGGTCGCCGACGCCGGCGTTGATGGTGGCCTGAATTTTTTGGTCGAAGTCGAAGTATGTCTTGCGGCGGCTTTGCAGCGACAGCGACGGGTTGTCAGTCTTGTTGGACTTGATACCCATAGAAATCTGTACCGAGCCTTGAGTGCGCAGTTGCACGCCGCCGGGTCCGAAGATTTTTTCGAGGGGGCCGAGGGCAAAGTTCATGTCGAAGATGTTGAAGGGCTTCTTCTCTTTCTCGGTGACTTGCTCGAGGTTGCGTTGTTTATAGTACTGCTGCATCGAACGGCGAAGTTGCCAGTCGTTGTACTGGGCTTCGCTGAGCATAAACGGTGTTGTTATTTCGGTGTCGCCCAGCTTGGTGCGCACTATGTAGCATCGCGTTTCGGGGTCGTACTCGGCCTCGGTCTTGATGTTGGAGGGGGTTGCAAGGTCATAGGCCTGCTCGTCGGCAATGAGGTCTTCGTAGCTGTGTGGAATCACGGAGCGTGTCGCAAAGGGCATGGATGTGGTGTCCTTGGCGGCTTTGGGTGAGGTGGCGCGGAATGTCGGCGGCGGAGCCAGCTGTGTGGACGTGTTGCCCGGCGTCTGTGCCATGGCCGGCAGCAGCGCCAAGGCGCACACAACAATGGTGGCAACGGCTATGGCATACCATCTCCGCCGCCTTCCATACAATGCTCCGATGTGTCGTATCGGCGATATTATGCGGTCTATGTACTTCAATTACAACAATGTTTGCGCCGCGTCGCCGTACGTTACAGCAACTTGAGCGCCTGTTTGATGGCTGCTTCGACTTTCAGTGTCGGGTCGGCATCGTACAGGCGGTCGAGAGCTTTCTGGCTTTGAGCACGGGCAAAGCCGAGCATCACCAGGGCTCCAAGTGCTTCGTCGTAATCGGCGGAGCGTGCGGCGGTCTGTTGTATTAACGTAAGTTCGCCCGGTTTTATTTTGTCACGCAGGTCTACAATGATGCGTTCGGCTGTTTTTGCGCCTATGCCTTTGACTGATTTCAGTTGCTTGGCATCGCCGCCGGCGATGATAGCCTCGAGTCGTGCAGTGTCGTAAGACGAAAGCACCACGCGTGCCGTGCCGGCGCCCACGCCGCTGACGCCTATGAGCAGGCGGAATAATGCGCGCTCGCGCTCGTCGGCAAAGCCGTAGAGAACCCAGGCGTCTTCGCGTATGCTTTCGTGTACCAATACGCGGGCTCGCTCGCGTCCCTGCAAGGCTTCGTAGGTGTTGAGCGAGATGTTGACCAGGTATCCGATGCCGCCGGTGTCTATCACTGCGGCTGCAGGTTGCAGGCTGTCTATGCGCCCTTCGAGATATTCAATCATTCTTTTTGAGTTGTTGTTTGTCGTATGTGGCTTGTCGCGAATCTTTCGGCCACCGAAAGCGCATGTTTAGCGGCCTAAGCGCTCTAATGCGGCTTTGGCATCTGTATCGCCCTGCTCGGCGGCCAAACGATACCACTTGGCGGCTTCGTCGAGGTCTCGGGTGACGCCGTCGCCGTTCTCGTACATTTCGGCAAGGAGGTATTGCGAGTCGAGGTCTCCTTGCTCGGCAGCCAGGCGGAACCATCGTGCGGCTTCGGCGTGATCTTCGGTGACGCCGTGGCCGTTCAGATAGTTTATGGCGGTGTTATACTGTGAGTTGACCAGTCCCTGCTCGGCCGCGAGGCGGTATAACCGCGCTGCTTCGGCATAATCGCGAGTAACGCCTTTCCCGCTGTGGTAGAAGAATGCCAAATTCTGTTGGGCGTAGGCATTGCCTTGCTCGGCGGCGAGGCGATACCACTTGGCGGCTTCGACATCGTCTTGGGCGCAGCCGATGCCTTTGCCGAGAAACGCTCCGAGGTTGCATTGTGCGCGAGCGTGCCCCTGTTGCGCCGCTTTGAGCATCCACGCGTATGCTTCCTTATCGTCTTTGGCCACTCCGCGACCTTGATGGAAATACATTCCGAGGTTGTATTGACCGTTGGCGTTGCCTTTTTCGGCAGCCAGACGATACCATTTGGCTGACTCGACATCGTCTTGGGTGCAGCCGATGCCTTTGCCAAGAAATGCTCCGAGGTTGTACTCGGCGCGGGCGAAGCCTTGCTGTGCAGCCTTGAGCATCCATGCGTAGGCTTCGGTGTAGTTTTTGTCTACCCCGGTGCCTTCGTAATAGCATATTGCGAGGTTGAATTGTGCCTCGGCATCACCTTTGACTGCCTTGTCGTAGTATAGCGCAGCATCGGTGCCGGATGCCGGCGTCTGCTGAGCTCGGGCCGATATGGCTCCCACGAGGGATAGGCAAATAGAAATGAAGATGGTGGGTGTCGCTTTATTCATCGAGATTTGTTTTGGCGTTTGTTTTGACAAAGTTAGCATTTTTTTCGCAATTTGCGGTTTAGGTGCAGTATCTGTTTCGATATACGCAAAAAGGCGGAGGCCGGCTTGGTTGACCGACTTCCGCCTTATGCGTATTAGGTGTATGTCAAGCGTTAGTATACTACGACTTTTACGCCGTTGATGATGTATACTCCCGGGTCGAGGGATACGAGTGTTTCGCCTTCGACATCAAGCCGGTTGACGATTACGCCGGCAATGTTGTAGATGGTGAATGTGCGCGGAGTGCTGCTTGTGATGATGGCTCCGCCGCGTACGCCGCGTACGCTGAAGTCTGTGGGCGTGGCGATATCGTTGACGTCCACGGTATTGCTTGTGCCATCGTAGATGGCGAGGCGACGAAGGTTGACGGTGACACCGACTTTCTTGCCCAGGGTGAGGCGCAGACGGTCGCCGGCGTATCCCCATCCGTATTCTTTGCGTTTCTGTGAGATGTCAAGGATTACCGGTGTCCATTCCGAAGTGGCCGGCATTTTGTCGTTATAAGTCGTGGAGCGTGCATCGGTTTCGGGGTACATAAAGTAAGCGACAAGAGGCGTGATGTCTGCCGAGGCTTTGTATTCAAAGTACAACTTGGTGGCATTGGCATTGAGGTTTTTGTCCAAAGGATTGGATACAATGTACGGGTCGCTGCCGGTGGTGTTGATTGTCCAGCTTGAGTATGCCAGGTTTTGGCCGTATAGGATGTCACTTTCCGAAGGGTTGCATTCGGCATCGCGAGACAGTGAGTTGTCGTGTGAATTGTAGTTGTCCAGCTGGAGGTTGAGCGTGGAGGCGTATTCGCCGGTGTTGATGCAGATGTTGCGTATCTTGAATGTCAGTCCGGATTTCGTGCCGGGATCGAAGCGCATATAGTCGCCTTCGAAGCCCCAGCCGTGTATTCGGCACAGCTCGGCGATGTCCACGGTCTTCTGTGTCCATTTGGTGGAGGCATTCAGGTTGCCCAGGCTTATGGAGCGTGTCTCGCCGGCGTAGTCTACGAAGTATATCTTGGCGTCCTGCACGGAGGTTGATGCTTGATATTCGAACATAAGCTTCGTGGCCTTGGGCAACAGATTGGCCGCGAGCTTGGACGAGTAGAAGAACGGGTCGCCGCCGGCGGCGGTGACGATGGTCGCACTGCCGGTGTTGGCATCTTTTTTGACGGTGCATTGGTTGGCGCCGTCCGAAATTGTCGACAGATTGGCTATCAGCGACTTTTCGCCGCTGTTGACGCAAATGTGGCGTATCTTCATGGTGCGTCCCGAGACGCTGCCGGGGTCGAAGCGCAGCTTGCTGCCGGCGCCGCCCCAGCCGTATTGTTTGGCGAGGGGTGCGAGATTGATGTATACGCGTTTCCAGTCGGTGGAGGCGCTCAGGGGCACTATGACGGAGCGTTCTTCGTAAGCCAGCGGTGAGATAAATACTTGGAAGTCGGGGATGTCGTTGGCCGACTGGTATTCAAACACCAGGGTGTTGGAGTTGTCGGACTTGGCGGCGGTGGTGGCCTTGGTGTTGATGCGTGGGTCGCCGCCGGTGGATGTGAGCGTGTAGTACTGGTAGGTGCCGTCGTAGGTGACGGTCATGTCTATGTTGGAGGTCTGGTCGAGTTCGAGGCGTATGTTGTCGCTGCCGGAGGTGCTGACGCCGTGATGTATCTGTCCCCAGTTGCTTATGCCTATGATGGAAAGGTATTGGTCGAAGACTGAGGATTCTTTGTCTGTTCCGGCGGCCTGCCAGACGTACCATGAAGGCTTGGCCACGTGGTCTTTGGTGCGCAGGCCCAGGCATAGGCCCTCGGCGGGGTTGTCCCACCAGTTGTGCCACATGATGGCGTCCACGCCGGCGTTTTGCATCGTCTTTTTCCAGGCCCAGGCTGCGCCGGCGGCTTGTACTTTGAGGTTGTAGGTGCTGTTGTCCAGCGAATTGACGCCGTTTTCCGAGAAGAATAGTATGCGTTTTTCTTCGCCTTTGTAGTAGTGCTCGCGGCGCAGCATCCAGTTGGAAATCACTTCAATATTTTTGAAGGTGCTGTACCCGGAGTTCTCCGAATAGGTTGCTTCGGTGTCCGCTTCCCAGAATTTTGGCTTGAAGAAGTTTTGCGGATAGGGATGTGCGGCCACGCCCCAGCGATAGTCTCCTTCGGCGTTGCTGTAGGCTACGATGTTATCCAGCATACTTTTGGAGGAATAGCCGTCGGAGCTGTGCGACTTGTTCCAGCTCGAGGTGAACGAGGCCAGCACGTATGCGTTGGGGTCGTACTGGCGCACGATGTTGGATACCAAGCGCATGGATTTCTCGTAGGTGTCCACGTAGCGGAGCAGGGGCTGGTCGGCGCCCATATCGGTCCACGAGAGGTTTTGGTCGACCTCGTTGTGCAGTATCCAGTGGTGGATGCGTCCGTTGCCTGTCTGCGAGTAGCGGTTGGCCAGGTAGTCGATGGTGGCGGCGTATGCCTCGACGCCGTGGATGCTGCCCATGTCGGGCATGGCGTATGGCGCCTTGCCGCTGTATTCGGGGTGCGCCATCGAGGAGGCGTAGTCCTGTTCGCCGCCGTTGGGGTGCACGAGGATGATGGCGGCGACCACCACGCCTTTTTCTTCGCAGGTCTTGAGGGTGTTGTCAAACCCGGCCACGACGCCGGCATTGACGTAGTAGGTTTTGCCGTTGTATACGTACGGCTCGGTGCACCCGCTGCCTTGCTGGCATCCCATCATGGTGTTGACCAGGATGTTGAATGTCGCGGAGCCGAGGCCCAGGGGTTCGATGTCGGCGCAGACGGCGTCGCCGATGCCGCCTATGCCCTTCTTGGTCTTCAGGATGCCGGGGGCGGCATGGCGTATCTCGTAGACCTTGTCGGCATAGCGGGCGTGCGACAGCAGGTTGTGGTTGGCGTCGGTGATGGCCCATCGTGACAGCAGCTGGTCGTAGTTGTACCCATAGACTTGGGCATAGCGGGGCACGGTGACTTCAAAGTCGCCCAGGGGCAGGTTTGAGGCCGCGTCGGCATACCCGGTCATGCGTGTCACGTCGCCGTCCATGCGCACGCCTATGAGTTTGCACCCGGAGGCGGTGGTGGTGCCGCGTATTATGACCTGGTCTTTGCCGACCTCGACGTATGTCACCTTGGCTGCGTAGTCGGCGGCGAGGTAGCGCTCAACGCCGCGTGCAAAGCTTGCGCGGTCGGCCGAGGACATCACGGTGTGCCCGTAGATGCCGAGGTTGCGTATTTTGATATTGACGCCGCTGCGGTTGCCGAAGTCCATGCGGAGCTTGCTGCCGGCCTTGCCCCAGTCAAAGGACTGGCGCTGGGGCGCGATGTTGAGCGAGAAGTGCCGCCATTCGGTTGTCTTGGGCATGGCGCCGCGCACGTGCAGCGAGCGGGCCTCGCTCTCGGGGTCGCGGAAGAATAGCTGGAGGTCGTCGATGTCCTCGGACGCCTGGTAGTCAAATTCCAGGCGGCAGTCCTTGAACACCATGTCTGCCGGGATGGCCATCGAGCAGATGTGCGGGTCTGTGCCGGTGGTCGTTATCTCGGCGTATTGCGCGTTGGAACCATAGGTTAGGTCGACTTTTGTCGAAGAGTCCAGTGTCAAGCTTGTGTTGGCCTTTGACACAAAAGGCAAGGACGTAAGCAGAGCCAAAAGGCTCATTTTCAGTTTTGTCATGTGCGATGTATGGTGTTAATGGTTCTTAGTGCTCTGTAGATATCAGGAGCGTGGTTCATGGAAGAGTAGCAATCGGGGTGTGACGGTTGTCAAGCCGTGCCACCGCTATCATGGTCTGTGCAAAGGTATAAAATATTTATAATATAAAAGTTGTTAAGCGTCATTAATTTTTGGAAAAATTTGGCGCATGGAATACAGTGTGCCCCTCTATACCGGAGTAGTTACTCCGGAAGGTATAATATAAATGCAAGAGGGCCGATAATCGGCAGCTCGGTCGGATGGCTTTGTGCGGGCTTGAGTTGCGAGACGATTGTCGGCGATAATGGCTTAATTGTCAGAAGATAGCTGTGTTTGAGTTGCCGAATTGGCCTTTCGGGCGTTTGCCGTCTCAAAAAAAATGTCTAACTTTGCGACACCAACGCCACGCGGTAGTAGCTCAGTTGGTAGAGCATCAGCTTCCCAAGCTGAGGGTCGCGGGTTCGAACCCCGTCTACCGCTCCCAAACTCCCTTAAACTTAACAGTCTTGATAGTGGCATA
>OQVL01001169.1_pt1 | contig 15406 bp, 13 predicted proteins | sample 1691501 | NCBI WGS metagenome assembly OQVL01 (sample SAMN03418253, study PRJEB22391) | human gut metagenome | biome: human-gut; feature: organic feature; material: feces | host: Homo sapiens | place: Tanzania | collected 2013-01
TGGTGTATGGCTTCTTGGTACGTTCCTTGATAAGATTAAAAAATATCATACGTATCGTGATTCCGAGCCGACAACATCCATTCTTACCATTACTTCCAATGTGGTATATGGTAAAGCAACCGGTATGATGCCGGATGGAAGAAAAGCATTTACTCCATTTGCACCTGGTGCATCACCAAGTTACGGAGCAGAGCAGAATGGTTTGCTTGCTTCCCTGAACTCCGTTGCTAAACTCCCATATCACTGGGCATTGGATGGAATTTCCAATACGCAGACGATTAATCCGGACGCATTGGGACATAATGAGGATGAGCGTAAGAACAATTTGGTTCAGGTACTTGACGGATACTTCGATCAGGGAGCACATCACTTGAATGTCAATGTATTTGGAAAAGAAAAATTGTTGGATGCACAGAAACATCCGGAAAAAGAAGAATACGCAAACTTTACGATTCGTGTATCCGGTTATGCCGTTAAATTTATCGATTTGACCGAAGAACAGCAGAATGATGTAATTGCACGTACCTGCCACGGAAGAATGTAAAGTAAAACTTCAAAAAAATCTGGATGCACAGCCGGGAAGTTTGTCCCGGTTGTGCATCTTTTTCAAGTGAAAGAGAGGTAATTATGAAGGGATATGTTCATAGTATTGAGACATTTGGTCTGGTGGATGGACCGGGCGTGAGGTATGTACTTTTTGTGCAGGGATGTAAGATGCGCTGTCGGTATTGCCACAATCCGGAGACTTGGAAGATTTGCACAGATGAAGATGAAAAAATGGATGTCGGACTTGGCTGGCAGACGGCAAAAGAGGCATTTGACCGTGCTTACCGTTATCAGAATTACTGGAAAAATAATGGAGGGATTACCGTCAGTGGCGGCGAGCCATTGTTACAGATTGATTTTGTGACCGAACTTTTTGGGTATGCAAAAGAAAAGGGGGTTCACACGACTTTAGATACCAGTGGAAGTATTTATGGAGAAGAACCGGCAACCGCTGAAAAGTTTGAAAAACTGATGGAAGTTACAGACCTTGTAATGTTAGATATCAAGGAAATGGATGAGGAAAAACACAAGAAATTGACCGGCCGAAGCAACAAAAATATTCTTGCGATGGCAGATAAGATGAATGAAATGGGAAAAGAAATGTGGATTCGTCACGTTCTTGTTCCGGGGCTTACTGATGGCAAAGAAGATTTGAAAGCACTTCGAAATAAACTGGATGAGTGGACGAATGTGAGCCGCGTGGAAATTCTACCGTATCACACACTTGGTCTGTTTAAATGGGAAAACCTTGGTATTCCATATTCACTTGAGGGAGTTCCGGTGCCGACCGAGGAACAGGTGAAAGAGGCAGAGGAGATACTGGGTATAAAATAATAATAGGAAATTCATGGAAAATATGATATAATGAAAGGCAAATTACATGAGGAAAAGAAGGAGTTACAAAAAATGAGTGATTACAAGTTAAATACAAGATGTGTGCAGGGAGGTTATACACCGGGAAATGGTGAACCAAGACAGATTCCGATTATTCAGTCAACGACATTTAAGTATGATACCAGCGAGGATATGGGAAGATTGTTTGATTTGGAGGCGGAAGGGTATTTTTATACACGTCTTCAGAATCCAACCAATGACATGGTAGCGGCTAAGATTGCAGAACTTGAGGGTGGTACAGCAGCAATGCTGACATCTTCCGGACAGGCAGCAAACTTCTTTGCGCTTTTTAACATTTGCGAAAATGGAAGTCATATTGTTTCTTCCTCCAGCATTTACGGAGGAACCTTTAACTTAATAGAAGTGACGATGAAAAAGATGGGGATTGATGTTACATTTGTTTCTCCGGACTGTACAGAAGAGGAACTGAATGCGGCATTCAAAGATAATACAAGAGCGGTATTTGGCGAGACGATTGCCAATCCGGCACTTACGGTTTTGGACATTGAAAAATTTGCGAAAGCAGCACATGCACACGGTGTTCCGCTCATTGTGGATAATACATTTCCGACGCCGGTTAACTGCCGCCCAATTGAGTGGGGTGCTGATATTGTTACTCATTCGACGACGAAATACATGGATGGCCACGGTGCAGCAGTAGGTGGTGCAATTGTGGATTCCGGCAAGTTTGACTGGATGGCTCATGCAGATAAATTCCCGGGACTTTGTACACCGGATGAGTCGTATCACGGAATCACGTATGCAGAGAAGTTTGGTAAGGAAGGCGCATTTATTACAAAATGTACCGCACAGTTGATGCGTGATCTTGGTTGTATTCAATCTCCACAGAATGCCTTTTATTTAAATCTTGGCTTGGAGTCTCTTCACGTGAGAATGCCACGCCACGTGGAAAATGCACAGGCGGTTGCAGAATTCTTGGAAAGTCATGAAAAGGTAGCGCATGTAAGTTACTCCGGTCTTAAAAGTGACCCGTATTATGAATTAGGTCAGAAATATCTGCCAAATGGTGGATGCGGCGTTGTTTCTTTTACCGCCTCTATTTTCCCGTCTTCATTGATCTTCCATGTCATTTCCACATCCAAAATCTTTTGTACGGTATCAGCTACTACTGCCAGATGCTCCATGATCAGCACACCGTGCTTGTTCTGAAGCACCTCTATACGGTATGCTCTGGTATAGGCAGCATCATAATGTGCCTTTTCCCATTCCAGTTTTATATACATATCGTTATCCGTCGGAGCCCGCCAAATATTCAATTCCATTGGATGGTTAATATAACTTCTTCCGGCAAACTGCATGTCCTCAAACAATCCGGTACGCTTATCTAAAACATAAGTAAAATCCTTTGCCTGTAACACGATCTGCTTATCGTTTTCCTTAACAGCAATGGTTCCGATTACTTTTTCCTGCTCCAGCCACTTTACAGCCTGTCTGTTTCTATCATCCTCATTTGCAAGCTTCATTTCATCAAAACCTAATTCATACCCCTGTTCAAGCAACGGCATTTCCTTTTTCAACCGGTAAATAAGCTTCAGATAAATCTTACCGGTATTTGGGACCTGCAGCTTCAACTCCACTTCCGCATCGCTATGGGGTGATGCAACAACATTTGCCAGTTTTCCTTTTTCCACAGTCAAGCCATCCTGTGTCATTTCATAGAAAATATCCACATAATCCTTCAAATCATCAAAATCCATATAATTGTGAAGAACCATCTGTCCGTTTTCTTGGTCATAAGATACGATTCTCACCGGACGATAGACATTTTTATATTCCAGCAGTCCCGTATGCGGCGTACGATCCGGATAGACCAGCCCGTCCATACAGAAATTGCCATCATGAATGGTTTCTCCATGATCCCCTCCATAATAATATCTGGTCTTTCCATTTTCTGCCGTTCCATGTGCGATTGCATGATCACACCACTCCCAGACAAACCCGCCACACATCCGGTCATCCTTATGAATCATCTGAAAATAATCTTCAAAATCTCCCGGTCCGTTTCCCATACTATGGCAGTATTCTACCAGCAGAAACGGTTTGCTTCCGTCATTTTTCAGATAATCCTCTATCTCCTGCAGTGACGGATACATCCGGCTGTAAAGATCCAAATTGTCATAATCATAGGTAATATCATAATTACGGTATCTTGCACTTTCGTACTGCGTGATCCTGTCCGGATCAAACTTCTTTGTCCATGCAAGCGCCTTTTCAAAATTACATCCATACGCACTTTCATTTCCCATAGACCACATTACAATGCTTGGACGGTTTTTGTCTCTCTGTACCATAAGCTGGACACGGTCCACAATTGCCTTTTCCCATGCCGGATCATCTGCAATCTTTTCATTCCAACGGTGAAAACGGTTCTGGTCTGTATCCTCCTTCCGGTACAGCATAAATGGTCCATGTGCCTCAATATCCGCCTCGTCAATCACCATAAATCCATATTCATCGCACATCTGATAAAAATATGGTGCATTTGGATAATGACTGGAACGAATAGCGTTAAAGTTATGCTGCTTCATCAACATCAGATCCTTTTTGATCTGCTGGATACTGATTACAAACCCCGTCTCCGGATCAGAATCATGGCGGTTGACTCCACGGAATTTAATCTTTTCTCCGTTAAAATAAACAACTTTGTCCTTAATTTCAATCGTCCGGAAACCAATCCGATCAACGATCACTTCATCCGGCATTGTCAAAATAACCTGATACAAATAAGGATTCTCCGCATTCCATAAAACCGGATTTAACACGGTCAGTTCTAACACACCATTCTCTGCTGTTTCCCCTCTTGCTACGACTGCTCCATATTTATCTTCTATAGTAACTTTCGTTTCCACTGGTTCTGCAAAATGCATATCCAATTTCACAACAACGCTGTCTTTTTCTACATCTGTCGTAATGTAATAATCTCTGATTGTCTTTTCCGGTCTTTTCAGCAAATAAACATCTCTGAAAATGCCACTCATCCGAAACTTATCCTGATCCTCCAAATACGATCCATCACACCATTTGAGCACCAAAACCGCTAATGTATTTTCCCCTTCATTCAACAAGTCTGTTACATCAAATTCACTGGTAGCGTGAGGCACCTGACTGTATCCGGCATAAGCACCATTTACCCATACATAAAAACAGCTATCGACACCTTCAAAATTCAGAAATGCTTTTGATGCCTTTTCTTCTCTGTGATATTCAAAGTTATGAACATATGCTCCACATGGAATATCCTGTGGCACATATGGTGGATCGAATGGAAACGGATAACGAATATTCGTGTACTGATGCGTGTCATAACCATCCATCTGCCATACACTCGGAACAGTTACCTGATCAAATCCGGAAACATCATAGCCTTTCTCATAAAATGATTCCGTTACGTCATAAATGCTGTTATAATACTGAAACTTCCACTCTCCGTTTAACAGCTGAAAACGATCCGATCTTTCCCGATGCTCCACTAGATCATTCATACGAACTGATGCCGGAATGTAATATGTCCTTGCCGGCATTGTCTTGTCATGCATAACATTCAAATCTTCATAAAAGCGTGGTACGAGCATTGTGTAATCCTCCTTTAATATATATTTTTTTATTCACCGCATTAGGCAATCAATAAAATACCTTCTGTGTCTCATTATCTTCCGTCCTTGTATTACCTTGAAACCATCATACATTTTTGCAAAGAAAATGTCTATAAACAAAAATGGACAAAATATGCACAAAATGATACACTAAAGTGAATGCAGTTTTATCTGCAGACCAATATTGACTGCTTGCAGTCAGACATTTCACTTTCCAAAGGAGGACTCAAAATGTATATAAATTCCGGTTATCACAACCACTCCCTTATCGACTTCAAAGACAAAAGCCGACCACTTATTGTAGGAAGCTGTGGCACCTATCGCCTATCCTCACACCCAAAGCTTCCAACTTATCGTCCCAGAGGAAGACTTGACTTTCAAATCATCTATATAGCAGCCGGACGAGCTCATTTTCATTTTGACAACGCAGATGACGATACTGTCGTTACAGCAGGAAACATAGTACTTTACCGCCCCAAGGAATTCCAGAAATATGAATACTATGGCATTGATAAAACAGAAGTTTACTGGGTGCATTTTACCGGAAGTGATGTAAAGAATATTTTAAGAAATTATGGTTTCCCGAATGACCAGCGTATCTTTCATGTAGGAACCTCTTTGGAATATGAGCGTGTTTTCAAACGAATTATTTTAGAATTACAAAGATGTCAGGAGGACTACGAAGAAATGCTGACACTACTGCTACGCCATTTACTGATTATTTTTCACCGGGAGCTTACTCGTAAACATGTACTAAAAAACGAATACCTCGATCATGAAATGGATACTGCAGCGTCCTATTTTAACGAAAACTATAACCGTGATATCAACATCGAAGAATATGCTGTTTCCAGAGGAATGAGTGTCAGTTGGTTTATTCGGAATTTTAAAAAATTTACCGGTACAACACCAATGCAGTTCATCACCTCCATCCGAATCACTAATGCTCAGATGTTATTGGAAACCACAAATTACGCTGTAAATGAAATTGCACGCATTGTCGGTTATGATAACCCACTGTATTTTAGCCGACTGTTTCATAAACAAAAAGGCTGTTCACCATCTGAATATCGAAAACTTTTAAAATGAACCAATAAAAGAGGCTCTTTGAGTGAATGATTCTCATTAGAGTCTCTTTTAATCCTATCATGTTATTTACGGCACTCTACTTTCCCGCCATCTCCATCCACATCTTCTTTTTCTGCAGCACCTGTCCTTCCTCAATCTCCGGTCGAATAATCGACTTTATCACTTTTTCTGGAGCCTCTGCCTGCAGCAGATCTCTTATCACATTTCTTCGTATCTCACCGATCCACTCGGAAGCATAGATGTCAAGAAGTGTCAGCGAATCAAAGTTTTCTACAAAACACGCTTTCCGTTCCGCCTCCTCCCGTTCTTTCTCGGCATGAAGGGCTGACTGTATCATGCCCGCAGTGATTGTCGGCTCTCCTGCGTACCCCTTTTTATCATGCGGTGTGGAATGAATCTTCTTTTCCATCTCATCCAGATCCATCATCATAAACGAAAAAACATCCAGTTCATACAAGCGGATATTTTCATTTTTGTCTTTCTGCAGTTTCAGATAATTTAAGGATTCTTCGCCGAGGAATTCACATTCTTCCATCGGCTTTTCCTGTTTTTCTTGCTGCTCTTTGGGATTAAAAGCACCACACTTTCTTGCTTCTAAGTATTGTTCATGCTCCCACGGAAACCACTTTTTATCCCGGATCGGATTTTCCCCACGCACAAAGATAATACATTCATCATCCGGTAAAAGACGCAGCTCATACTCTAACATCAGCTCTCTACCAAGTACATCATAGTTCTGACTGTATGAGCCACTGGAGCCTTTGCTTTCCCCACTGGTTCGTTTATCAATCGTCCACTTACCAAGTAACTTTGACACATACTCGTAGGTACTTGCTTCATTTCCGCCAAGATAGATAAAGGTATCGCAGTTTCCCACGATTCCTTCCCATGCACCATCCGCAAAAAGTTTTTTTAACTGTGCCAGGGACTGTAAAATCGGTACGCAGTACACACCTCGGCTTCGGCAGGTTGCAAGAATCTTATCAAAGTTGTTCGGCATCTTGATATTTGCCATTTCATCCAGCCAGAAACCAACATCCATCGGCAGCTTTCCGCCAAAGAACCTCGCCTGACGGTACAACTCCTGAAAAAGTAGCGTGTAAACCATGCCCGGCACGAAATTAAAGGTGTCATCATCATCCGGGATAATGATAAACAGATTGCTTTTTGTTTTCTTATCTCCGTCAATTCCTACTCCAAACTCATCCAACGGAATGTCATTGGATGAAAAGATTTCCAACAGTTCCTCATTATCGAAAGGCTGCATACGGGCATTTACGGTCATAATGACGGAACGGATCGTTTCATCCGGACCTCCCCGGTATCGCTGATAGGCTTTTACCGCCGGATGATCCGGCTTCTTTTTTGCCAGTTCTTCCATACGCAGATCCAGTTTCGGCGGTGTGTCCGCATCCACAAACTGAGCCTCATCTAACAGATATAAAATCGTTTTCCAGTTTTTCTGCAATAATTCCGCCCGCCCTCTTTTCTGATTATATACTCCCTTGGGACATTCCATCCATACATAGAGGAAAAGGCTCTCCAAAAACATTCGTTCCGCCTTCTCCCAAAATGGGTCTGCACTTAAATTTTTGATGTTTGGAGAGTTTGTATTCTGTATCAGATTCGTCACGAGTTTGGTCACATCACTTTTACTGCGGATGTAGAGAAACGGATTAAAGTGCATACTTTTTTCCATTTCACACAGGTTTAATGTATATACTCTGGTATCTCTCTGCTCTGACAGCCATGCACCCAGTTCTTCTACAAGGCTTCCCTTTGGATCGGTATAAATATTACAGTTATGTAGAGACAGTAAGTTGGGTGTCAGGAAAAAAGCGTTCTTACCGGCACCGCTTCCACCAACGACAAACACATTGTTATTGCGAAGAGTATCGGAATCATACCGAAACCGTACATTCTGTGACAGCACTTTATTTTCCTGTGACAAATCCCCTTCCTCGTCTACTGTCTTTGCCGCATATTTTTCATTAAACTCCCGCACTTCGCCCCACTTGGCAGAACCAAATTCATTGCCCGGCATCCGGTTATGGTCACTTCTGCTATATGCCGTGAAACTTAAAACCATCCATAAAAGTCCGCCGACAAACACCTGCAAACGGAGCGATCATGTAAATCTTCAGAATACGATTTAACACCGTCAGCACCACGATAAATCCACACACCACGGTAAATAAGAAAAACAGTATACTCGTCAAAAAAGCGGTCATCGTTCCAAAGTCCGCACTGGATATATTTTCATACACCTTTACACCATCAAAGTCATAAATCATTGACAGTTTGTTTTCTCCCAAAATTGCAGAAGTCAGGTTCTTGCCCCACGCAAAAAACTTCGGCATATAACTTAATGCCATGCTCATCACATTTGAGGTTATGATCAACCGAATGAACATTTTTATTGTTCGCTCAAATGTCAGATCTGCATGTAAATCACAGCTGTCCCTGCAAAATCCATACAAGAAAAAAATGCAGAGCAAGGAAACTGCAACTACATTTAAGGTGGTATAGATCGTTGATATATTTTCCCAGACATCTTTTTACCTCGCAGGAAGAAAAACCGGCTGCAGTTTCATCATCTTCATCAAATTCTACTGTAAAAGTTCCTGTTTTTGAACCCAAAGTTTTTATGGCCGAAAAGCCAGTTGTTCCCAAAAAGGATTTTAACGAGCAGGTCAAAGAACTTTCAGGGCTGGGGTTCAACGTTTTTGAAATTGTTGCAAAAACAGGCCGCAGTATTCAGGAAGTAAAACTTGCACTGGAATTACGCTGAATTTTAATCTATTTTTTTCCATATATTGAAAGTAATTCTTGAAATTTCATTTGATAGCGAGTATATTTTCAGTATGGGAAATTTAAAGATATCAAAAGCTAAGTTCGGCACATTGTACGACGGAACTAAGATTCACATTTATACTGTTTCCAACGGTAAAATGAGTTTTTCCACCACAGACTACGGTTGCACTATTACAAGTATTCTGCTTCCTTCTTCAGATGGAAAATGTATTGACGCGCTGCTCGGTTGTTCAACTCTGGACGGTTATGCAAGCAGTTCTTGCTGTTTTGGCACTGTAGTAGGCAGATTTGCAAACCGTATAGGCAATGCTTCGTTTACTCTTGACGGAAAGACATACAGCCTTGACAAAAATGACGGTGAAAACTGTCTTCACGGCGGCTTTGACCGTTACGAAAAAAAAGTCTGGAATGCAAAAAAAATCAGAACCAATAACGGCATTGGAATTGAATTTACAAGAACAAGTCCTGCCGGTGAACAGGGAATGCCTGGTAACGTTAAGTTTAAGGTAGTTTACACCCTTAACGAAGACAATGAACTTACCCTTGATTATTCTGCAAAAACAGATGCAGCAACTCCAATAAATCTTACAAACCATGCATATTTTAACCTCAAGGGTTATGACGGCGGAACAATTGAAGATCAGGAACTTCAGCTTGATTGCAGCCACTTCCTTGAAGTAGACAAAGCCCTTATTCCGACTGGAAAACTTGTTGACGTAAGCAGTGCCCCGGCATTTGACTTCCGCAAGGCAAAAACTTTCGGAAAGGACATGAAGAATACTGAATTCGGCTATGACCATGCATTCTGTATTGATGCCCCGGTTGACGGCAAGGTAAGAAAATTTGCCGTAATGAAAGATCCTGTAAGCGGCCGCACAATGACTGTTTCTACTACTCTTCCCGCATGCCAGGTATATACGGCAAACTTTATTGAAGGACAGATTGGAAAGAACGGACATATTCACCATGTGCATGATGCCGTCTGTCTTGAAACAGAAGCTTACCCTGATGCACCGAACAAGGAGTCTTTCCCGAGCTGCATAGTGCGCCCCGAAAAGCCCTATCACGAGACTACTGTCTATAAGTTTGGTTTCTAATAAACAGATCGACCTTTCGTAAAAAAACGGGAGGCCTGTTTTTTATGAATGAATTTTTCCGAAAGCCGAATATTTAAAAAGGTTTTCCCATAAAAGTAAAAATACGGAGGTTATAATGGACGTCCAGTTGCAGGAATTAATCGACAGAATTAAAAAGGACGGAGTGGCTAGTGCAGAGGTTTCTGCCCGGTCAATTATTGCAGAGGCCGAAAAAAAAGCAGCATCTATAATAAAAGAGGCTGAATTAAAGGCTGACTCTATCATAAGAAATGCAAAGTCTGAAACAGAAAGAATGGAAGCCGCAAGCAAAGATTCCATTACTCAGGCTGGACGCAATCTTATTATTTCTTTCCGTGACGGAATAAACAGGGAACTTTCTGCACTTGTAAATGCAGAAACAGAAAAGGCCTATGACAAGGATATGTTAAAGAAACTTGTCCCCGAGACTGTAAAAGCCTGGGCTGCAAATCCCGAAGAAGGGGAACTTTCAGTTATTCTCCCTGCAAAAGATTTGAAGGCTCTCGAAACAGGTTTTAGAACTGCCCTTAAGGCAAGAATTTCAAAGGGCCTTGAGATAAAGGGTGATTCTTCACTTTCTGCAGGCTTCAGAATCGGTACAAAGAACGGAAGTTCATTCTATGACTTCAGTGCAGAAGAAGTTGCTTCTCTGTTCAGTTCATATCTTAATCCGCGCACGACTGAGCTTATGAAAGTTGCAGCCCTTAGCGTAAAGACAACAGAAGAAGATTTTTCTGAAAAAGAAGCAGCAGCACCTAAAATAAAACCTGCCGCTGAAAAAAAGACTCCGGTAAAAAGAACTTCTGCAAAAACAACTGCTGCGAAGACTTCAGCTAAAAAGGCTGCCCCTAAAAAAACAGCCGCAAAAAGAACTTCTGCCGCAAAGGACAATAAATAGTGGAACATCTTTACTATCTTATGGCGCAGCTTCCGGCATTCTCTTCCAGTGATGACGCGAATTACAAGCTTCCCATAACAACGGACTATTTCAAGGATTTGTGCGGGCGCTTTATGTCGGCAAAATCTGCAGAAACAGCCAGAAACCTTTCTTTGGAACCTCCTCTTGAAGTTAAGCCTACAGGATCTGTTTTTCTGGATGCCTGGTATGATAAGGAAAGAAACTTAAGGCTTGCTTTGGCACAGCTTCGCGCCCTTAAAATGAAGAAGGAAACAAAGAATCTTCCGTTGCCCAATGACGGTGATGTGGTTCAGGCTGCAAGAACCGCTGTTGGAATGGAAAATCCGCTAGGAGCCGAACAGTTTCTTAACCAGTACAGATTGGGCGTGCTGGACAGAATGACTCCGCTGGATATGTTTTCGGCTGATTCCGTATACAATTACGGGCTTAGGCTTATGCTGGCAGAAAGAATGAAGAAGTTTGATAAAGACGAAGGTCTGGCTTCTTACCATAAAATTTATGATGAGATTCTTGGAGAAGACAAATGACAGATACAAAAGGCAAGGTTGTTGCCGTTAATGGAAACATGGTTTCCGTTGAATTCGACGGAAAAGTTTCCCTGAACGAAGTAGGATATGTTAAGGTCGGAGGACAGAGCCTTAAAGGTGAGGTTATCAGAATCCGCGGAAATACGGCACAGATGCAGATCTATGAGATGACAAACGGAATCTCTACTGACTGTAATGTTGAATTTACTGGAGATCTTCTTAGCGTAGAGGTAGGACCGGGACTTTTGGGTCAGGTTTATGACGGACTCCAGAATCCGCTTCCTCTTCTTGCAGAACATTCAGGATACTTCCTTGAACGCGGTGTTTACCTTTCTGCACTTGATGAAAATACAAAGTGGGATTTTACTCCTACAGCAAAAGAAGGTGATGTAGTTTTTGCCGGTGACAGCGTGGGAACTGTTCCAGAAGGTCCTTTTACACACAAAATTCAGGTTCCCTACGGTTTCCTAGGAAGCTATACTGTAAAAAAGATTGCAAAAGCCGGAAGCTATAAAATTCATGACACAATTGCAACCCTGGTTGACGAAAAGGGTAAATCACACAATATCTGCATGAGTTTCAAGTGGCCGGTAAAGCGCGCCGTAAACTGTTATGCAGAGCGTTTGAGTCCTGAAGAGCCTATGGTTACAAAGGTTCGCCTTATTGATACATTCTTCCCTGTTGCAAAGGGTGGTACTTACTGTATTCCGGGACCGTTCGGTGCAGGAAAGACTGTTCTTCAGCATACAACCAGCCGCAATGCAGACGTTGACATTGTTATTGTTGCTGCCTGCGGTGAGCGTGCCGGTGAAGTTGTAGAAACACTCAAGGAATTCCCCGAACTCAAGGACCCCAGAACGGGCCGTTCTCTTATGGAAAGAACAATTATCATCTGCAATACTTCTTCAATGCCTGTTGCATCCCGTGAAGCTTCTGTTTATACGGGTGTTACACTTGCAGAATATTACCGCCAGATGGGACTTAACGTTCTTCTTCTTGCTGACTCTACATCACGCTGGGCCCAGGCTATGCGCGAAATGTCAGGCCGTCTTGAAGAGATTCCGGGTGAAGAAGCATTCCCTGCTTACCTTGAATCTACAATCGCTTCTTTCTATGAGCGTGCGGGTATTGTACGCCTAAGGGACGGCAATGTAGGTTCTGTTACAATCGGTGGAACAGTTTCTCCTGCCGGCGGTAACTTTGAAGAACCTGTTACACAGGCTACACTTAAGGTTGTCGGCGCATTCCACGGTCTTTCAAGAGAGAGATCCGATGCACGCCGCTATCCTTCTATTGACCCTCTTGATTCATGGTCAAAGTATAAATCAATTATCAGCAGAAACCTGGTTGAATATGCACGCGAAATCTACAAGAGAGGTGCTGAAGTCAATCAGATGATGAAGGTTGTCGGTGAAGAAGGAACAAGTCTTGATGACTTTATTCTTTATCTTAAGAGCGAATTCCTTGATGCCGTTTACATGCAGCAGGACAGTTTTGATGATGTTGAAGGTGCAACCGGTGTTGACCGCCAGAAGTACGTATTCAGCAAGATAATTTCAATTCTTGGCTCTTCATTCAAAATTTCAGAAAAGGAAGAAGCCCGCGGATTCTTTAACATGCTCAGACAGAACTTTATTGATATGAACTACAAAACGTTCGGTTCAAAGGATTTCTATGATGCAGAAAAGAAAATCGACGGAATCCTTGCCGAAAAGGGAGCTTCTGTAGATTCTGATGTAAAGGCCCTTCTTAAGGATGGTGAGTAATGAACAAAGTATACAGTAAAATAGAGAGCATTAACGGAAGCGTTATTACAGTTCGTGCAAAGGGCGTAAAACTTAACGAACTTGCAGAGATAACCACACGCTTTGGACGGTCACTTGCCGAAGTAAACAAAATTGACGGTGACCTTGTTTCACTGCAGGTATTTGCAGGCGGGCGCGGTGTTGCTACAAATGACCAGATCCGCTTTCTGGGACACGACATGCGTGTTTCATTCAGCGAAAATCTCCTTGGAAGAATCTTCAACGGTTCTGCAGAGCCACGCGACCACGGTCCTTCGCTGACAGACAATCTTGTTGCAATCGGCGGACCTTCTGTAAACCCTTCAAAGCGTATTCTTCCCAACAGAATGATGCGCACGAATATTCCTATGATTGACGTGTTCAACACTCTTGTTGTAAGCCAGAAAATTCCTATTTTTTCAATTTCAGGTGAACCGTACAACCAGCTTCTTGCACGCATAGCAATGCAGGCTCAGGCTGACGTTATTGTTCTTGGCGGAATGGGTCTTAAATACGATGACTACCTTTACTTTAAGAAGACTCTTGAAGAAGGTGGTGCTTTGAGCAAGACTGTTATGTTTATTCATACTGCCGCTGATCCTACAGTAGAATGTATGAAGATTCCGGATCTTTCCCTTGCAGTAGCAGAGCAGTTTGCCCTTCAGGGAAAGGATGTTCTTGTTCTTCTTACAGATATGACAAACTTTGCTGACTCAATGAAGGAAATTGCCATTACACAGGAACAGGTTCCTTCAAACCGCGGTTACCCCGGAGACCTCTATTCACAGCTTGCATCACGCTATGAAAAAGCAGTTGACTTTGCTGACCAGGGTTCTGTAACAATTCTTGCAGTTACTACAATGCCTGGTGATGACGTTACACATCCTGTTCCTGACAATACAGGATACATTACAGAAGGCCAGTTCTATCTTAAGGGCGGTCACATTGAGCCTTTCGGTTCTCTTTCACGCCTTAAGCAGCAGGTTAACTCAAAAACAAGAAAGGACCACCGCGCACTTATGGATGCCATGATCCGTCTTTATGCCCAGTACAAGGATACACTTGAAAAGAAGAGCATGGGATTCAACATGAGCGCATGGGATGAAAAACTCCTTAAATACGGTGCAAAGTTCGAAGAGCAGATGATGGATCTTAGTGTAAATATTCCGCTCGAAGAAGCACTTGATAACGGATGGAAGATTCTGGCTGAATGTTTTGAAAAACAGGAAACCGGACTTAAGTCTGAACTGGTAGAGCAGTTCTGGCCTGCTGACTGACGGGGATTTTAATGGCAAAGATAAAGCTGACAAAAAATGAGCAGAAGACTCAAAAAGATGCGCTTAAAATGTACCAGCGCTATCTTCCGACTCTTACTCTCAAAAAACAGCAGCTGCAGTCCGAAATCAAAGCGGTTTTCAACATTTCGACGGCTCCGTTCTCTATTTGTCTTGCAGGCAGCGTTTTCAAAAATTCATTGTCTATGCAAACGAGTTCTGCCTCATGGAACAGACCTATCTGGTTCTTTACGTTTCGCACATTCAAGCCGCATTTGCCTCCTATGGCTGCATCTACCATGGCAAGTGTCGTGGTTGGGATAAGATAGGTTCCTATGCCCCTTTTGAAGGTACCGGCTACGAAGTTGGCAATATCGCAGACTACCCCGCCGCCCAAGGCAATCAACTTGGTGTCTCGGTCTGCTCCTTGCTCCATGTGCGTCCGTTGTCGGTACTGCGTTTACAGCGTATACCGAAGCGGCGGCCTTCAGTGTAAGGCGTACTGGGGCGAGGGTTGTAGCCCACAACAATGGTGCCATCAGACAGCTGAACAAGGTCGGGCACACAGTTGGGTACATTATTTGTATTGTTGACAATGGTTGTCGGCGACGACCATGTGCTACCCTTATCTGTACTGAAGGCTATCACTATGCCCTTGCTCTCGCATGTGGCCATGAGCCTACCATCTTTAAGCTGGATGATACGAGCATAACCACCACTTGAGAATACGGTTTTGCGAGTGGCATTGTCCCAAAATATGCGCGACCCTTTATAGGGTTCGTGGCGTGCGGCCAACGTAGCGCTGGGCATACTAAGCAAGGTGAGAGAGG
>OQVL01001170.1_pt1 | contig 15400 bp, 16 predicted proteins | sample 1691501 | NCBI WGS metagenome assembly OQVL01 (sample SAMN03418253, study PRJEB22391) | human gut metagenome | biome: human-gut; feature: organic feature; material: feces | host: Homo sapiens | place: Tanzania | collected 2013-01
GTAGATGTCATCCGCCGGAGCTTTCGCGATAATGACTTTATCGGCAGATTCGGAGGCGATGAGTTTATTCTCTGGATAGATGGTATTTCACGGGATCGTGCGTCATATATCAGGGCGAGAATAAAGGAACTGAATGAAAAGCTGCAGGAGGATAAGGGTTTAAGCGCACCTGTTTCAATCAGTGCAGGTGTAACATTCTGCATAAGCGGAGAGCAGTATGAGGATGTCCTGAAACGCGCAGACCAGGCATTGTATATGAGAAAAAGGAGTGGAAAAAGAGGATGCCTGATCTTTGAAGAGATCATATGATATTCATGCGGAAGCTTAAGAAGAAATTTGACTGTGCGGTATCCGGAGCGTATTGTATAATTTGAAGAAAGGTCAATAAAAAGCTGTATAATAATAGAAGGACAGGAAAGGAAAAGAACAATGAAAGACAAAAAGCAGAAACAGATTACGGAAAGAAGAACGGATAACCGGGTGGTTGCACTCTCGTATGGGATGCTTTCGCTGGTACTGATCATATCCTATATTGTTGAAGTGGTTAAGGGGAGTAGGACGGTGGGCTATATTGCGCTGTTCTGTGGGTTGGTATTGCTGCCCGGAATTCTGAACTTTGTGGTGCAGAAAAGCAACCCGGAGACGAAGCTGACCGCATTCATATTGCCATTAGGGTATATGCTTATGTATACTTTTGCACTTTTTACGGGAAATACGCTGGTGATTTTTGTATACATAATTCCCATGATGTTTTTGTTTTTACTGTTTCACAATTGGAAATATACCTGTATATACAATGCTGTTGCGGTACTGGTAAATATTATATATGCGGCAGTGAAGCTTCTTGGTGAAAAGGCGGGAGACAAGCTGTTTCTGGTGGATGTGGAGATCCAGATCGCATCCATGACGCTGCTGGCGATATTCGGTGTGCTTGTGGCGTCTGTGGATACCATCATGGTCAGACGTAAGATGGATGCCATTAGGAAAGAGAAGGAAATATCAGAAAATATGCTTGCCGGGGTGAAGGAACTTGCAGAGGTTGCCAGACAGAAGGTGACGGAAATTAACGAGAAATCCGAGGAACTCAAGGCAGCCGCAAAATCCTCCTATGAGGCGATGGAGCAGGTCTGTACCGGTACCAATACCACAGCGGAATCTGTGCAGGAGGAATTGGAACAGATTGACAATATGAGCAGGGATATGGATGCCATTTCCGATGCGGTGAACAATTTCTATGCAAATATGGAAGAGACGCTCGCCATCATTGATAACGGCACGGAGAATATGAGACGTCTGCATGAGACGGCTGAACGTACCAGTGTAACATCCCAATCTACCACTGAAGCGATGGATGAACTCAATGAGAAGATTCAGAGCATCAACAATGTGGTAAAGATGATCGAGTCGATTTCTTCCCAGACCAACCTGCTATCCTTGAACGCTTCCATTGAGGCTGCAAGGGCAGGAGAGGCAGGAAAAGGCTTCGCGGTGGTTGCGGAGGAGATCAGAAGTCTCAGCGAACAGACAGGAGAATCCTTGAAGAAGATCAAGGAAGAGATGGCGGGCATCAATGAAAGCTCTCGCAAGGTGGCGGAAGATATGGCAGACTTAAGCGAGATTTTTGAGGATCAGAGCAGGCTTGTGGAGGATACCGGGAACATTTTCACTGAGATTTCATCCGCTGCGGGCGACATTGAAAAACAGTGCGGTGAGATCGTGGATTCTGTGGAACAGATGCAGACTTCCAAGACGGCGATTGTAAATTCCATCAGCAACGTTGGAGCGATTACCCAGGAAGTGACTGCAAACGCACAGAATACGGCGACATTAAACAAGGAAAATCTGGAAAATATCCATGAGATCAATGCTAATATTACCGGGTTGAGCGATATGATAAAGGCGCTTGGCAAAAGCGAATAGCAGGTGGGTTAAACAACCAGCATGTGGTGATTTTATCAGAGGAGAATATTAAGATGGATAAAATGGCAATGTACAGGTTAAGCTATGGGGTATTTGTTTTAACTGCCAGAGAGTCTGACAAGGATAACGGATGTATTATTAACACGGCAATCCAGGCGGCTTCTGCCCCCAATCAGCTGAGTATCTGTGTGAATAAGGGAAATTGCACTCATGATATGATTTTGAGAACGGGTAGGTTTACTGTATCCGTATTAAGCCAAAGTGCAGACTTTAACATATTCAGACATTTTGGATTTCAGTCTGGTCGGGAAGTAAACAAGTTTGAAGCCTTTGAGCAATGTGAGCGTGGGGAAAACGGCATTTATTATATTACAGGGGGAAGCAATGCCTATATTTCCGTAAAGGTGAACAGATTATCAACGTAGCGACTATTCAGTCACGTCTTGGTAATAAATTCCGTATCACTGGTCTTGATAGCCCAACTGAAGCGCATAATTTAGCCCTTCTTTTGCGTGCTGGTGCTTTGATTGCTCCGATTCAGATCGTGGAAGAACGTAACATTGGTCCAAGCCTTGGTCAACAGAACATTACCAACGGTATCAATGCTATGTTATACGGCTTGATTGCTCTTTCAATCTTTATGATTATCTACTACCGTGCTTTTGGTTTAATAGCTAACCTCGCTCTTATCTTTAACTTTGTTATCTTGGTAGGTTTAATGTCTCTCATTCCTGGTGCAACAATGACTTTACCAGGGATTGCCGGTATCGTGCTTACTATAGGTATGGCGGTTGACGCGAATGTGTTGATTTATGAACGTATCAGAGAAGAAATTCGTAATGGTCGTGGCGTACAACAAGCTATCGATATGGGGTATAGCCGTGCATGGGTAACAATTTTTGACTCTAACGTAACCTCATTCTTAGTAGCTGCAGTCTTGTTTATTGTTGGTACCGGTGCGGTGAAGGGCTTTGCTTTAGTTCTTATGGTTGGTCTTGCAAGCTCAATGTTCACCTCTGTTACCGCTTGTCGTGCAGTTGTTAATGCCTTCTGCGGTGGTCGTAAGATCAAGAACCTATGGATTTAGTGGAGGATCAACATGTTTCAAATCATTAAACGCGGGGTTGTAATCCCGTTCATGAAGATTGCAACCATTGTTGAAGTTATTTGCCTCGCTTTGGTTATCGGTTCTATCTATCTTCTCTGCACCAAGGGTCTTACCTGGGGGTTAGACTTTACTGGTGGGGCAGTGGTAGAAATTTCTTATCCCCAAGAAGTTGATCTTAATAAAGTTCGTGGTGCATTAGCTAACGAAGGTATTGGTTCAGCGGTTGTACAACACTTTGGGACTGTACGCGATGTTTCTATTCGTTTCCAGCCAAAGGGTGATGATAATCAGGCTTCAGTAACTCAAAAGGTTAGCAAGGCTGCGCTTTCTGTTGATAGCAAAGCTCGGGTCGTACGTTCTGAATTCGTAGGGCCTGCTGTAGGTGAAGAACTTGTTACTTCTGGAGCTATCGCGATTGTAGTATCTTTGCTTATTATCTTGATCTACATCTTAGGCCGTTTTGAATGGCGTATGGCTCTCGGGGCTGTAATTTCCCTTGTGTATGACGTCTTTGTGGTGTTAGGGTTCTTCTCTTATTTTGGCGTTGAATATGACTTAACTGTACTTGCTGCGGTACTTACAGTATTAGGTTACTCTCTTAACGATAAGATCGTGGTGTTTGACCGTATCCGTGAAAACGCTCGTCGTCTCCATAAGATGAACATGGTTGATTTGTTTAACCTTTCATTAACTGAAACTTTATCTAGAACAATCATTACTTCAGGTACTACTTTAATTACCGTATTCTCATTGTTAATTTTCGGTGGGGAAATGATCTATGGCTTCTCCTTAGCCTTAGCGATCGGTATTATTTTCGGTACTATTTCATCTATTTACGTAGCGTCTACTTGGCCGTTACTCCTCCATATTTCTCGTGAAAATCTTCTTCCTATGGAAATTAAGAAGGATGATGCTGATCTTGAAGATGAAGGTAGTTACGGACGTAAGGCTTAAGGTTGCAAACCTTAATCGGTCCTTTATGGGATCTTAGCTAGTTTTTAAGGGAACTCGGGTAGGAGTTCCCTTTTGTTCTAAAAATGTTCTGATCACCGATTTTTTAAGTTCTAAGGTGTATATATTGGGGCTCGTATTAGGACTACTAAATTGTTAATAATTGATGTCCTAACTATTATTGCTCATAAGGAAACTTAATTTGTTCGTGAGAGGATGGGGTAATTACTACGGTAACGCTGTTTTTGTCAAATGGATGAACTTCGGTAGATGAATGGCTAAGGCGACGTATCCGTCAACTTCTTTGGCAACAATGAAAGACTAGAGAGAATCGCGAAAGAGAAATATGCGCTAGATGCCCATGGGCCAAATTAAAATGAGTTTCACTGGATTTGCGAGCAATAGTTATTAGAAAGACGGCCAAGAGTAATATTACTCCCGCAAGTCTATCCAACAAGACACTCTCAGTTGAGAGGGGGGGACCTTATAGATGTTTATATGCTAGCTCTTAGGAGCTCGCATAATTACGGATGGAAACGCCGTAAGCCGAATGGCACGTACAGTGTGGTGAGAGGGGGTAAAATCTCTACTCTATTTTTCATGTTGTATTTGCAATGGTACACTCGATTTTCATGCTGTTTTTGCATTGGTACAATCGATTTTATGTGATTTGTACGATAGTGTTGATTTATCAATTTAAATGCTTTAAATTGAAGACATACACTAGTTGTTCTTCGGGGAATTTTTCCTTTGTCTTATATGTCTTTTGAGGACAAAAGGTGCTGGTATGGAGAATTCTCACGATAAGCGTTCAGCCTTGGCCATGGGTCGCAGATTGTTGCTTATTCAATTGATAGTTGTAGTGCTTCAAGCTTTGTTTTTCTTTGTAGGGGAACAATTTTTGGGGTGGAATTTTAAGATTTCAGCATCCGCAGCTGTGTCCTCTTTCTTAGGAGGAATTATTTATTTAATTCCCTTTTCGGCTTACACCTTGTTTGCCCTTGGACGAAAGAGTTCTGATCAATTTGTAGGATTAGTCTTAGCAGATTTTGTTATCGGCTTTATTCTCAAGTTTGTTCTTTTAATAGCGTTGTTTGTTTTGGTGCTGAAGTTTATTCCAACAGTGCATTTTGTGTTGTTCATATCATTTGGAGTGATGTTTATAACACAATGGGTACTGTTAATAGTGTTAAACCACCAGTATTAACAGGTTTTTATAATGAGTAACGAAGAAGAAAGTTCAAAGACCGAAACTTCAGGTTTTAACAGCAGTGAATACATACAACACCATATGCATTTTCTGCAGGCAGATCTTACAACAGGTGAAGTTAAAAACAGTAAGAGCGTAGATAGCGCAGCTCAATATTATGCCTGTATTGAGGAGCAGCATCTTCCAGAAGCTCAGTGTTTGAGTAACCTAAATGCCAAACCTTGTATGGTTTCAGATCTAGGGCGTGGCACTTGTGTACCAGTAGTTGAAGCTGGCGCCAAGGAACCAATTTGGGATGCTAATGTAATAAACATTGATTCCACCTTTATATCCATATTTCTCGGTTTTCTTTTTATCCTATTTTTTGGCTTAGCTGTTAGATTTGCTAAAAAAGATGGCGTTCCTGGCAAGTTTGTTACTTGCATTCAAATGATTATTGAGTTTGTAAACAACTCTGTAGAAAGTATCTTTAGCGTTAAAAACAAATTGATTGCCCCTCTTTCACTTACTGTGTTTGCTTGGGTGTTTTTAATGAATCTAATGGACCTTATTCCGGTCGACCTTATTCCACAAATTTGTAAAGCTATAGGGATTCCTTTCGTACGTGTAGTACCATCTGCCGACGTTAATATCACTATGGCTCTTTCATGCTCAATCTTTGTATTAATATTCATTTACACCTTTAAGTATAAGGGTATTAAGGGTTTTATAAAGGATTACACCTTACATCCTTTTAATTCTATATTCTTAATGCCTGTAAACTTGGTACTTGAAGGCGTATCTCTCCTCTCCAAACCTATTTCCCTTGGGTTGCGACTTTTCGGAAATATGTATGCCGGGGAAATGATTTTCATATTGATCACTATTCTCTTTAGTGTCATGTGGGATAAGCTCCCTGTGGGGGCCGCTCTTGGTGGGGTGGTTGATTTGGTGTGGGCTCTGTTCCATATTCTAATCATTTTCTTACAGGCCTTTATATTTATGGTTTTAACAATTGTTTACTTGTCTATGGCAAGTACACAAGAAGAGTAGTTAAGTAATCTAGGAGATATTTAATGGAAAATCTATTTATCGCTGCCGGCTTAATGATGGGTCTTGCTGCAATCGGTGCTGCTATTGGTATTGGTATTCTTGGTGGTAAGTTCCTTGAAGGTGCTGCAAGACAACCAGATTTGTTGCCACTTCTTCGTACTCAATTCTTTATTGTAATGGGCCTTGTTGACGCAATCCCAATGATTGCAGTAGGTCTTGGTATGTACGTAATGTTTGCAGTAGCCAAGTAAAGGCAGTTGTTGCAGTAAAATTTGCTGTAACTTTTGATAATTACTTAGACAAATGAAGGAGTTGTATTGTGAGTTTCAATATGACCTTTATTGTGCAGATCATAGTGTTTTTGATTTTTGTCGCTATCTGCATGAAGTATATCTGGCCGCCGCTAATGAATGCCATTTCAGAACGTCAAAACGAAATTTCTGAAAGTATTAATTCTGCTAAGCAGGCGTCTCAGGAACTTGAGTTGGCTAAGATCAATGCTTCAAAGATTGTAAGCGAAGCCAAAGGTCAAGCACAGACTATTATTGATTCTGCAAATAAGCGTAAGTCAATTATTATTGATGAAGCGGCAGAAGAAGCCAAGAGCGAAAAAGTTCGTATTATCAAATCTGCGGAAGCAGAAATTGAAGCTGAGCGTAATCGCACTATGGAAGAACTGCGTCGTCAGATTTCAGTGTTGGCTGTATCTGGGGCTCAGAAGATTATTGAAAGCAAGCTTGAAGATCCAAGTGATAAGACCTTGATTGACAAAGCTTTGAATAATCTTTAAGGATTGTATATATGTCAGACAGTACCACTATTGCTCGACCATATGCAGAAGCTGCATATGATTATGCAAGCGAACATGGCAAAGTAGAAGATTGGAGAAAGTTTCTTCAAGCTCTGGCTTTAACCATTGAAAATTCGCATATTGTTCAGACTGCTGAAGTACAATCCATGAAAGAATCTTGCGATTTTATCACCAAAATTCTAAGTGGTATGTGTGATAAAAACCAAGAAAATTTCGTTAAACTTCTTATTGAAAATGCACGCTTAAAGTTTGCCACTGATATTTTTAATCAATATCAGTATATTGCCGACCAAAAACAAAGAAGATTTAAGGCTGAAGTAGTTTCTGCTTCAACTCTTGATTCTGCTCAGTTAGCCAAACTAAAGCAAAAATTAGAAGCTAAGTACAACGGCACAGTCGAACTCCAATGCAGTGTCGAACCGGCCTTGATTGGTGGCTTAATCATCAAAGTTGGCGATGAAGTGTTAGACGCAAGCATTCGTACGAGATTGAGTAAGTTATCTCAGTCTCTGCAGTCATAAACAAGGATAATAAGTATGCAACTGAATTCTACAGAAATTGCTGAACTTATAAAAAAGAGAATCGAGCAATTCGAAGTTGTGACCGAATCAAAGGACGAAGGTACTATTGTTTCTGTATCTGATGGTATTATTCGTATCCACGGTTTAAGTGGGGTTATGCAAGGGGAAATGATTGAACTTCCCGGCAATAGATTTGGTCTTGCTTTGAATCTTGAAAGAGATTCTGTTGGTGCCATCGTTATGGGCCCTTATGCTGATATCACAGAAGGGCAAAAAGCTAGATGCACTGGTAAGATTTTACAGGTACCGGTAGGGAATGGCCTTTTAGGTCGTGTAGTAGATACCCTCGGGCGTCCAATTGATGGTAAAGGCCCTGTTGAAAATGATGGCTTTTCACCTGTTGAAGTAATTGCTCCAGGGGTTATTGCAAGAAAATCAGTTTCTCAGCCTATTCAAACTGGTTATAAGTCTGTTGATGCCATGATTCCTTCGTTTTCATGCTGCGAGATGAGGGGGTGAAAGCGAAAAACGGCTGGTGGAAATGGAGGAAAAAAAACTGGCAATTAACAAATGAAAGGAAAATTAACTATTGCGGTGGAGCTGCTCGTATCCATTGCTCATATCCGCCGGTAAACGCGGCGGACACGGTGGCTTTTATTAAATGAAGAATGAAGAGTGAAGGATGAAGGATGAAGAATGGCTTGCGCATTTGCGGTGGTGCGGTAGGGGTAAATATATAATAATGAGAAATATTGGCTTGGTTTCTTTGCCATTTGAAGAAAAAGTGATAAATTTGCACCCGCAATACATTATTAAACTTAATTATCAACTATGAACACCACAATCGAAAAGAAAAAAGACAACAGTCAGAAGAAGCAGATTATGCTTTGGATTGGCGCTCTCGTATTGGGAGCCGTATTGGGAATGCTTGGTTTTGCCGCACTCAATGATTTGATGAACTTTATCGCAACGGTCTATACCCGCCTGTTCCAGCTCCTGGCAGTGCCGACAATCGCTTTGGCGGTGATGACCACTCTGGCAACATTGGGAAACCAAGCCGATACGGGACGCATATTCAAGCACACTATCGTCTATACATTGCTCACCACAATAGCAGCGGCTGCCGTGGGACTCGTGCTCTATAACGTCATCCAGCCGGGCAACCTGCCACAGGCAATGGTGCAGAGCGGCAGTACAGCTCTCCCTGAAGGATTGGGTGAGACATCTTACTACGACCACATCCTCGGCGTAATACCGAACAATATAGTGAAACCATTCTCGGAGGGCAACGTCCTCTCCATCCTTATGCTGGCTGCAGCCGTAGGTATAGCCATCGCCAAGATGCCTGGATCGGACAAGAAGGACGTGATAATGAAGGGATTGCAAGGACTTCAGGACCTGCTCTTCATGCTTATCCGCGCACTCATCTGGGCATTGCCATTGGGTATCGTTGCTTTCGCAGCACAGTTGTCAGCACAGTTCTCCGCAGGAATCGTGATGGCTTCATTGGGCAAGTATGTCGCAGTGGTGATAGGAGGCAACTTCATCCAGTTCTTCATCGTGCTTCCGCTCTTCCTCATGGCTCGCGGACTTAATCCTTTCCGCACATTGTCTTGCATGATGCCAGCGGTGCTTATGGCGCTCTTCACCAAGAGTTCAGCGGCAACGCTGCCAGTGACAATGTCGTCAGCAGAGAACAGACTCGGCGCATCCAGCAAGGTGGCACGCTTCGTCTTGCCTATCTGCACCACTATAAACATGAACGGCTGTGCGGCGTTTATCCTCGTCACTTCGCTCTTCCTGATGCAGAATGGCGGAATGGAACTGCCACTGACCACCATGATTATCTGGCTCTTCATCTCCGTATTCTCCGCTATCGGTAATGCCGGAGTGCCAATGGGCTGCTATTTCCTCACGCTTTCGCTCATGTCCGGCGTCAATGCGCCAATCGGAATCATGGGTATCATCCTTCCTATCTATACCATTATAGATATGATTGAGACAGCGGAAAACGTATGGTCAGACTCCTGCGTCTGCGCTATGGTAAACAAGGATATTTCCAAGAGCGCAGAGTAATCGGACACTTGTGCCTTTGGGCGCATTGATCAGATAAAAAAGAAGAGCGAAAAGCGAAAACCGCGAAGGGGCGGTATGGGGGCTTTTTGCTCTTTTTTCTTTCTGATGTGTTCCGCTGATATCCGCTGATATCCGCCGGTAACGCGGCGGACACGGTGGCTGGAGTGCTTTCCTTTCTTTTTAAACAATTAAGATACAGACTTATGCCACAGATACGCTTTGTCATAATAGACTCGAATATCCTCGTATGTCTCGGACTTCAACGCCTGATATGCGACCTTCTGCCGATGGCGGAGGTGGTGATATGCAGGTCGTATGAAGAACTTTCGATGCAGGAAAATGCAGAATTCCTGCATTATTTCGTGTCGTCAAGGATTTATTTCGAGCATGCCGTTTTCTTTCGCAACCATCCGAAGAAGAGCATTGTGCTCGTGAATGGCGACATGATGATAAGCGGAGTGAACACGCTGAATGTGTGCCAGAGCCAGAAGGCACTGGTGAGAGCAATCATGGCACTGCAGCAAAAAGGGCATGGACACGCCATAAAGATGGCACGCAATGCGGAGAAAACGCCCCTGCTGCTGTCTGCAAGGGAGATTGAAGTAGCGGTGCTGCTGTGTAAAGGGTTGAAAAGTAAGGAGATAGCAGATAGCCTTTGTGTCAGTCCGACGACGGTGATGACGCATAGGAAGAACATCATGGAGAAGCTTCATGCACGGTCATTGGCAGATGTGATATTGTATTGCGTGGTCAATGGAATGGTAGATGTGGAGGAGCTGTAGAGATTAAATCATCAAAAAACAGTGGTAAAATCATGAAAAATAAGTATTGTCCGGGCGGAAGAAAGTAAGTACCTTTGCATCCGGAAAAATCAACAGTACATTATTTAGATGAAAATTATCACATTATCACTCCTTTCCGCAGTAGCTCTGGAGGCTAACGCAGAGATATCAGACAGCCTTCTCAATGCCCAACTGGATGAAATATCAATCGTGTCAAGTATCAAGGAAAACGGACTGATGCGCCAGCAGCCAGCCTCGTCTATGATAATCAGCAATGCCACATTGGAGGCAAATCAGGGTAAGTCGCTCAAGACGCTTTCACATCTTGTGCCGAATCTCTTCATACCAGACTACGGAAGCCATCTCACCAGCGCATTATACATCCGCGGAGTAGGAAGCAGGCTCAATACTCCAGCAGTGGGATTGTACGTCGATAACATACCTTATCTCGACAAGTCAGCCTTTGATTTCAATTTCATGGACGTGGAAAGAGTCGATGTGATGCGAGGTCCGCAAGGTACATTGTACGGCAGAAACGCCATGGGAGGCATCGTGAGAGTATTCACCAGGAATCCATTCCATTACAGGGGAACGGAAGTGAAGATGGACTATGCTACGGGAAACAACAACCGCAACGTCTCGGTGTCGCACAACAATCATATAAATGACAGGTTCGCATTCTCGGCAGGAGGCTACTATGAAGGCTCAGACGGATTCTTCAAGAATGACTTGACTGGCAAGAAAGTGGATGGAGGACAGACACTTGGAGCACGCCTGAGAGGAATATACAAGGCAAACGACCGCCTGACAATGGATCTCACGTTGAATTATGACTACTGTGACGAAGGTGCCTATCCTTATTATTATACGGGAAGTCTGACGGAGAAGGAATCGTATGCCGACCTTGTAGGCAAGATAAGCAGCGACCACGAGAACAAATATCGCCGCAATATGCTCAATACAGGACTCAATATCTCGTATGACATGAACAATGTGGAGATAAGGTCAGTGACGAGTTTCCAGAATCTTTGCGACAGAATGTTCCAAGATCAGGATTTCATCTCGAAGGATTTCTATACGATGGAGCAGCGGCAGCGCATAAATACCCTGACGGAAGAACTCACGGCGAGGTCAAAGCACGGAAAGATATGGAACTGGGTAGGAGGACTGAACGTGACAAAGCAGTGGCTCTGGACATTAGGACCGGTGACGTTCGGTAAGGACGGAGTCGCCATGCTTGAGCAGAATGTCAATTCGTCAATGCCGAAGAACCCACCGATGTCAATCAATTTCCGTGGAGAAAACCTCACGATGGGAGGAGCATTCGAGACGCCGATGCTCAATCTGGGAGTGTTCCATCAGTCTGTGTTCAATATCACAAAGGCACTTTCGCTTACTGCAGGCGTAAGACTCGACTATGAAAAGAACAGCATGAATTACGATACGTCATCCTCTGTGGATTACGGTTTCAGCATGTCGGGTATGCATATTGATTTCCAGGACCTTACAGCCAATATCACAGAGTATGATGGAAAGATAAACAGAGACCGCTTAAATGTGCTTCCAAAGGTGGCATTGAAATATGATTTTGATGCCAACAGCAACGTGTATATGTCCGTGGCACGTGGAATGAGAAGTGGAGGATACAACGTGCAGATGTTCTCTGATCTCCTTCAGGGAGCCATGCAGAAGAAGATGATGGACGGAGTGAAGAAGGCAACCTTCGCATATCTCGACAAGAACATGCCGATGATGGCGGACAAGATCAAGATGATGATTTCCGCAGTGATGCCAAATGTGGAACTGTCAGGCGTGGAAACCGTGGCTTATAGTCCGGAGTTTTCATGGAATTACGAGGTGGGAACTCACCTCACGCTTGCCGACCGCACTCTGATGCTTGATGGAGCGCTGTTCTATAATCGCGTCAATGATATGCAGGTGGTTCGCTTTGCGCCGTCAGGACTCGGCAGAATGATGGTCAATGCAGGCGAAAGCGAGAGCTGTGGATGCGAGGTGACTCTGCTCTGGATGCCAATTCGCAGTCTTGCTATCAGCGGAAACTATGGCTATAATCAGGTGACGTTCGTGGATTACAACACCGCTTCCGGTCAGGATTCAAAGAAAGGAACCGACTATTCCGGCAATTACGTGCCGTTTGTGCCGAAGCATACGATGAATGTGGATGCGGCTTATACGTTTGAGCTTGGTGAGAATGCTCTCACATTGGGTGCAAATGTCTCAGGTGCAGGACGCATTTACTGGACGGAAAGCAATGATGTCAGCCAGCCATTCTATGCAGTTCTCGGTGCGCGAATGAGCTATAAGACGCCTGTTTTCACCGTGACACTGTGGGGAAAGAATCTTCTCGACAAGGAATATGATACATTCTACTTTGAAAGCGCATCGCGAGGCTTCGAGCAGCATGCCAAGCCTTTGCGTGTGGGCGTGGACTTTAGCTTGAGATTCTGATGATATCGGGCGGTAACGCGCCCGACACAGTGGCAGGCTCTTGCTGATATACGTTGATGATGTGACGGATATCAGCAAGAGCCATTTGTGTTGTATGTGCTTGTCTGTTAAGACTACAGACCTTCTTGAAGGGCTTTCTCGGCGTTGGCGAGGTCCTCCGGAGTGTCGATGCCGATGGTTTCAACGTCGGTGGTGCCCACTTTTATCTTGTAGCCGTTCTGAAGCCAGCGCAGCTGCTCAAGGCTTTCGGCAATCTCAAGAGAAGACTGAGGAAGGGAAGTGACCTCACGAAGCACTTCGCGACGATAGGCATAAAGGCCGATGTGCTTGAGATAAGGGTAGGCGAGAGGCCATTCCTTAGTCTCCTTACCGCGGATGAAAGGAATGACGGAACGGCTGAAATACATGGCGAAGTTTCTGTTGTCGAGGATAATCTTTGGAGAGTTGGCATTGCTTATCACGTCGATGTCGCTCTTGAAAGGGATGCCAAGCGTAGCGATCTGAGTGTCAGCATCATCGAAGCAACGGCATACCTCCTCGATCTGGCTTTTCTGTATGAACGGTTCGTCGCCCTGGATGTTGATTATAACGTCGTAGTCGCCACCGATTTTCTCTATGGCTTCCTCGATTCTGTCTGTGCCGCTCTTGTGGTTTGTGGAAGTCATTACCACGTTTCCGCCCCATGATTTCACATGATTGAAGATGCGTTCATCATCGGTAGCCACATAAGCGGCTTCGAGGCATTCAGTCACTTTTTCGTAAACACGCTGTATTACCGTCTTGCCTCCGAGGACAGCAAGAGGTTTTCCCGGAAAGCGGGTAGAGGCATAGCGGGCTGGGATAATTCCTATGAATTTCATTGGATGTTGTTTTGTTGTTTAGTTGTTTTGTTGATTGGTTGTTTTGTTGATTGGTTGTTTTGTTGGTTGTGTTGCTGTTGCCGTAGCCTTGATTATAAAGGCTGTCAGCATATCGCCAAAACGACCAATTAAGCATTTTCACGGCAAAGGTAGTAAAATAATGGGGAAAGGAATATTCTGTGTCATAAAATGTTTTTAATTTTTAAAATATCGCTTATTTTCTTGTCAGTATCATATTTTCTTCTCTGAAACTTCACTTTTATTTCCAGACGCATCAACAGAATATGCGCAAACTTTATAAAACACCGCATTTTTATCTGAAGACTTTAAGAAAATTTCATTGCCGTTGTACAAAGAAAAATTATTAGGCTTTATCTTTTCAAATTCAGCCTGCGCGCTTTCTACAAATCCGTCTGGTATTTCAAAAGGCTTGCTCAAAGCATAAAAAATTTTAGCATCTGGCTCACTTGAAATTCTGAAAAACGATTTTATTCTCGTAAGTTTTCCTACAGATGATGAAAAAATTTCAGGAGGTTCTGGAGGAAGCCTGTCTATAGAAAAATCAGCGTCAATTGTTCCCTGATAATTTCCATTGTAAAAAATTTTAAAGCAAGCAGAACTTTTTATATCTTCATTTTCAAACGCATCGGCATAAGCAAAAGGAGAATTTTTTTCAAATGTGAAATTCTCATTTCCATCTATAAAAAATTCGACAACACCATTTTTGTCTTTTTTGGAAAAAACCAAAGGTTTTGCCGGAAGCTCATATTCAAAAATTTCATTTCCGGGATAAAATTCAACTGGCTGCCAAGAAATTTTATGAGCATAATTTCTGTCAATAAAACTTGATTCCGATGGAGACTTCCAGTTTTCATCATCAATTCTATAAATAAAATTTTTATCCTTAAAAGAAAAATTATTCCACTCTGAAATTTCAAACGGAACATTGTCGGCTTTTGAATCGGTAGTTTTTTCAGCAGGAAGAACTTGAATTACAAAATGAAAAAAATTATTTCCTGTAAAATCAACAGCAAAGCAAGAAACAAAACGCTCCACAGAATTTTTACCTGAAAGAAAAAGCTTTGACTTTAAATATGGAGCTTTGGAATTTTCAAGAGAATACAAAAATTCAGACGGAATAAAAAAATCAGTTCCAGAAATATAAAGAACAGTAGGATTTTGATTTATTGAATTTATAAATTCTTTTGACTGAATGCTATATTCAACTTCTGAATTCTCTTCGACATTGTACTCAATTGTAAAATCTTTTCTTTCGCCGCTTTGAGCAATCGATGTAATCTTCACAGTTATATCTCCAGTCTGATCAATAAGAACAGGAGAATCATAAGAAAATCCAGAAACATAAGGATCGCTGCCTGTAAAAGAATAATAAACGTCCGTGCCTTTTTCCAAATTTAAAACAAGAGCCTGTTTATTTTTCCAAACTCCAGAAATAGGACTCAAAATATTTTTTTCTTCAAAAGCAAAAAGCTTGCTAAAAGTAAAAAGCAAAAGAATACTTATAATTTTTTTTACAGACAATCGCATTTCATTCATGGAATTTATTCATCCTTAAAAATCGGTTCTAAAACCTCACGCAAATCAGGGTAAGGCTTATAAAAATTTTCCTCAAGCTCTTCATGTGTAAGCCCGACAAGTT
>OQVL01001171.1_pt1 | contig 15399 bp, 7 predicted proteins | sample 1691501 | NCBI WGS metagenome assembly OQVL01 (sample SAMN03418253, study PRJEB22391) | human gut metagenome | biome: human-gut; feature: organic feature; material: feces | host: Homo sapiens | place: Tanzania | collected 2013-01
GGAAGTATTTTTCGCCACTTTGGTGTCCAAAGCCCAAAGTAGCATAAATTCAAGCACATTGCTCAAGGCTTTGCAAGCATTGGCTTGGGGCGATGAGCAAGCGGCTTAAAAGCTGTAAACTGCTGTAATAATTGGTAAACTCATGATATCCCCTCCACTTCATCACTCTGCATAGCGAATACCAAACCAGTTTGCATTATCGTCCCAAAATAAATTTACACTACTTACAACGCATTCCCCTTTATTGGCCATTTCCGTCCTGGATACAGGATGTCCTTTATATGTGTAAGGAGGCTGATCTGTATTGCGTCCCCAAATATTACAATCACGGTCTCTTGCTACACCAATTAATCTTAATTCTCCATTTTCTATCCTAGGTATGATATCCTGAAACACCAGACCTGCTCCTTGAAGATTATCTAAAGTTGCATAAGTAACATATTTACCATCTTGCTTGCCAATCAGCCATACGCCATTGGCATCACATTCTGAGGTATACTGTTTACCTTTTATGATTAATAAAAAGTTTTTTCCCGTTTCTGTAGTCAGCTTATATACACGGAAATATGGATATTTATCTACCGAAAAAGAAAGATAATCATGCACATCATTTGTATCAAGGAGCTTTACATATCCACCCGTGATGGTGACTACGTCTTCATGACCTGTTCTATAATAGTAATGATCAGTATATTGATTGAAGTAAGTCTTGAGGTGCAATCCCTCATTATTCATGGTAAAATATACTCCATCTATATTTCCCGTTGGAGATAGTTTAGGCATATTCTCCATACTCATGACTTCTTCCATATTCACCATTTGATCTGCATAGACCGGTCCAATATAAAACATCATAATTGGCAATATTAAAGCTATTATTCTCTTGATCATAAATTTTCACTCCCTAACAACTAATTAATTACAATGCTTTATAGTATCCTTCAATAAATTTAGCCATAAGTCGACGACGTTTATCCAAGAATGTTTCATAATCCTTATAAGTCATATTTACAATATCTTCTGGTATAGCATTCTCTGCTAAGTTGCGCTGTAAGTCATCGATATTAGTGATATTGCCAATATTATCCTTACCATCTGGCTGTTGCTCTCTAATCTTACCAAAGTAGATATTAGGTGCATTATCGCTAATAGCCTTATTTACCTGCGTATCCAAATAAGTATAGTTCGCTACCTGATTATAGAGAGCACGATTATTCAGGCCATTTTTCTGCAGATATGCTTTTGGAAAAATATGATGGACGTCACCGGTTAATTCTACAAGATCTCCAATCGAAGTTCCCCTTTGGAAAAGAGAGCTACTGCCACGATTAATCTGAGCAGCGATAAACGTATGAAAGGCTGGACTATTAACAGAATTAGTTGTCAGATTTTGCGGCAACGTAACCTGCCAGAATGTATCGGATAGTACCGACGCCTCAATTTCTGCCGAGAATGCCAGAAATCCCTTTTCATTGATAAGACGGATATCATGACTCATCATAGATTCTGGTGAACTAACATATCGGCCTGTAAGTGTTGACAGCACAAACCATTTCTGTACATGATGCGAGACCTGTGCCGCAGGGATGTTCTTATCCTTAGTTAAACGCAGATAAATCATATAGGCAAAATCAAGTGTCATATGCGAATTGATCAATTTAGATGATCTAAATCCTGCGCTCTTTATCGCTAGTACAAAGTTTTGAAAGTGATATTTATTGATAAAATCATCTAGACCAACTTGAAGCTTTTTATACGACTCTTCAATGATATCCTCGCTGTATTCTTTCGTTTCGAAATTACGGCCGGAGAGCAAGCTAACAAGATCCGCTAATTTACCACGATTAAATTGAGACATAAAGGCTACATGCAATACATCACTATAATCAGGATCATAAATTGCTTCATTATCATCAGCCAGCCATTTAATTTTCTCTGCATATGGCGTCGCTATAAATTCCGTATCCTTCATCATTTGCGCATAGAAGTCTGGCTTGACAGAAAGATGGCAAAAATAATCAACAATTTTACGTAAAAGATTCCCTCCATGTACCGTATCTGCTGCTAATTTTGACATGACAAAATCAGACTGACTCAACGCTGTACCTTTGGAGTTGATACGAATGAAAATTTCTGTGACTTCATCAATATCGAGATTTTGATCTAATTCGATCACACCAATATTCCGATTTTCAATTTCTTTAATACTAGTGATCGTATCGGCTAGTTCATCAACATCAACTTCAGGATTTTCTGCTACATAAGAATTTTCAAATGATCTTTGCCGGAATTCAGGTTTGAAAATCACGGAAATATCCGGAATCCATTTTTTATCACGCACACGTGAAGCATCAAGTACGGCAAAACGTTTAGTTGCATCTGTGGCCTGTGGATTAAAGGCAATTTTTATTCGTTCATGATTGAAATCTTCATTCATGACCTCTTGTCCGACAAGTGCAGCCATAATAGCAGTAATACGCTGTTGGCCATCAATTAATATATGTTTGCCACGAGAAATTCCACCATCTTTTGTCCGTATATCTGGATTTTGCCAAGTAATGATATACCCCGTTGGATAGCCATTATAAAGTGAGTCGATCAGATCTCGTACTTGATTACGTCGCCAAACAAACGGCCGTTGAATTTCTGGAATAACAAACTCGCCAGCCTCTATCTTTGCAAGAATGTTTTTTACCGTGAATTGTATTAAAGTAAATTTATCGTTTCCCATGCACAATTCCTTTCCATTACTCTCCTAAAACAATGATCGATCCTACTTCAAAAACTCCGATTTCCTGCCGTAACTTGTAATAAAAGCACCCTTTTGCGCTCTTGTCAAAGCTACATACAACAAACATTTCTCAGCAGTAATCGCCTCGTTCTTAGCCACTGGTTCATCTATTTCTACAGCTTGTTTCAGTGGCACAATGCCCGCATTAACTCCAGCGACAAAGACATACTGGAACTCCAGGCCTTTAACGCGATGCATCGTGGCCAAACGAATGCCTTGTTGCTGTCGATCATCCATCTTTTCTTTCTTGAGCTCGTAGCAGCGGAAGCCCCGCTCTGTAAGGGCCTTTATATAGTTATCCAGAAGATTATGCGTGCGAGCTGTCAAGCAGATATCTTGCAACGGCACATTATTTTTCTGCAGTTCTTTGATTTGTTCTTCGATAAAATCGATTTCCTGATTAGCAGAGCGGAACGATTTTACGATGGGCTCTTCACCATGCGTAAGCGACTGGCACTCATCGTGACTTAAGACATCACCATCGAGATCGTCGAAGGGGATTCCTTGTAGCAAGGCAAATGCATAGGCCCGCGTTTCTTCCGTAGTACGATAGTTAATACGCAAAATGCTACTGCGTCCACGCACCTGGATGCCGCATTTTGACAGCACCGTCTTATTGCGATAAATCCTCTGATGGGCATCTCCTACAATGAAAATATCATTCCGGTGTGGCTCTCCAGCAATGCTACGCAAAAGTTCCATAGCAATCTGACTAAAGTCTTGTCCTTCATCGACGATGATATACGGATAAAGGCTTTGATGTTGTTTCGCCACCAATAAGCGGCATTCATCCATAGCCCAATTAACATCGCGCTTGCCAGCTGCTTTCATCTGCCTCTGATAGACTTCGCAAACCTTCCATACCTGTTGGCGCTTCTTTCGATCCAGTCGGACGCCACGTCCGTTGCGTGAGCAGCGTAGGTACTTTACCCCCGTCATCGCATGCTGTGGGACGATGACGCGAGCCCATTCATCCATATAAAAGTCTACTGGCAATCCCAAGGCATCGGCCATGGTCTCATCAATAGCATTTTCCCACATGTTCTCCAAGACCTTGGTATCATACTCAATACGTGCCTCATAGCCAGCGCTGCGCATATAATTGGATACCCAAGCATCGAGATTGATCACCTCAATATGCCGCAGTTCTTCTGTTGTACAGATTGTCTGCAGGTTTTCACGAATGTCCGCTGCCAGATTTGCCGTAAAGGTCGTAAACAACACTTTTCTGTGATTATCCAGTGTACCAGCTAACTTCTTGGCACGATGCATGGCCACAACGGTCTTACCTGTACCAGCGCCGCCAGTAACACGAGCAGAGCCAGAATAATCCTTGTTGACGATTTTCCGCTGTGTTGGATGCAGGAAAACACGCCATTTATCTAACGGACGAGCGAGCATAGCTTTTAAATCATCTTCACCTTCCAATACACGGAAGAAACGCTGATTGTTTGCCGTGTCCAGTGCTTCTCGTAGATCTTCAGGCTTCTGTTCATCCTGCTCTGCTGCCATCAAGTCCAGTACTTCATTGACAGGGAATCCCTCTGCCAACCAGGAAAGGCCTTCATAAACATCGGCTGTCAGATTATCCTTGCTCTTCTTGAAGTCGTCCTTGCTCGTAAAGGAACGCACATATGGCAGCTGTTCTTCTGGCACACCCAGTTTCAATAAATCTGCATCGGATACATCTTTGAAGATGCCGGGTACTTTTACCTGCTCCGTGATTTCCTGTACGCTATAAAGCTGAATCGCTCCCGTAAACGGATTGACCTTACAGCGCTTATTTTTAGCCCACTGGTAAGCCTTATCATGATGATCGACCCAAGCCAGCATATATACGCCAGTCTTATCCTGACGAAGAACAATACCACGATACGTATCATCGATGCGTACAGACCAAACATTCTTATCCAAGTTGCTGGCGACTTTTTCATAGTGAATCCCCGGCGAAGTCGGATTACTGCGGAATTTTATCAAGAAATCAGATGTATGTTTTTGTGCTTGCTCCGGTAATTTAGCATAAGATGTCAGAAAACTATCGGCTATTGCTACTTTTACTACATCACTCATGCTTCATGACCTCCAAATATCGCTTTTACATCTTCCGTTGTCTCATCAAAGACCTGCCAGCCGGCTTGCTCAACGTTATGACGTGCCTCATCGCACTCCTGCAGAATAAATGCACATTTTAGCTGAGACCAGCCAAGCTCCACATTATCTATGACGGTATCTCCATCCATTAAATCTTCCATGATCACATCTGGTACAGGCACGCCGGCTTGCTGTAGCGTATGAACAAAGGCCAGCTCCCCTTCATCAGCAAATTCACTAAGCTGCTGTAAGACGTTATCCCAACCGCCTTCATCAGCTTCATCAGCTTCACCATCCGTATCTGCCGCTGAATTGGGTATATTCAAGGCAAGATAGACTTCCTGCTCAAGTCCCCGTTCTGTAACTGCGATGAAAGTATTGGCAAACTGCATGACATTACAGAAATGCCACAAGCCATTCCATTCCGCTTCATATTGTGCTTCTGGTCGCAATTCTGGACGATCTTCAAGAATCGCAGCAACCACAGTACTCTTCTCTTTCATATCGATGCCAGCCAAGCAACTCACAGCTGCTTGTGCTTCTTTTGAATTAGGATGCCATTGGCCAAAAATCGTTTCCCTGAAAGCGAATTGTATATCTGAAAAATGAGTTTCCTCACAGATATGATTCACCTTCTGTTGCCAACTATTAAATTCGATCTCCATCCGCATTTGCTGTGGATTTAACAATGCCGCAGCATAAGCATTTGCCTGCTGACGAAATTCGCTTTCTGCTTTTGGCAAGGACAAATACTGCAGCAAAAGTTCAAAAGCAGTCATCTTCTCTGGAGAGAGATGATTCCCCGGATATTTTTTCATTTGCATATTATATCCTTTGACCAATGGCATTTTATTCGCATCCAACGTCTGCGTAGCATAGGGATCCTGTTTGGCAAAAGCCTCCTGTACATCTTTATAGCTAAGCGACCAGACGCGGAAATTACCGCTGCGATGAATCGCTTCTCGCTTTAAGGTATCGTCAGCAACCTCATCCTTATGGTAGGTGAAGCCATCGGTAAAAACAGCTACAGGTAAATGTTCCTGATCATCAGCAAAGTTTGGCCAGAGCACGAAGTCAGGCTTGCATTTGACGCTGACGCCTTGCTCCATATCCAAGGATACTTGTGGCTCAATCTCCCAAGAATAATCTACACCATCTTCATCCTCATTTCCCGTATGAATGTTCATAATGTAGCCCTGCTTATCATGTACGAGAGACTGTTTCAGCTCGATCTTGCGCTGTGCATTGCTGCTCTTTTCCAGGGCTACGACAAATTGACGCTCCAATTCGCTATCAAAAAGGTGATTTGTCGCGACCTAATCCAGTTTCGCGATCTCCTTGATATTGTCTTTACCGCTAAGAATCGCATGCAGGAGCTGGATTGCCACTTTTCTAGAGAGATTGCCGATATTCTGGCTCTGACGATAAGCGTAAAGGCAATGATAGCAGCCATCTTTCTCCGGATCGTTACCACACGAGCAATTCTCCAGCACCTGTAATGCCTTTTCGAAAATTTGAATCAAAGCATCATCATGCTGTAGAAGCTGCTTTAGATAGCCCGTTCCTCCCGGTACAGAATCGTATATTACCAGATACTGTTTGCGGTAGTCCGCATCCTTTACCGGCACTTCACAAATGGCTGCGCGCAAGTGATCGACATTACCAAAATACTCTCTCATGCCCAACATGAATGCTGCCGTAAAAGATTCTGTCTTGACTTTCGTGCCAATGGTAGCTGTCTCCGGAATAAGCAAACGAAGCACTTCTGTCTGGAATTCACGATATAAGAACAAGCAGTCATCTTCTGATTCTTTTGCCAAAGCCGGTTTCTTTTTTACCGGACAATACGGTGCATGATTAATCGTCCCCTTATCATCCATGATGCAGCCACAATATTTGCATACACGGAACCCCTTGCGTGCTTCTTTTTCGCCATTGACCGTCATCTCTTCGGCTTTTGAGATATCCGCCTCACCGAAGTTGATTTCTCTAAGAACGGCCTTCTTTACAAACTCATAGCCAAAGGGGAACTCATCATTGTTCATGGCATAAGCTTTTTCAATATCATGTGCTTCGTCGACATCAACCAGCAGTTGCTTTGTATAGAATTTAATCTGACGGCTTTCATTGCCATCATCAATCATGCTCTTGGCCATATCCATATGCGAATAAACCAATTTCACTTTGAGCATATCTCTTACCTGGCCGATATCTTCCCAAGATAAGCTGCCACAATGCGGACAAGGATTCTTGCCCGTCTGCTCCGTCTCTCGTTCTGCATGGGCACAATCTGGGCAAAGGCGCCAGCGCTCTGGCTGTGACGAATGCAAATCCACTCGGTTGATCGTAAAATGATGGCCACCCGCATAGAAGCTATTATTCGGCGCAAATTCGCTGATAGCCGAAGATGCCGCTCTTTGATATTCATAGACACGATTCGTATAGTGCGGTTTCTTTTGTGCCGAAGGCGTGTTATCATCCTCGTCATCGCGACGAAACAGCACTGCCTTTAAGGTAATGCCTTCTTCCGGGAACGCATAGTTTGGCAGCATACCTTCATCAGACAAGAAATTGAACGTATCTCTTCTACGAATTTCCTTTTTTACGTTCAGCAGTGCATGTTTCTCCTGCTTCAGTTCCTTGATTTCTGCATCATAGGAGCTATCCTTCGTCTTTGCTTTATACTCAGCCAGTAAAGTATCCAAAGCTATGATATTTTTATTCAAGCCATCGATTTCATCGGCCATCTCATCAAAGCTTTCCTTGATGCTCACCTGCAAGGGCGAAGCCACAAGGCCATTCCCCTTGGCGAAATGCTCCAGCTCTTGCTGCGTTCTCTTATCGATATCCCGCGCAAAGAGGCCCGTGAACATCTGGAAAAGCGAAGTCAGATTCCGCTGCACGTAGTTCAGGTAATTGAACGGGAATTTTTCAGCATTGCCATTCGAAAGGTTTGTCAATGCCTGTCCGAGATGCTGCGGGATAGCCGATTCGTCAATCCCGCTCTTGACCCAATTGTCAAAGCAAAAGGCCGTGAACTGCCGTTTCAAAACAGCAGACGCCTTGAGGAAAATATGTGGAGCAGCCATGCTCCCCTGCATCATATCGAGGGGATCTGCGTAGAAATATAAGTCATGTGGCCTTGTATTCGCTGTCACCATCACCAGAGAATTGCCGTCCGTACGGCCGGCACGACCGACACGCTGCAGGAACTGTGCCTTTCCTGGCGGCACGCTGCAAAGAATAACAGAGGACAAATCACCAATATCAATACCGAGCTCCAAAGTTGGCGTACAGGAAAGCACATTGGGATCCCAAGGACGCCGCTGCTCCTTTTTGCCACGTTTAAAGTCATTCTCTACCTGTTCACGGTCCTCCCTCTCTAAGAGGCCCGTATGTTCATGTGCATGAATGCGTACAAGATCACCAGAGCTATACAGGCGGCCATAATACCCGAGACTGCTTTCATCCGCTTCTACCAGGTAACCCGAGCAATTTTTCCTAGCGCAACTAGCTCCATCCATCAGCTCCGCTGCATCGCCAGCGAAGCTGCGCTTCGTCCCACAAACGTCGCAACGCAGCTGATGTACATCAGCAGAAATGTAGACGCGATCCTTTGCCAAAGCATAGACATGGATATAGTTTTCCTGCATCGGTATCTCATGCAGGATTCCCATATGCAAAGCTTCCAGTAAAATAATTTTGCTGATATCTGCCGGTAGATCATCATTGCGTAATAATAAATCCAAGTCATCTCCGCCAAAGCAGCGTTCAATCCAATCGAGATATTGCGAGGCCCTATACGACTCGAATATAAACGGAGTCTTGCCTTTCCCCTCCCAACTGCAAAGGAAACGTGGGTTGTTACGTCCGGATTGCAAGCCTGGCAGCCACCAGCGATCTGGCGGACCAGGAAGCAAGAAATGCGGTTGATATCGCCCTCTCACGTTCTCCTGGCAGAAACCATAATATACGCGATCGTCAAAAGCACCATGCTGCCGCAGTAAAGTCAACCAACCAATCACCATCCGCTGAAACGTCACTTCATCCGTAGATGACATGATGCCAAGTTCATTGATGACCCGTTCCTGTACACGTTCTGCCAACGTATGAATATCCTCCGAAGCAAAAGTCAGACAGGAACAACCTGACTTTTCAAGCGTACGACCAATGCGACTCGTCACGCCGTATTCCAGCATAATCTCATAGGAAAGTCGCTTGCGGATATCCTCTAAGAGCCTCTTGGCATATTTATCTTTGCCATACGTGCGTTTTTCCCGCAGCTCCTGATATGCCTGCATCCAGGTCATATTGGGTGGAATAAAAAAGCTGACAAATTCTTCCCGCGTAAGTTTCTTCTCCCAATAGTCACAGAACCCCCGCGTGAAATCTTCTAGGCTTTTCCCTACTCCATCGCCATTAAGAATATAATGCTGAATGGCACCGCGCAGGCCAAAACGCCATGTCCGCGCATTAAAGAAGCCGGCCCGATGCGCCGCATCCTGCACACTGTCCGAGAAAGCCAACGTCTTTTTATCATCGTTGAAACGAGAGGCCATCAACTGGGAGATGCTGGCACTGATTTCCGTTGTGCTGCGCAAGCCCATCAGCGAAATGCCGCGGCGACTGCCGCAGAAGGGGCAAACATACTGGTGCGTTTTATTCGAGCCCGACTGTGTCGGCCTATTCGCAACCAAAACATCGATCAATTCGCCATGATCATTCGGACAATACTTCTCATGCTCTGCAGCAAATGTCAAATGATGACAATTCGGGCAGAGTTTGGCAGGACGCAATTCACTCGAAGCTTCTTTTGGATTCCCTGGGTACATCAGCACAATCTTATCGCTGGCATTGAAATACAGATTGTAGAATGTCTCAAGCTTATTGACTACTGCATCATGACGTTCATCGAGGATCGCAGCCCAGCCAGTCGCACCACAGTCACGACAGTTCACCACTGGCAAATAATCTTTTCGCTGCTGATCATTGAGGTCCGGGGCCAGCATATACGTAACATTCTTCCCGCTAACACGCCCGAGCAGGCGGCGTAACTCACGCAGCCAGAGCTGTACTTGTACAAAAAGGAACGGCCTCGGTTTTTCCTCTGTACCAGAACGAGCAAAGGATACCAGTGAAAACAAAGCGTCAAGGCCTGCTGCCTTATCGCGCCACTCTTTCATCACGGGATAGCGATTCTTCAGCTCTTCATAAATCTTATCATCCTGCCAGTAATTTCCCTGCGTGAGGTCCAACACATCCTGGAAGAATGCATGTGCCTTCAAAGCCTGACCGAGACATATACGACCAGATATGTCTTTCGTATCGGCAGAAAAACCCGACTCAGGGAACCAGGCATCGAGCGCTGCCTGTAGATACGCTTGTTCGTCATCCTCTTCCGACAGCTTCCACAGATTTTCTACCTGCTCGGCAGTCGGCAAAGCTTGAAACGACCTTTCGGCATCGGCAAAAAACTCTTCCGGACGCAGTCGGTCTTCCGTAATCAACGCATCATCATCGAAGTTTTCTCCAAAGATCTGCTCGGCATACTTGATGATATCCTGATTACTGCTGCGACCTCCCATCGTTGCTGACGTACCTACGCAGCAAAGATAGCCCGTTGGCGTATAGAGGCGTGACTTTAGGCGGCGAAGGAGGCAAGCTAGATCTGTGCCCTGCGCACCATCAAATGTATGAAATTCATCCACGACGATGAACTTCAGCGTATCCGGGCGATTATCACGCCAAAGCCCTGCATCCTTAGGACGAACAAGTAGATAGTCCAGCATCTTATAGTTCGTCAGCAAGATGTCCGGGGGATTGTTGATCATCGTCTCATGGTCCGTGATCACGCCGAGAATGCCGTTCTCCTTATCGGGTTTCGACATCATGACAGCACCTTTGCCGCGACCTCCGCCGACGTACATGCCGGCCGTAATGCCCGCTTCTGCCAGACGTGGACTCTCAAAGATGCTTTTTGCCATACGTCCTGCCTGATCCGTTGCCAGGGCATTCATCGGATAAATAATCAAGGCCTTGATGCCACGTTCATGGCGATGCTGATAGCAGTATTCAAGCACTGGGTTCAAGAAACATTCCGTCTTACCGGAGCCAGTTCCCGTCGCCACAAGTGTGGACCTGCCACCGTCGGTCACCAACCGCTGATAGCTCTTTTCCTGATGCACGTATGGCAAAAAAGGCAGCTTCATCCCCTCAAAGCAATCCGGCATCTTCTCAGCCTTGCGAAAAGGCAGCTTCACAGAGATATACGGGGCCTGTGTCACCGCATCCCCTTTGTCAAACATCGACGCAATCGAGCCGGCGAATGGCGCATTGGTCATTGGAAACGTAGTAGCAAGATAGTCCTGGATGCCTTGCTGCAGCTGTTTGGCGAGTATGGATGGCAGCACAATGATTCCCCCTATATAGAAAAAGAGCACCTGTCAAGGAATGACAAGTGCCCTAAATAAAAACTAGGGCACCGTCAGCAACGATGCCCTTACAAAAGGTAAAACCTTTTTGATGTTGGCATCATTATACCCTTTCAACGCAAAAATGTCAAAACACGTAAATTTACTTTATCGTTCAAAGTAATGGTTTCTTTATCAATGAATTATTTAGCCTGTTCACCTCCATATTTCTTCTCGAAAAATGCCCATACAGTATCGTAGTCTTTTTCACGGTCGCAGCGATCAAAAGGAGCGACGTATTCTACAGTGCGTTCACGCGGGCCACCGGGCTGTGTGTCGTCCGTGAAGGAATGAGCATATACCTTGCCGACAGGATAATCCTTGATTCGCTCCCACTCATTTTTATCGACACCAACGTATTTGCGGCCCTGCGCATCTTTTGCTGTCATGCCGCGATTGATCGTGTAGACGATGCGGCCATTGGCATCGTACCAGGTGTCTGCCTCATAGCTCTGCAGGACAGGAAATTGGATGCGATAGATGGTTTTGAGCTGTTCCAAAGTCATACCAAGCGCCATAGAAGTCAATACGTCCAACTCTACCAGTGCTTCACGGCGTTCATAATCCGTACGCAACGGCGTATGCCAATCCCACTTTGATGTCAGCTGAGAAAACTTCTTATCGTCAAGTCGCTTATCTATTTTTGCCCAGCTATCCGACAAATATGATGAATTAAATTGATGCTGCCAAAGATCGGCATAAAATTCTGTAAGGCAGTTTAATAATAAAGCTCGAATCTTGATGGCTTCCTCATACCGAGAATGAACAACGGGGAACAGCATATTGGTACTGTAATTGACATGCCCCTTGCCGATAACCTTAACAAGAAAGTCATACGGCAAACTGCACTCCAGACCTTCCATTAACGGAATTAATGCATCATCTTGATAAGCGACACCAAAAAGAGTATTTACAAAAGCTGTTCCTGGCGGAATGATTGCAGGAGCTAATGTTCGCTCAGAAGCACAGCCTACCATTTCTCGATTGACGATACGATAAAGCGATAAAAAAGATTTCTTCCATGGCGTCATCGGAGCTCGGCGCTGATATTCGTCCATTGCACAGGCTGGCTGATATTTACTGCGAATCATATAATTAGCCGGTATATCTGTCAAATCTACACGATCGTAGTCATTATTTACCTGATAATTTCTTCGTGTAGTCTGAAAATACGGATTAGCTACATTGATATGAGCTCCTGAATATATCATTGCTCGTATATCATTAGGAAAATCGACTCGTGCCATTATTGTACCATCTTGCTGGGAGTTGGTTTCATTCCAGCATTGTGTCGTATAAACAGTGTCTTTTAAATCAGCAATTTTTTCTTTCCGTCGATTAAAAGAAGTAAGAACCTCGATAATCTCTTCTGCATGTAGTACAGGCAATCGTGCTACCTGCCACCGGCCCCCTCCATCAAATAAATCTGAAAAAAGCTGTAACTCCTTTTTGGTAATATGAACAGCAGTTTACAGCTTTTAAGCCGCTTGCTCATCGTCCCGAGCCAATGCTTGCAAGGCTTTGAGCAATGCGCTTGAATTTATGCTACTTTGGGCTTTGGACACCAAAGTAGCGAAAAATACTTCCTTGTGGATCTGCTGGCTCAGTGCATGCCGCAGCTCTTGCGGGCTCTTGTCCTGGTAGGCGCTCAGCCGCTCATCCTCGTACGGCAGGATCTTCATGAGAGCGTGCCCCGCATTCGTCAGGTTCAGCAGATGCTCAATCGCAGTCTTCGTGCGAACTTTGTAGCTGCCGAGCTCCCAGAACATCTTCTGCTCGTAGTAATTCGTCTCAATGCCCCAGCGAAGCTTGTAGAGCTTGAGCGGGTAAAACGTCATGAGCTTGGAGCTGGTGTCACGGAAAGTCTTGTTCTCCTGCCAGGCAATGCTCATGTGCAGGGCCATTGGGGCTACGGTGCTGAAAAAGAGACGGCGTGAACCGCTCTTGCTCAGCGTCACATAGGCATGGACTGTGCGGTCGCCAAAGATGCGCGTCTTCACGAGACGGTGAGTGACGAGATAGCCATCTATCTTGAAAGGATAGTGCTTAAGGTCAACAGGAATCTCGTCCAGCATCAGGCGCTTGCCGTACTTCGGCGGACGGCCGCGGCGGCCTGCTGTCGGATCCGGCAGCTCGAATATGGCCGTATCGCGGCGTGCATTGCAGATCACGTTGAGATTCGGGTAGCTGAGTGCATGCGCGAGCAGTTCGCGCTTGGCGTACCAGCTGTCAAAGAGTAGGATAACTTGGCGTTTTTCAAGGACCGGCATGACTTCATCGAGAAGCTGGCAGGTAAGCGTCAGCTTCGAGGCCTCGCTGTTGCTCATGACGTAGCCAATCGACACCGCGACATAACGGATCTGCGCCTTGCCCGCGTTCTCATGGAGGACCGGCACGTTCATCGTCAGGCTGACGAAGGCATGTCCATTGAAATAGGACTTGCCATCGTGCTTGGCGTGGTCGTACAGGATGCCCACTCCGTCGAAGTGCTTGCCCCACTTGGCAATGGTTGTGTCATCCACGCTGATCAAGATAGGCTCCTGCCGCAATGCCCCAGGCACTATGGCAAGCGCCCGCAGCGCCAAGGCCTGGCGAATGGATGCATCCGTGACGAGGCCGTTGCCAAGGGCACGGTAATAGCTGTTGAGCGATGCGTCCGTCTGCTTCGACAGGAACTGCCGGAACAGGCAGCGCACTGACGGAGCAGACTCCAGCGCAAGCTGAGCGATGAGGAGCCATGCCAGCAAATGGCTCCTCGGTCTCGTCGCAGATGGGAACAAGGAAGAAAAAATCGTCAGGAGTCTACCAATTACAGATTTCTCGGTGTATAATGAAGTCATCGCATAGCCTTTCTCTTGGGTGTTGGTGTGGTTTAGCGATTTCATTATACACCATCAGGAGGCTATGCGATTTTATTGTACTTCAAAAAGCTGTAAACTGCTGTAATCATTCATAAAACATATAGTACAGAGCACGCTTTCTATTTATATTTCTTATGTGTTTAATCTATACTGGAGGAAGACCACTCCATCCTCATAGATCTTGCTGTTGACCAACTTCATGGACACGGGGATAGCTTCTTTTCTCCCTTCGAATACCGATGGCATCTCTCTGCGCCCGTCGATTCCAGGTCCGATCAGCAGATCTACTTCATCCAGCAGCCCTGCTTCCAGGAACGCCGTATTGATGGTCGGGCCTCCAACGACACCCATCCGCTTGACGCCGAACTCTGTTCCCAGGATCTCCACGGCTCTCTTCAGATCCGTATGTTCATTCCCGCAGGCAATCCAGGAGATATTCTGCCGATCCAGATAATCCAGATAGTCTTTTGGGACCTGGGTACTGGTGACAATCAGATGGGGTTTTACCGTATTCTCTTCTTTCTCCCATAGCAGTTTGCCTTTGGTATCAAAGATCACCTCATACCCGAGGGCATTGACCTTTTTAGAAAATCCTTCGCATCCATAGGGTTCCGGATTTTCGGGGATAAACTTCCCCGGCAGGGCTATTTCCAGCTCTGCCGTATTCCGACCGCTGACAGTGGTAGGAATATCCAGTTCCTGCAGTATCTGATAATATTCCTTCGTGCCTGCCAGGTGTTCCGTCATGGCACAGTCAATTCTTCCATCCATGAACATCATCATATAACAAAGGGTTGTCGGCTTCATCATTTTCCTCCTGCTTCTATGAAATACGACAGACGATCCCAGTTTCACTTAGTCCTTCGGATACTCGGCGTCCGTGACAGGCTCGCACCACTCGTTGCTCGTCTCCGTGCCCGGGATCTCAAAGGCGAGGTGAGAGAACCAGCTCGCTTTCTTGGCACCGTGCCAGTGCTTGACGCCAGCGGGGATCTCGACGATGTCACCGGGTTTGAGGCTCTGCGGGGCCTTGCCCTCTTCCTGATACCAGCCCTCGCCGTCGACGCAGATGAGGACCTGGCCGCCGCCATGCTCAGCGTGATGGATGTGCCAGAAATTGCGGCAGCCCGGCTCAAAGGTGACGTTGCAGATGACAAGCGGCTCGTCCGCCTTCGACAGGACCTTC
>OQVL01001172.1_pt1 | contig 15396 bp, 14 predicted proteins | sample 1691501 | NCBI WGS metagenome assembly OQVL01 (sample SAMN03418253, study PRJEB22391) | human gut metagenome | biome: human-gut; feature: organic feature; material: feces | host: Homo sapiens | place: Tanzania | collected 2013-01
CAATAAATTCACGAACCTCACGTCCGCGCTCTCCAATCAGTGCAATCACATTAATGTCTGGGGAGGCAATATGTCTTACAGCACCTCTGGTTACACCAGCCACAGCTAGCCATGAAGCATTGGTTTTTACAGACTCACCTAAAGTAGTAAGATAAGCAAAGCCGGCTGATTTGGCATAAGTATTTAATGTATTATCTTTGTCATAAGTTGTCCTCTTATAGTTTTTCCAAGGAGCGAATAGAGCACCATAAGAGTACACACCATCAGAAAAATTAGCCTCTCCCTGTATTGAATCAAATAAACTTGTGGTGTCGCCATAAATTTTTCTATCAGCAAAATTGAAATAATCAAATACTGCATAGCAGTCGCCACGCTCTTCACATAATCTTACCATATGGTCTACTATTATACGAGTTTTTTCAGTCTCATTCTCAGTGATAACTTTAGTATTAATAATATCAAATACAGGATAACCACCAGTGGTTAAATACTTAATATCATAAGTACCTCTGTCTAAAAGAGCATACTCCTGACCATTTATAGTTAATTTATCAATTAAAAACTTATACATAGCTAAAAGACTAGCAGTTCCTTCCGCTTCAGTACCAGACTCTGTTTCAGCAGTAGGCTCAGTGGGGTCAATTACTTCATACAATACATTAAGTCCAGCAGCTAAACATTCCTTAGCATACACATAAGACATGTCCTGTTCAGCTATCTTTGTGCTTTTATTATCATCATTTATTGGATAATCACTAGAATAGTTCTGCCCTTCAGCGGTGTATGTGCCTAAAAAGGTCTTTAAATCTTCATAAGTATTTTTAGTCAATGCAACAGGTGACTTGCCACAGCTTGCTTCAAAATCAGAAATAGAGGTAAATAGTGTTGGAACATTATATCCAAAAGCAGGCTTAGTGGCAGCAAATCCAGGAATGTAAACAGTCTCACTACTTAAACCTGCAGCACCAGTTGTAGTATTATCAATTTCAATGATATTAATGTTTGGCATCGATTTTTCTCCTTTATTAATAATTAATCTTCTATTTACATAAACACTAGATATCAGTTATATCTATTCATTCCAATATAGTATCAGGATTAGGGCACATCTTAAGCTCTTTGGTAACTTTAATATCAAACAGATAAGCATCATCAACAACCATATCTAAGGTATACCTAGTAAATTGTCCGGGTACCAGCCTCTCAGGTATGTCAGAATTGTTTTGCACTTCTCCTGATAATCTTATAGTTGAATTATGTGTAATTCCTAACTCATAATAAGGAATTGTAACTTGTAGCATAGGGTAGTTTATGATATTGAACACCAAGTTTCTAACCAGCTCATCTGCCTCTTCCATATATCTAGTATATACATCTAACTGATAAGGAATAGAAACAGCTACAGCATTAAATACCCCTAACATATTTTCTTTAACTACGACTTCCCCGTTGTAAGACAGTGGCTGCTTTACAGGTTCAATAATTGTAAAACCTCCTGGTCGAGTAAGAGATACTAATGGCAACTGTATTGGCCGGTCATTATTTTCATCTGCAATTGTTTTGAATAAGCGTTGAGTGTCAGAGGGAGATATTACATGTATGCTAGTATCTAATGTCCACTTCCTTAGCTTTTCTACAAATGCATTGTCGTAGATTTGTATAGACATATTAACCCCCTAACAATAAGTATTCGTCCAGATATGACTCAAGATTATCAGTCAAGTAAGTAAACGCTTTTTCAAATAAATGTAAGCCGTTCAAATTTAATGAGCCCCAATTAGCTAATCTAAAAATAGATTCTTCACTATATTTGTCATTGTACATTCTTTTATTATCAAAATTTATAATATACATGTGTGAAGTTTTGTAGTAACACTTATAAGCTTGTATAGTTTTTATACTAATGTCACATACGGCATCATAAGATAAGTTATCAGCAATATTTTCCCACTGTATTTTACTAATAAGTCTCAGTTTATCTCTCAACAAGTTAGTGTAAATCCTAACAAATTTCCACATAAGAAATGCCATGAAAGAATCATTTAACTCAATGTTATTAGAAATAAATCTGTAAGAAATCAATAATCTTCTTCTCCTCGTAATAAATTAAATGAGGATTGTGAGAAATCATTCTGAGAATTTTGATAAGTGTTATAAAATTCAGGTACAATCTCGCAAGCAATTGAGGCAGGGTACACCATTATATTACTAATTGTAACTACCCTGAACACTCGTCCTTTAGTGTTATCTAACCCACTAGGGAGTACAAATAATGCCCCTTGCTGTAACTTTGGTAAATCATATAAAACATGGATTATTGAGCTGTTATCTTGTAGTTCACTTATCCAGCCCATTTTCTTCAATGTCTTTTGAGTAGGGTGTTCATCAAATATGCAGCTTGTTAGAATAGGCTTGTCATAATTGCTTATAATTTCAGCATTTGTGGTATAATGTTTACCATCTTTAGGAGCAAGATAATTAACTTTAATGCCAATTAAACTACACATTTCTTTGAAATAGTTTCTATGTAATTTAATGTCATCGTTTATTAATATACCATACTTAAATTCTTCCACTATATCACCTTATACTACATAATTATTCTTCTTTATCTTCAAATGCTGCATTTTACTGAGGCTTGCAAGCTTCCTTAATGCCCAGACGAGCTTCAAGGTCTCTAATTTTATCAGCACCTTCACGAGACAACTTTTCATTAACCTTTATCTCGCAAGGTACACAAATGCCAAAATGCCTAAGCAGTTCAACATCTTCTCCTGATAAGGGGTCATGACAATCTATTTTGCAAAGAATGCTTTTAAGCTGACCTACCTCACACTCATCTTCTTCGCTCATTGCATCATTATAAGCACATGCACAAATTTCAGTAAGCTTATCCTTAAAACTCGTGACAACATCTTCTTGAGGTTTTTCTACTGTTTCATGAAGCACATCTGACTCCATATTATCTATGATTCTGTCTATAGTGCCAAATATGTTGCGGTTAGTGAATAAATCCCAAAAGATATTTAACTTAGTTACTTCCCACCAAGATTTATCAGGAAACAAGTCTTCTATAGTAGACTGAAAAGCAACTTCATAATCTTTTAAATCTGTCACCCCTTGAGCTTGATAATCTTTAGCCACCGCCTCAAGTGCCTGATGCAATTCTTCTGCCGGGGTTAATTCTTTTTGAGCGTTCATAATGTCTTCAGTATGAAGTTTCTTGAAGGTTTCATTAAATTCATATAGATTCATAACTACACCTCATTATCTTTTCTTAAGATTACCATATACTCTTGAAGATTTACCTGTTGCATCTTTAGTCATATAATTATACTTAAAAGACTCCACCATGAGCTTGTTCTTATTTACAGAACCCACAATAGTAAACGCTTTATTCCCTCTAGTTATATTCTTATTCTTACCTACAAAGCATACTTTATCATCTTTAGTAGCTACTGTTGATTCAAACAAGAAAGATGTTGGGCTTACTTTACCAGAAGTAAATTTAATGATTCCTTCTACTACAAGGTGATTACCCTTGCTTGACACCGAAGTAGTTTTATAGGACTTTACATTCTCATAGACCTTTTTAAGGTATTTCTCACCTAATTCGTCAAAAGTATCATTATCAAACTCATCTATGTCTACATCTATCATTTCTTCTTCGCCATCTTCGATTTCCTCTTCAGTTTCAGGCTGCACAGGAACAATTACTTCCTCAGAATGTATAGGCTCGGTCACAGTTATAACTTTCCCACTTTCTCCAGCAGCTATTTCAATATGAGTATCATCTGTATTAAGGGAAATATCCTTGATATCTTCGTTAATGCATTTTTCTTCTAAGTCCTCATCTTTAATAGAACTTACAATTGAATACATGTCATCAAACAATTCTTCATAAGTGTCCTCATTTAAAGTGGCTTCCTCATAAAATTCTTTTATCGTCCATATATCGTTATTGTAAATTAAACCTTCATCAATAGCAGAGGCAATGTTTTCAGCAATATTGTCACCCTCTTCTGAGAGAGCCCTATTCACTAAATCAGCAATTAACTCTACAAACTCACCACTTACAGGAGGCTTAAAGCGTTTATTTATCGCGGAAGAGATATCACTTGGTATAAAGCGCTTACTTAGCACAGAACCAGTATCACCTGGTATGCCTTCTTTAATTTGCTTAGTTTGTTTACTGTCACAAGCACCTTCTGATAATTCAGGATTTTGGTCTTCGGCTTTTTCTTCAGCTGGGAACTCAACTACTTCACCGATTACCTTAAACCCATCAGAAGTGTAGCAATATGGACACTCTTCACCTACATTTGCAAGTGTATGAGTATCATCAAGCACAACATCTTCTTTATCCTTATATTGCTTAGAATGACATACCTGACAATCTAAAATAACCTTACCAACATAAGAATCTTTAATCTCAGACTCATCCTTAGCTTCAGCGTCTATCACATCCACTACATCAGCCATGTCATCGGTCTGCTTAAATCTAGCAAGGTCTTTAATGCCATCAGGGGTTAAATCAAATGTATCTTCATTAAGGGCATCTAAAACCTTAAATGCTTCGTTTAGATTCATACAACCATTTCTCCTTATCTAAAAATATTATATTGTAACACTTAAGTATTAGTCCTGAGGATATAATAATTGAGTATTATCTACTAAATGCTGTCGCAGTTCTGCTAATTCAGTACGCCCCTGTACGAGCATGTCTTCACCATTTTGTGTCCATAGAGCATTTGACTGAGTATATCTACTGCGTACAGTACCAACTGCAATCTTTGTCTGTGCTTTTGCCATACGCATGATTATGTCTATCCAATAATCAGATGTTATATCTTCGACAGAATCATATCTAGGAACATATTCAATAGTAATATCAGTGCCAATATTCAGTGTATTATTTATATATAGTTTACTTGTAGCGTCCTCATAATAATAGTCCAAATCAGTAGAGGTAGTATTACTAATTTGCTGCATTAAATTCCAAGAAGCATACCGGTTAGTATAATCATTAAAATTATACATGCTACCCCCAGCAGATAATTGATAAAAACTAAGAGCTATTGGGTCCATATTATAAACAGTGGTATTCTCAGTATTAGCACTAATACCAGCACCAGATGTTCTATAGACACTAGAAATAGCATTTACTTTATACTCAGATAAATCTATACACCGCTCGTATGGAACTGTAATTAATTTAGTAGTTTCTATATACCTCTGAACTTCTCTTAATACTGCGTTAAGTATCTTGATAATTATAGTATCATCTATCTCTATATTGAGAATACCACCTGTAACATCTAATTTTATTTCATCTATATATGTTTGGATGTCCACTCTAAGATATTCTCCTTCCTACTAAAAGAAATGGGTATAGTCATTTTAATATACAACAACTATACCCATTATCTAACCTATCTTGTATTCAGTGCATAGTTACTGACTAACTATGTTAATTATTAGATAGCGCCATCCTGAGCAGCTACTAGTTCACCAGCGACTAGCAGGTGAGAGTACTCATGGTCGCCCTTCTTATAAGTAGAGAGAAGCTTCATGTCATACATCGTGCTGAAGCCCTGGCTCATGCCACCGTCAGGAAGACCAAGTAGCTGAGTAGGTACTATAGCCATGTAAGGAGCATAAATACCAGCAGAGGTCTGGAGGTCATCTCCATTTACACCGAAGAAGAATCTATCCTTATTAATTGCAGGAGAGCAGAATACCTTAATACCATCGAGAGTACCAGCGAAGAAAGGACCATTAACAGTAGAAGCAGGAGCCGCAACCCATCCTTTAGAGTAAGGAAGAACAGTAAGCACTCTAGAACCAACCACCATGTAGTTAGGAGCAAACTTCTGAGTACGCTCAAACATTATCTGCTTAGCACGAGCAACATACTCAGAAATTACTTCATAGTACTGGCCACGGCTAATATAAGTAGTTGCAGCAGCAGCATTCGCCGCATAAGAAGGCATCTTAAGAGATTCATCTAGTTCAGCGCCCTCATTTAGCATCATCACGCCTTCAGTATCTATCTCATATGCTAGCTCACCCTGTGCCTGAGCACTTAGCTGGTCAGCAAGGTCCATACCAAAGTCAGTCTTTGCTTGGAAAGCTGCAATCTGGCTGTAATAGATAGCTATCCTACGAACTTTAGCATGTAGAGATACACCATCAAGGCCAGCGGTAAGAGTAGGTACACGGCTTTCAGCACTGCCCGTCTGAGGAATATTGATGTTGTTGTAGAAGTAAGCAACCTTAGCATAAGTTCCTGCAGTAAAGGTTACTTTGCCACCAGTGGGGGTTAGGGCTTCTTTACTGCCATCTGCCTTAATACCAAAAACAGACCCTTCCACAGGCTCCCAAGAAAGAACACACTCAGTAGCATCAGCAGCCACAGGCTCAACTACAGCATTAGAAGTGTAATTAGCCCTAAATTCATTGGCCTCACCATGACTCCATACACCATTGAGAAGAGCACCCTGCTCAACTCCACCCTTCGTTACACCAGCAGAAAATTTTACATAGGTGACATAGCCAGTAATGCTAGTCATAGGCTGAACTATCATTAGCTCAGGAAGAATGAGGTTAGGAAGAGCTACGGTAGAAATATTGAGACAGAACCTCTTGTAATCACCGAGTACATTGTAAGCGCCAGCAGTATTAGCCTGAGCGGGGGCCTGAGTAGCAGCACCTGTGCTAAGAGATTCGTTCATAAAACGAGCAGTATTGTTAAGTACTGTAGCAATCATCAGCTTCTTGGAGTTGCTCATCTTAGCACCCATGTGTGATTTCTGATGAATAGACTCACAAACAGCGAGACGATTCTTATAAGATTCAAATAAATTCATAATTTTAGTTTTCCTTTCTGTATTTAGTTTAAATTTTGAAGTAATCCTATATCAATGACATCATCTGGGTTAGAAAATTTTGAAGATGCCTTGTCCTCTTTCAAAGTCATACCACTTATATTGTCCATAGAATAATTAAAAGGTAACTTGCTTATATTGCGTTTATAAGTTTTAAGACTTTCACAAATGCTATCAATATCAGAAAAAGTATAATTCTCACCTAATCTACCCTTGATTTCATTTGCAGGTACTCCTAATAATTCAGCCTTACAATTTATATACTTATCTACTGATTGAGAGGCAATATTTTTATACTTCTCAACTAGTTTAATATTATTGCTCAGCTTTTCAGAATACTTTTTATAATTAATCTCAGATTCAACTTTGAGTTCTGAGATTTGTTCACTCAATTTCTTCTTTTCAGTGTTATGAAAAGATTTGAGTGACTCAACTTTCTCAGCAAGAGAAGAAACTTTGCGCTCAAGTGATGCTAATTCATTGTTTTTACTAGTATAAGATTCCTTTAGTGCATTACTTGCTTTTTGAATCTCACTTAGTTTAGTTCTGTAAGATTCAGCCTGAGACCGCTGTTTCTTAACTTCCCGTTCTTTGTCAGACAATTGACTAGATAAATCATTCACCTGACTTTTTAATCCTTCAACAAGACTAGCAGACTTAGTAAGCATTTTAACACTCACATCAAGCTTGTTAACCTTTTCAGATAACTTCATTTCTTTAGTATAACTAACAGAAAGAGATTCTTGAAGGTCTAAAACTTGCTTCTGCAATTCTTTATTTTTCATCAATGCCTCTTGTAACTCTTTCAACATAGAATCTGTACCAGCATTGCTAGCTACATTTTCCTGTAAAGGGTTCATAAGGCTTTCTTCTTCAACACTCTCATTTTCAAGCGTTGATACACCATCCAAATTTAAGTTTTCAAGTGCTTCTTTAATTATTTTCTTAGAAGTCTCATCTGCAGAGTTCATCTCTTCTTCAATGGCTTCCTTAAATTGTTTTTTCTTTATATCATAAGATTCTACTAATTGAAGTCTAGCATCCTTACAAGCTGGTAATAGTACCAAATCAAACGCATTGAAGGTATATGTATCTTCATCTACAACTTCATCACCAGTGTAATCTTGGTAAGTGTCTCCGGTACCCCTGGAAGAAATGCCTAGATGGAATCCATATTTAGCTAGAGCATAAGCAATCCTGCCACAAGGGGTATCAATGATGTCAAAATATCCTATGAGCTGACCGTCATTATTTTTTGCAGGGGGCTCTGGCATCATAATAGCTATTTTCTCAGAGCAAGTTTCATCCCTATCAGTTGGGTGGTCAAGCTCACCTGGAATACCTCCTTGAGCAAACAGCTCCTTAACTATTGGGGCTTCAAAAACTTTTTCCCACAAGGATTGGGTATATTTACGACCATTTCTAGTAGCTCTTATGATACTTGCGATAGGACCATAAAGCCTACCTAAAATACCTCTAGCTTCTTTTTCCTCAGGAGTAAGTTCCTTAAACTTAAGCTCGTTAGAGGCACTAAAGTTCTCTATCATCCTTTCATCGCCTTTCTTTCTTATTATCAAAAATGTTCATTAAAATTTAGCAAAAATTTTATTGTATATTTTCAGATTATTTTTGCTATTGTAGTTGACAGCTTTACCTATTAGGTGTACAATTTTATTGTAATTAAATCATCAGTGGAAGTGACTAATTATGAGCACTATTGTCAACAAAGTTATGTATGTGAACGCTTCTGAAGTATATCCTAATGGAAACGATTGTTCTGATTGTGGCTTTATAGCTGGTTTGGTCAGAGGTTATAATATTGAAGTAACTGAAATCAGTACAAACAAAACTTTTTGGTTGGCATGTGTGTATACTTATTCTAAATCTCCTGAAGATTTAATCAATGATGACTTCCGTCAGTTTCATTTCATCAAGCAGGGTTACACTCCTACAGGAAGGGTATGTTTTAGAGGGTACGGCCTGGAATTGTACTCCTATAATGGTGAAGAATACATCCGACCTGTAGAATCACCTACTGATTTCTTCCACTAATTTAATATCTGATTTAAACAGCAGCAGCATCTGTAAGCATGATTTGCTATCAAAATCAGTGAAATATTTATCTAGTACTTCACTGATTTCTTTAGCTCTTACCTGTGATAAAAACTGTTGTTTATCTTCAACTTTGTTACTATACAATAAAATTTGAGTAAGTAAACTAGCTAAAGTGACAGCAATATCTTTTGGTGCTTTTTCATCTACTTGAACTATTTCTTTATATAGCTTAGATTTTTTATCATTATAACTTTTCCTAAGCTTTGTATAAAATCCCACTACATCAAGGGGCTTGTGGCTATGTATAAATTCAAGCACAGATTTGTCGGGAGTAGTTGAAGCCAATACCTTATTTATTACCTCATTAGTGTTTATCCCCATAGAGGCTAATTCATATAGCAACAAAATGCAATCAGTTTTAGTAATCAAAATACTTTCTCCTTTCGGTATTACCGACTAGTGACTGGTTCTTCATCGACAGATAAATTTACACCTAAATCTTGTGGGCTAGGTAAAAACTCATCTGCTGAAGTTTTAGCATTATCTTTAGATGTGACATCAGAAAAATCTAAAACTTCATCATCACTGACAGAAGTTGCTGGCTTAAGTTCGTCATCAGCATCCATCTTTGAAGTTTCTTCTTCTGGCACCTCTTGTGTTTCATCCGCCTTTTCGGTATCAAGCTTCTCTAAATTATCAATTTCCTCTTGCATTAGATTAGTAACTTCAGTACTCGTTAATATATTACTGAGCAATGTTTTTAGTATTTTCAGCTTAGTAATAGGTGTCTCGACATCAGACAACATGTCCATAATGTCCCTAGTAAGCTGTACTTTATTGCTCATATTATCCCGTCTATCAATTTCCTCTTGAGTAGTTGGCGGTAACATTTGAAGAGTAAAATTGTTTACATAGCAATCTAGTCCCTTATCAATAAGCATGATGTTTATGGCATCAGTAAGAGCTTGAAGAATTGTATTCTGTAATCTCTTAACAGTTTTTGCATACCTACTTGAAATAATGGTTAAAGAAGTACCCCCATTAAATCCTGTAGAATCATCTGTCCAGCCAAAATACTGCTTAGGCACCCCTAATTGCCCATACATTTTTGAGATGTAATGGTCAAGGTCAGCAAGGCTCTTTACATCAACATCTCCACCAATCTGAGAAGCGGTAACTTGACCTTGATTGTTTCTAGTAGGAACATACACTGTATTCTCAATTGGTCCTGGATTTGTGTACTCACCCATGCCAATATTCTTGGCGAGCGCCATTTTTTGTTCAATAAGGGTTTTTACTCTAGAAATAACTTTCTTAACATCTTCTTTTGGCATATCTCCTACTTCAACGTTTAACAATCTTATGATAGAAGACTTAGTTACACGGTTTAATAGAATTGAATTTTCAAGTAAATTTACATTACGCCAAGTTTGATAGACTTCTGATAAAACTGATTGTCCCTTACGCACTTTAAAAGAATGAGTCTCAGCATCCTCATCATCACCCATAAGTATATCTACTACCGTATCATCTCGGTCTTTATTCCCTATCAAAGCTGCATGTACAAATTCAGTTGCTGGGTAAAGCTTAACATCTGATTCACGGAATTTATACCTAAAAGTATTAAACAGGGTGTTATCATTTTTAACAATGGTATTATTCACAGATGCTTCTACATAACCCATTGTCTTACCAAAACGAGTGAGCTCAAACATCTTTGCAGGATTATTTACCATTTCTATATAATGAGCAAACCTGTCATTTTTACTATATGTTTTTAGCTTGACATCCTCATTGAGGGCACCTTTTTTCTTATCAAATATGCTATCAGTATATTCAGACTCTCTATATAGCCGTAAATATAAGTCACCGTATTTACATAAAGAGTATACCCACTCAAAAACATATTTATCTACATTTAGGGTGTCTAGTAAATAAGTTACATATTGAGCAGTGTTAGTATCAGGAGATTCTACCCAAACTATCTGGCCGTTCTCATTTCTTTCAGTAGCATCCTCAGCACAGACTCTTACAACTGCTCCAATAGAACCATCCTCACACATGACATCATACATGTTGTACATCTGATTTCTATCATTGGCACCTTGATTAAGGCTTGAAAATGCATCAATGTCTAGCCTAGAAGCCTCAGCTGCTTCTATGACATCATCATAAAATTGGCCATCTAAATCTACGCCTTTTACTTTATCTGGTGTAGGTATAGTATGTATATCTTTATTGTATATAGTTTCGTCATTGACAAAGGCTGAAGTCTCAGCATCACTATAATTTGACAAAGTTATACCTCCGAATATTCTAACGCTTCAAAAATACTCATATCTTCAATAAGACTTTCGAAAGTTAGCTCTTTTGATAATATTTTATACAATGAGTCTTTTAACTTTTGCAGTAACCCACTATTACGAATTGCTTTGAATAAAAGATTGCCATCCCCATACTCACCATCAGTCAAAATAGAATTCTTGCGTATTATATAAAGACGATTTATCATATCTTTTATCTTTTCGCTAGATGGGTCAGCCAATACACTCTGAATCTCTTTAACAAGTTTTTTATACTGTGGTGTGTTGGCCATATCTTTTACTTCAAACTGTATTTTTTCTGGAAATTTTATCCACTTGTCTGTGTACAAAGAATACACTCCGTTTGAAGCAACATTACTAGTTATATCTTCGATACTTAGTTCTATCGGTAGTCCCTTAACAGTAATATCAAAGTCCTTGTTAAACTTATTTCTAGCACTGTTATAATATAGCTTTAACACCTCACTAAAATAAGGCAGTGTTTCATTATTTATAACCAAGTGTAAATCTAAATCAGACTGCTCATTGTAATTATAAGAAGCATTACTTCCAACTATCCTTACATCCACTATATCAATTGGCACATCTAATTCTTTTCTAAACTGATCTACAATTTTAAGTAAAGCTTCTTTAACACCTGGCTTGAGTGTAAAATTATTTTCCCAAATCTTTTTATTTAATGTGTTGTTTACCATACTAAAATCCCCTCGTTTATAAAGTCCATTTCTACTGGGACAGCTGGCCCAAAACCAAAGTCAATTCCGTTATTTTCTTTGGGAGAAGAAGCTTCAGGAACTACTGTAGTTGGGGAAAACATCCCTTGCAATACTTTCTCAAATTCGGCATTCATCTGAGAAGTATCATCTTCTAAGTTAGATTCAACAATTGTGTCTAAAGCTTCTCCAAAATCATAAGCAAATTGCTCTGCATGCTTACTAGCATTAAAGATTGCTCCACACACAGCATCCGCCCGGTCTTTTGAGCCACCGTCTGGGTGGTCTACTTTGCCAGTTTCTATGCTCCTTTCCAACTCAGTCACTTCTTGCTGAAGTAATTTATCTTCATACATCTCAAATCTATGTTCATATATAGTAGTTTTGAAATATTGATATGGTTGACAAACATGGTCAGGAGACACCCTATCTACGGAAAGTATCTCACAAGGATAACCCTCAGCAATAAGTTGTTGCTGTAAATCATAAGATTGATAGGTATCTGAAGTAATACCCTTGATATTAAAGCCTGTTTTCTTAAGCCATCGAATAAAGTTTCTATTTTTTTCAAAGCTTATTTGTCGACCTTTTGGAGCTTTAATACTAACAGAAAAAGCTAGTGTAAAGAATAAGTCTTTACTCTGCAGTGAAGCATCTACCGAAGGCTTTTTACCTTTTATCCACACTCCTGCAATACCTGTTTTATCGCCACTCACTGACATGTCTAAGTGAATAAACAATGGTTTTGACATTAAGGCTTTAGGCACTTTTTCTAAATCAAAGAAATCATAGTATTGTGCTGAATCATCATTACCATTACCTACTTCTAATACTTCAGAAGTAAACGGGTTTTGCATCTTGGGGTTAATCAACTCATAAAAAGCTGCACCACTGATATACTTAGTTATACTTGAGCTTGATATACCCGCAAAGTCACATAATGCTCTATCAATATCATCTAAGAAATCAGATTTGAAGTCTACTGGGATATCTAAAATCCGATACCCCTTTTTCAGGTATGTGTCAGAAGGCTCATCATCTGGAATAACCATAGATTGTAAAAATTTATTACCAACAGCTACTCTAAAGGTCTTGGATGAGTATGTACCCTCAGGTTTAACTTCCCAAACACTACCATCAGAAATATAGACATTATCTTTTTCTGACTTGAGTTTTTTCTTCATGTGCTGTTCCAAGAAAGATTTGTCCGACCGCTTAGATGACGCCAATGCTAAAAATGTGGGATTCTTGCCCTTATGCACAAAACGAGTTTTCATACCGCCAATTGCAGTATCTATAATATCGTTTGCTTTTGTTTTTTGTTTTTCTATATCTTGATTTTTAATAAAAGAAATCTCATCACAATTATGCGAGCAGATGTATCTACCAGATTCTGTTTCTATTAAAAAGTTATGATAAATATCTACATCAACAACATCATAAAACTGCTTTGGTTCATCTAAACGATTAATTTTTATGGATTTTATTTTCACTTACCTGCTCTCCTTTACTAACAAGCCTATTAATAATGGAAAACATCTTTTTGCTTGAGCAGTTTCGCATATAATAGAATCTATATTATTCAATATAAGATTTGGATAAATCTTTTGGAGTTCAATCAATAATAAATTTTTATCGTTATATTTTTGATTCTGGTAATAATAACAGTATTTAAATTTATTTTTATTTCCGCCACCTAAATAGAAGCCCTCTGGTTCCATACCTGGATAAGCCCTTAGTACATCAAATCCGTTAGTGTATACCTTTTTTCCTTTTGCTGCGACGGAGAGCTTTTTAGAGATTTCCTGTTTTTCTTGTAAGCTTTTACTTTCCTTGGTAATCTTTTCTTTTAATTTTCGTTGTTTTTCCTGCTCATCTGTACGATTCATTATTGACTGTTTGTGGCTAAGACTTCTGAGTTTTTTTGCTTCTGGACTCATTTCTATGTTTGCTTTCTTTTGAGCCTCAGAGTTGATTTTTTTATGTCTAGATTTTTCCTCGTCAGATAGCTTAGATAAGGTTTTACGTTTTTTCTCTGCCCGCCTGCTATAATAATCCTCATCAACCTTGCTAAAAGTTTCTTTTAAGCTGGCACTGCGTTTTTTATTTATTATAGTCTGCTTTTCTTTACTTAAAGCGTTATATATATCGCCACCCTGCCCACCTTCTGCAAGATTATAATAAAGGCTACTCTCGATGCAGCCATATTTTTTTATATAATAAGCCTCGGCATTATTCAATTCAATTTCAGACTGACAGATAGTTGATACGATGCCATCACCAATTAGCAGTTCGGTTTTGAAATTTTCTTTTCCATATTTATCAAATGCTTCACGTAATCTAATTCCACTACCTTTATATTTGTCAAATTCGAAGGTTTTCGATTTATGTTTGCCAATATACTGCTTGCCATTAACTAAATTGGTAGTTTTATAGATATATCCATACATCTCATTACTGAAAAGCTCATCCTGCTCCGTCAGCTCGTCTGCACGCTTATAGGTGCCATTATTAAGGAGAAATTGATGGTTCGGGGTACACTTTATTGTTGTCCCATCCTCCAACTCAATCTCATATTCGATGTCGCTTACAGCCGTAGGCTTTACTGTACAAGGTGCGCTAATCACCTCATTACCAGAATTATCTATGGATAAAATCCTGGTGGCTCTTCCTTGAAGGTCCTTTAAGGTTTTTGTCCCCTCTATGGTTTTAATCCTGGTGTCTCCATCCAAGCAAAAGCAAAAATATACTGGCAATCCCACTAAGTCATCTGCTTGAGAGCCAATTTTAATGTCGATTGCTTCCTGGCCATTGAACTTTTTAGGCACCCACAACTTATTTGTTCTTCCTACTAGCTCACCATGTTCCATAAACCAGGGACTGGATTGAAGTGTGTTTTGAAACTTAGAAACACCAATCTCTTCAGCCAATGCTAGTTTGATGTTCATAAATGCAAACACAATTTTTTCTGTAGGTTTTAGATGGTAATATGCGATTGGATTTTTCAGACACAGAATCCGGTGTAATAAATATGCTGCAATTAAAATGCAGATTTCTGATTTTCCTCGTCCTCTTGACCCACTAAATATGCCGTTATTAACCGCTGTGGTCACATTATCTGGAAATATCTTTACAAGCTCTTTCCTCCAGTAAGGGTAAAGCTTAGAATTTCCCTGGTTATCATGCCAAGCATTACCTAAATATCTGTTGTCATCTACAAAAGTTAATATGTCTACAGGCATCTCAGTGTAGTCTTCTTTGAGTAAGTCATTGAAGGTATTTGAGGTACCTGAGGTTTTCATCTCAGATAAAATCTGAATAACAAGATTTCTCTCAGCCTCATTTAACTGAGAGAAATCTTGTTATAGATCGGAAGAGCGTCGTGTAGGGAAAGAGTGTAGATCTCGGTGGTCGCCG
>OQVL01001173.1_pt1 | contig 15396 bp, 17 predicted proteins | sample 1691501 | NCBI WGS metagenome assembly OQVL01 (sample SAMN03418253, study PRJEB22391) | human gut metagenome | biome: human-gut; feature: organic feature; material: feces | host: Homo sapiens | place: Tanzania | collected 2013-01
GTTCAACACCGAAAACATCACCTCGCCCACCCAGCCGCTCGGCGGATTCTATTATATCAAACGTCTGGCGGGACTGCCCGGCGACACGCTTCAGATTTCAGACGGAGTCCTGATGATCCGTCCGAAAGGCGAAAAGGAATTCCGCCCGGCATGGGAATTTTCCGATGCATTCCGGAAACTTTATTCCGGCAAAGGCGGTTATCAGGGACACAAAGCCGACGGGCTGTTGTCTCTGGGCGGAGAACTGACCGTGCCGGAAGGATATTATTTTGCGTTGGGCGACAACACGAATTTCAGTCTGGACGGACGCAACTGGGGTTTCATTCCGCGCCGGAACATGGTCGGACTGGCAGTCATGATTTTCTGGCCCGTTTCGCGGCGCTGGGGCATTGTGGACACCCGTCCTGCCCTGGACACGCCGACAGTCATGCAGCCGGAAGCATTTTTCCAGCCCAGCGCTATGAGTATGCAGTAAATTTTCACACAAGGAGGATGTCATTATGCTGAAACCGATTCCCGACGGAAAAATGTATAATTTCTACATTGACGACAATATTTTCTTTTTCACGGATATTCACCGTCATTCATTCCGTTCCATTTTCGACAATTTTTACCTGGCGGGTCTCAAACAGGCGCATGAGCGTTTCGGAACCCGTTTCACGCTCAATTCCTTCTGTCATAACTGGCATGAACCGTCCTTCGACATCACGATGTTTCCGGACCGTTACCGCACAGAATTCGAACAGAATGCAGACTGGCTGCGTTTCGCTTTCCACGGTTATTCCGAATTTCCGGAGTACCCCTACTCCCGCGCATATCCCGAAAAAATCGAAGGACATTATCAGCTGTGGCATCGGGAAATGTGCCGGATTGCCGGAGAACAGTCCCTGACCGCCCCGGTCATTTTCCATTATTATGAAGCAGCCCCGGAATGCCGCGGATTCATGCGGAAACTCGGCATGAAATTCCATGCGCTCCCGCCGGAAGAAAAATTCAGAATCAATACGGAACTGGATCAATATGAAATGCCGGTGGACGCCATTCTGAATCTGTTCAAAGCAGATATTTCCGCACTGCGTGCGTGTCTGGAAAACAGAATTGCCGCAGGACAGGACAAACTGCTGATCGGGTCGCATGAACAGTATGCCTACCGGCATTATGAGAATTTCATCCCGGAATATTTTGACGGTCTTTTTGCCGCGTGTGAAACCATGAAAAAACACGGGTACGAAAGCGTTTACTTCAACGAACTGGTCTGAATCTGAAAGGAATTCATCATGTCCTCCAATGTCATAGCGATCGACGGTCCCGCGGCGTCCGGAAAAAGCTCCGTGGCGAAACTGCTGGCGGAACGCCTTCATATTCCTTATATCAATACCGGCGCACTGTACCGCGCACTGGCATGGAAACTGCGGTCCATGGGAAAACATGCGGCGGAACTGAATGCGGCGGAACTGGAAGATTTTCTGAAAAACACGCGTCTTGCCTGCCGGTGCGGCGACAATGGAAAATTCGATGCGGAAATCGACGGGGTCTGTCCCGGCGAAGCTCTTCATACTGCGGAAATTTCGGCGGAAGCATCCGGAATCGCCGCTTATCCGGAAGTCCGCGCCTGGCTGCTGAACGTGCAGCGGAATATGGCGGGACAAACCCGGATCGTCATGGAAGGACGGGATATCGGCACTGCCATTTTCCCGGATGCCGCCCACAAATTTTTCCTGACTGCGTCGCCGGAAATCCGGGCGGAACGCCGACTGAAACAAAGCGGAGTGCCGTTCGATGAAGCCGCACTGAAACAGGTCGCCGCCGAAATCGCCGCCCGCGATCAGCAGGACCGCAGCCGGGCAGCAGCGCCCCTGCGCCAGGCTGACGACGCCGTGTTTGTGGACAACAGTTCCATGGATCTGGAACAGACGGTTCAATATCTGCTCAATGCGGTCAAGCGGAAAGATGTCCTGACCAGCCGCAGCACGGTTCTGCGTTACCGGGTTCCGTATGCCGACACCGATCAGATGGGCGTGGTCTATTATGCCAACTACCTGAAATATTTCGAGATGTTCCGTTCCGAAATGATGATCGCCGCCGGAGAAAGTTACAGACAGATGGAAGAACACGGGTATGCGCTGCCGGTCGTCGAAGCAGTCTGCCGCTACAAATCCTCGGCTCATTTCGAAGATATGCTGGAAATCACCGGCAGAGTCGCCGAATGCAAAGGGGTCCGGGTGAAAATTGAATGTCAGATCCACTGTGGGGGCAAACTGCTCGCGGAAGGATATACCGTTCATGCCTGTATCAGCCGGAACGGACGCCCGGTGCGCGTTCCGTCCGTCATTGCCGAACTTATGAACCCGGAGGAAAAATAATATGGACTTTCATTCTCTGCTCGAGCGCCGGACCATCCGCAGATTCAACCAGACCGCTTTGGCGAAAGCGGACTTCATCGCGCTGATTGATGCGGCACGCCGGGCTTCCTGCGCCGCCAACCGGCAGCGGCTGCGCTATATTGCGGTCTGTTCCCCGGAAAAAGTGAATGCCATTCTGCCGCTGACCCGGTATGCCGCACTGGTTGCCCCGAAACGGAATCCGGAAGCCGGCGTTACTGCCCCGACGGCTTTTCTGGCAGTAACCGCAACCGAAAAACCATCGCCGCATCTGTACGCGGACGCCGGAGCCGCGATTCAGAGTCTGGAATTTGCCGCATGGGAACGCGGAATCGGCTGCTGCTGGCTGGGCTCCTTCGATCAGACGCGCTCTGCAGAAATTTTAGAAATTCCTGAACCGGAACGTCTGCTTTATCTGGTTGCCCTGGGCTATCCGGCGGAAGTGCCCTGTCAGGAGGACATTCCTGCGGACGGCGATCCGAAGTATTATCTGGATGCGCAGGACACGCTGCATGTTCCCAAATATACGGTGGACGCCCTGCTGACCTGGCAGTGAATCAGAACAGCTCCGGGGTATGCGGATAAGCGGAAAGACCCCCGGCACGGTCTGCCAGCCAGCCGAGAATAATCTCCGTCACGTAATCCATTTCGGATTCAGTGAGAGCATGTCCGGCAGGAATGCCGTGCCATTTTTCCAGACATCCCCGGCAGCAGGTCGCCGTGCCATGCTGTGCTTTGAAGACCACATGTCCGCGCATGGGAGTCTGCCGTCCGTCATTCTCCGGACAGGCGGGAGCCAGACGTTCCCGGATGATGCGCTGGGCTTGCGAGCGGATCACATTCCAGCCTTTCGCCGCCAGGTAACGCCGGTCGTCATCGTTCAATCGGAAACGAGAACGGAATGCGGAAGCAGCAAACCGGTCCTTCATCCGCGTATACGCTTCATTCATGATCTGCGCTGTGCAAAAAGGTTATCCCAGGTGCAGGAATCGGCAAACGCGGGCAGCCAGCAGGCATGTCCGCAGCCGAAAATTTCATGATAGGCAAACTTTTCCGCCCCGGCTTTCCGGAGTTCCGCGGCAATGGTGCGGGAACGGATCACCGGAACGACACCGTCCGCATCGCCATGGAAAAACTGAAGCGGAATTTCTTTCAGACGCGGCACCATCGCCGGATCTGCGCCGCCGCAGCAGACCACAGCCCCGGTGCAGAAATCCGGACGGCGCGACAGGAAATCCCAGACGCCGTAACCGCCCATGGACAACCCGACCGCATAAATTCGTGCGGAGTCGATTTCCGGTTCCGCCGCAGCCTGCCCGATCAATTCCATGAATGCGGACATTGCCCCGGACGGCTGTTCTGAAATCGTATGGATTTCCGCTGTCCACGGAGTATCGACCCATTGTTCATTTTCCGGACACTGCGGAAAAATCAGGCGACACTTGATCCGGCGGGTTTCCAGATAATGCATCAGCGGAACTGTACCATGTATCAATTGAGAATGATTGTCCGTGCCGCGTTCCCCCGCGCCATGAAGCAGGAACAGCAAAGCGGCTTTTCCCGGCTGTTCCGGACAAGTCAATTTAGAACAATACGGCAGCTGTTTGCCGCTGCCGGCGGTGAAAATCAGCTGTTCGAACCGGTATGTCTGAACCATCTCCTGCGTATCCATAAATCCATTTCCTTTCCATAGAAGCAAAGTGAAGAATCATATACCTCATATTATAGCATGTTTTCCTCTGAATGCAAGGAGATTTATTCAGAAACCGGGTTGCATTCCGGCGAAATGACGTGTATATTTCAGCAAAAACAAAATTCAGAGGGACGCGGGAAAGCGTCTCGGAATAAGGAGGGTTTCAAAATGAACGGAAAATTGAAATTGGGAGTCAATATCGACCACGTGGCAACCCTGCGTCAGGCACGTCTCGGTGTCTATCCCAGTCCGCTGGAAGCGGCAAAGATCTGCGAAGCGGCGGGAGCCGACGGCATCACGGCGCATCTGAGGGAAGACAGACGGCATATTCAGGACGCCGATATGGAAGCTCTGGTTCAGACCGTCCGCAAACTCAATATGGAAATGGCGGCAACCGATGAAATGGTTGCAATTGCGGAACGTCTCAAACCGGCGAACTGCTGTCTGGTTCCTGAAAAACGCCGGGAACTCACCACGGAAGGCGGTCTGGATGTCGTCGGGGCGTTCGATTCCCTGAAAAATGCGGTGAAACGCCTTCAGGCGGCAGGCGTCTGCGTCAGCATTTTCATTGACCCCGTCCGTGAGCAGCTGAAAGCCGCAGCGGAAACCGGCGCACAGTTTGTCGAACTCCATACCGGGGCATTCTCCAACGCGGAAGGCGATGCCCAGCTTCGGGAACTCGACCGTCTGATCGACGGTGCGGAATATGCCCATTCGCTGGGACTGAATGTCAACGCCGGACACGGTATCGGCTATCAGAATGTCAAGCTCGTGCTGAAAGTTCCTCATCTGCATGAACTCAATATCGGACACAGCATTGTTTCCCGTGCCGTTTTTGTGGGTCTCCGCAGTGCCGTTCAGGAAATGATGAACCTGATGAAAGAATATTGACCATCCCCCCGGAGCCGTTATGTTCACACAATATTACACTGCCGCGAATACCCAGGAAGAAAATGGCGGAATCTACGGTTACGACCGCAATTCCGAGCAGACTTTTTTCGAACCGCTGCGGGGCGCCAGCTATCTGGCGTTCTCTCCGGATAAGACCCTGCTGTATGCCGTATCCAGAAACAGTTCCGACTGTCTGGCATCCGTATATCAGATTCGGGAAGACGGTTCTCTGATTCTGCGGGATCAGCGCGCAACACACGGCAAGGCAACTTGTCATCTCACCACCGATCCGAGCGGCAGATTCCTGTACTGCGCCAATTATCTTACCGGAAATTTCAACGAATTCCGTCTGAAAAACGGTCTGTTTCAGGGACCGGAATCTGAACGGATGATTACCCTGCACGGCAAACTCGGACCGAATCCGGACCGGCAGACCAGTTCCCATGCGCATTGCACGGTATTCACGCCGGACGGCAAATACCTGTGCGTTGTCGATCTGGGACTGGATGAAGTCCAGCTTTTCCCCTTCTCACGGGAAACCGGCGTAACGGAAACTCCGTCGTTCTGCTACCGCAGCGAACGCCCCGGCGCAGGACCGCGTCATCTGCTGTTTTCCCCGGACGGAACAACGGCATGGCTGGCAAATGAAGTGGACAACACCGTTTCCGTTCTTCATTATGAAAACGGCACGTTGACGCATCGTCAGACACTGTCCACGCTGCCGGAGGATTTCACGGAGAAAAACACCGTGGCGGCAGTGCGTCTTTCCGCGGACGGGAACTTTTTGTGTGTCAGTAACCGCGGACATAATTCCTTTGCCTGTTACCGGGTGGATGATCAAAACGGCTTGACGCTTCATGACATCATTCCCTGCGGCGGTGCAGGACCGCGCGATGTGAATTTTCTGCCGGACGAAAAAACGTTCGCCTGCTGTAATGAAAATTCCAATGATGTAACGTATTTCCAGTACAATCAACTGGACGGTTCTTTCACGCCGCTGTCCTTGAAACAGCTGCTGCCCGGACCGCTTTGCCTGGTCTGGTGCTGAATGAATAATTAAGCGAAAGAGGGAGAATCAAGGATTGTTTCTTGATTTTCCCTCTTTTTGTATCTGTCCGCGGCGGACGGAAAAGCGTCAGTATTTGACTATGGCGTAGTTATAGATTTTCAGTTTCCGCAGGTCGTTCCGGCTGCCGGCGGCGGCATGACCGTCAAGATAAGTCGTGTTGCAGAGTTTTGCATGAACGCCCGCAGGTTTTTCCGCGGCGGAACTGCTCATGTTCCAGGCATACCACGGGAAAGGGTTGGCGCTGGCTGTCGCGTTGGCGGTATCCATGAAATGCAGGAAGTTCGACGGACGGGAAAATGCCGGGTTGGAGGTCTTGAAGGCTTTTCCGGGATAAATGGTTTTTTCTCCTTTGCTGTCGTATGTATATGCCGGGATGCCGTAGGTATATAAGGCACCGACATAGCCTTCCTGAATAATGGTACGGGTTCCGGCTTTCTCTTTCACCAACGGACAAGTCGTCCATCTGGAGATATGAAATTCACCGGAGTTGAACCATTTGCCTTTCACGTATCCTGTTTTATAAAGCAGTGTACCGTATGGTTTTTCATTGGTGCTGCCGGTCGGATAATAAAATGTACCGCCATTCGGACCGAACGCCCATGCATTGTTGTCATCAATGTAGAGATGAGCGATATGTGCCATCTGTTTCAGGTTGCCGAGACAGGAAATGGCTTTGGCTTTCTGACGCGCCATGTTGAGTGCAGGCAGCAGCATTCCCGCCAGAATGGCGATGATCGCTATCACGACCAGGAGTTCTATCAATGTGAATTGCAATGACTTACAATTCTTTTTCCGACAAAAAAAGGAGCTGATTTCTCGTCTGCTCATGGTGAAGTTTCCTTTCTCTTGTTTAAGTTTGATATTTATCTTATGATATCGCAGTCGATGTTCTCTGCCCGGAACAGCCATTTGCCGTTTTTCAGGACAGATTTTCCATAAACGGATTTCAGTTTTTCCGGAGAACCGACCGTAATTTCCGCTTCGGCTGGACCGGGTCCCAGTGCCAGAACCGCAATCCGGCGTCCGCCTCCGTTATCCGAAAATTCCCATGCCCGGATGTCCCCTTTAACAGCTTTGACCGGCAATTTCTTTATTGGTTTTCCGGAAAGCAGGAAAGGTTCCAGCTCCCGGAGCATGGCTATTCCCTCCTGCACGGTTTTCAGATTTTCCGCAGTGTCACCATCGAGTTTCGGATCCGGTTTGCAGATCGGAGTATAAGTATAGAACACAAATCCTTTTGCGCCATATCCGGCGGACAGGAGAATCATGGCGCGAAATTCATCGGCGGACGGAAAACGGAACGTGTCCGCTTTCGGATCCGAAACTCTGTATCGGCGCCAGTTGAACATCTGCGGCACAATCCAGAAGGGCTGTCCGGCTTCCGCGGTGATGCGCAATCCGTTTTCCATTTTTTTGATGGAATAATTGTTGTTGATTGGATAGAGATCGGCTCCCGTAACATCGGTTGCCGGTCCATATATTTTTGTTGATTCGGTGGTATACCCGATGGCGCAGCCGATCCAGACCGGATGTTCGGGGTCGATAGCGTTCAGCTGCCTGCGGCGCGCAGTCATTTCCGGAATCATCTGATTGGGCAATTCATCGCAGATATAGTAGCCTCGTGATCACTGACATCGAACTTCATAAGCTCGCCAGTTCCGCCGGCTGCAATCACCTCTTCGAGAGCCTTCTGGGCAGCCTCGTCATTCGACACGTAATTAATTATGATGTGATAACCTTCGGCGGCCAGTCGTACGCAAATCGCCTTTCCGATTCCGCGGCTTCCGCCTGTGACCAATGCTGTTTTCATATTTATCAATGTTTATATTCTAATATCCGACAATGTCTTTTTCCAAATTTTCCATGCCCGGCAAGAATCCGCAAGTAATTACTGCTGTTTTAGATACGCCGAGAATGCCATGCAAGTTCAGGCTCTGTCCCGTCAGCAGAAGATTCTTCAGAGGGGTACGCGGAGACAGGAAAGTCACGAGAGGATTGTGATAATCCTTGGCCACGCCATAAGCAGAGCCGTCAGGAGTAGCGGTATAACCATGCCATGTCACAGGCGAACTCGTGTACACCTTGTCGATGCATTGTCTTATACCTGGTAGCCTGAATTCGAGCAAGTCCAGACACTCATTCAGTTTCCTATTCTTAATCTCCTCATAATCAGCACCTCTCGTACCGGAATGCATACCATCCCATTCGCTGAGCATATCCCAGTCCATCATGCTGAGCACGTCCATGGACTCGGCATATTTTCCTTTCTCAGGCGGATAGAAATGAACCATGATGCTTTCTGTTTTTCGCGCGTCCGGACGCCAAAGATCCACGCCATGATGATGCACGAAAAGGTTCTTGTTCATATATGGCAGCGTCTCAGGCTTCAGGATAATGTTCGCCGTGAAAATGCCATGAGTATTCTTTAGTCCGGAAATTCTGTTCCTGAACACTTTCTTAACCTGACGGCAGTTGTCCACAAGATCCATGGTGACAGCAGGATGGACGTCAGAGATGACCCAATCAGCCGTAAAGACTTCTCCGTCAGCTGTTTCCACGCCTGAGACATTCCCGTCTTCAGACACATGCACAGACACGACCTTCTTACCTGACAATATAGTTCCGCCCATAGCGCGTACCTGTCGCACCAGCCTGTCTATCAGCAAAGTACCGCCTCCGAGTTTCGAATCACTGTCATATCCGAGTCGCCAGGAACTGTCGATGAACGAATTGGTCGCCTGCGCATAAACATACATCGGCATAGTATCTGCGTTAAGCTCCATTTTCATGGTAGCACCGCAGACAACATCACGAAGACGCTGGTCCGAAATGGAGTCCTTCACGAAATCGTATGCCGGCTTCCCGAAGAGATCGAACATCTCCGAATCAGGGTGGAAAGCATCGAACATCTTGTCACCAATCCTCTTCAACACAGCGGAATACGCATCCAATTCGTGCTTATGCAGAGGAAAAAATTCAGCAAGACGCTCAGCAAAACGCCTGTGACCTGAAGCATGAGGATAAACAGAAACCCCGTCGCCATCGGCATTGACAAAAGCCACCTCGTCGAAACAGTCCTCATCGAGCTTCTTCCACGGCAGGCCCTCAAGCAGGTTAAAATACTGAAACAGAGGATATAACGGCTGCTTAGGCTCCAGTCCCCCGACATAGTGAAAACCTGTATCGAAGGTGTGCGACCGCCCGTCAGAACCCTTCCTGACGAAAGTCTGCAAACTTCCGCCGAGGATTCTCTCCTTTTCGAGCACTGTCACCTTATAGCCATGTTTCGCGAGAATGAAGGCACATTCCAGTCCCCCGATTCCACTTCCTATTATGATTACGCTATTTTCCGCCATATCACTTAGTTACGCTTTTTCTGAACCTATCCCATCCGAGCAATCTGCGGAACAGGAACGGTTCCAATGTATAAGTTATGAGAATGGTGGCGCTGATTCCTATCAATGTGCTTACGCCGATAGATCTGATTGCCGGATGCACTGCCAGGAACATGGACAACACCACTGTTACCAGCACGAAAGCGGAGAAGAAAATCGCCGTCTTGTGCCAGTCCAGAAGGTCCTTGCGTCCTGAACGCGCCTCTGCCAACAGGCCCTCCATCACAAATATACTGTAATCCACACCTATTCCGAAGATAAAGGTGGAGATAATAATATTTATCAAATTGAACTGCAGCCCGAGCAACGCCATGAAACCCTCCACGACGTACCAGCTGAAGAACATCGGCATGAACGCGATGAGCGCCACCCACAGATTTCTGAACGAAAGCAGGAGCACTGCAAGCACAAACAGGGATGAAATCATCAGAATGACTGTAAAATCGTCATGAATGATCGAAATCATGTTCCCCGTATAGTAGAACGGGTCCGCCACGATGATATGAGGCAGCGCCGCAAGCCTGTCACTGACTTTAGAGCGCATCTGCTCCGGCAGCTTCACCGGCGTAAACACAAGATAGCGTCCGTCATCGGTTTTCTCCACCAGCGTAGTCTCCAACCCTGACGGCAAAATACCCGCATCATACAGAGACTCAGCCTCATACGACGTTTCCACCATACCATAGAAAGGCTCGAACATGTCGGGATCCAACCCATGCCTGCCGGCGGCTGAAGTTATCTCTTTCCGGGCCAGGTCAATGCGGGTTTTCCCTGTTTTAGGGTCAATGCCGTTCCACCATTCTTCCCAGGCGCCGATACGCAGCGTCTGCTCAGACTCAGGGATAAAAAGCATGGAAGCCAATGAAGAGAAGGACGTTATCATCCCCTCACGGCGCATCGAATCACAGACATTGACAAGAGCCTTATTGCATTCGAGGGCGGCATCGAGAGTCTCGCCCGCGGCAGCGAAATAGACCTGCACGTCAGTGCCCATATTCTTTTCGGCATACAGCGCCTCGGAACGGAGAGTCTCATCCGAAACGTAACCGATATTCTTCAGATTCGTGTCGAAAGTAACTTTTCCGGAGAAGGCCACGCCCACAACTATCATCGCAACTACCAGAAACAGAAGAACTTTACTCCTATCGTAAGGATAATCATTGATCTTACCCACCAGGGCGAAGACCTTTTCATTCTTGCGGGTATCGCCTCCCTTGAGGAAGTGCGGCAGGAAAATCAGGCCGAACAATGTGCTGGCGATCAATGCCACAGACGCGAAGATACCGAAGTCTCGCAACAAATCGCTTTCAGTGAAAAGAAGGCCGAGGAACGCACCCACTGTGGTGATACAGCCGAGACATACCGGAACTGATTCATCTTCAAGCACTTTCTGCGAATCTCCGACGTATTTGAAATGAGTCAGGACATGCAAGATATAACTGATCGCCACGCCGAGAATGATGGAGCCGATTCCAAGCGCCATAAGCGACATCGTTCCCTTCAGGAAATACATGAACGCCAGGGCCGCAAGTGCACCGAATGCCACAGGAATGACATTAAGCGGAATGAATGAATAACTCCTGAAAGACAGGCAGATAAGTATCAGAATGATTATCAGGGAAATACCCACAGTGCAGAACAAATCGCGCTTGATAATGTGCGAGTTGCCGTAACTGCGGACCGGGGCCCCGTGATACAGGATTTCCACGTCAGGATGCAGGCTCTCGAACTCCTTCACTTCGGCCTCGATTTCCTCCACAAGCACCGTGCTGGCCTTCGTGTCGAATGCTGTCAATGCCGGTGAGACGAACGCCAGAGCGACTGTGCTGTCAGGACAGAAAAGGTGTGAGTCGATAATGGGAAAACCTACTGATGAAGTACTTGCATTCTCCGAAGATTCATCCGCCACCGCACTGAGCCCCAGCGATGCCGCCAACACATTCCTCATCCCGAGCGGGTCGTTCGCCACCATTTGGGTCAATGATCCTGTCTCGTCGCTCATAACGCTTTCATAGTTCTGTGCCATCATCTTGTCCTCCGATTCAGGGGAAAGCAAGTCTGAAAAGGCTGCATAACATGAGGTATCGACGAAAGAAGGGACATGTGACAGTGCAAAATCAAGCGCCATCACAGGCAGATCATCATCTATGCGGTACAAGACATTGTCTATGCAATGCGATGAGAAATCTCTTATCATCAGAGAGTCCACGAACTCATCCGCGTAAGACGCCAGGGTATAAGTATCCAGAAGAGAATCTCTGGACGTCAACTGGATGAAAATCTTGTCCTTTACCTTAAGATTCCCGAAAGCCAGTCCGCTGTCGGAAGTGGCAGCTGAAGGCAGAAGTTTGGTAATATCTTCCTCATAACTTACCTTGGCACCGAAAAAAGCGAAGAAAGCCACAAGTGCGAGCATCAGCGTCCACATGGCGGCTTTACGTTTCAGGAAATAATTATATATAGCTAAGAAAAACTTTCTCATGACTTTATGCTAACTCCGGAAATTGGGCCTTCCATTTCCGGTAAAACTCAGGTTCGGACGGTTCCAAAACACCATCGGTCCCCGTAAATAACTGAATCGTGGAAGCAGTGAGAACCAATGCGTTATCCCTCTCCCTGCGAATTTCATAATCGAAGCAGATTTTTGCTCCTCTAACTTTCTTGTAAATGGCCGTCACCAACAGCGTGTCTTCGTAAGTAGCCGAATGGGTGAAACGGACATGATAGTCGAGAATCGGACAGTAATATCCGCTGTCTACCATAAGTTTATAACTGAGTCCATACTCTCTTCCGAACGCCTCACGGGCATCTTCCAGATACTTGAGATAATTGCCGTGCCAGATGACACGGATAGGATCCATTTCAGAAAAACGGACAGGGACTTTTATGGTAACTTTCAAATCAGACATATCTACTGAATGGACATTAATCCACTATAAAAATCTTTATAAGACCGCCGGCGATATGTTCTCCTCCTACCGATGTTTCAGTACGGACGAGCGACATGCCCATCGCTTCCCCTTCGACCTCGACTCTTGTACGAAGGCTGTCCCCCTCCTTCGGGAGACGGTCTATTCTGAACGACTTGATCTCGCCGATCAGACCGATATGCGGCTTTTCTCCGGCAAGATAATACCGATAACCGGCAAATGCCGCAGCGCTCTGTGCGGAATGTTCTATAAGTCCAGGTTCAATGAGTTGGCCTCCAAGACAGAACACATTGTCTTTCAGTATAGTAAGACCTGTTACTCCACCGGTCTCATCAGCAGAGTAAAGAGTATCCACCATCGTCATAGGCGGCCTCTGCGGGATCAGACTGAATATTTCTTCTCCCCGGGCAAGTACTTTATCTTCCATGGACATATAGAAAAAAGCTGCTGTCCCAGAGCAAATTCCCGGGACAACAGCATAAGTTTTTTACTTCATTCTATCGAAAACGAAATCGTAGAGAGATGCGAATGTCTTGATATTAGACACTTCTGAACCAGCAATCTTGATTCCGAAATTAGACTCGATAAGGGCTACGAGGTCCACAAGGCTAAGGCTGTCAAGTTCAAGTGTCTCCTTGATAGGTGCCTCAGGAGTGATAACTGACTCCTCCACCTCGAACTCATCTGCAAGAGCTGAGTTGATTTTTTCGATTAGTTCCTGTTTTTCCATAATATTATTGAATTTATTTATCGTATATCTCTGATAATCAATGTCGAGTTAGTTCCACCGAATCCGAATGAGTTCGAGAGGAATGTATCGAAATGCTTCTGCAACCTTACTGAAGGAATAATAAGTTTAGCTGAATCCTCATCAGGGTTTTCGAAGTTCAAGTTCGCTGCGATGAAGTCATTCTTCATCATAAGGATAGAATAAATCACCTCGCTGGCACCTGCCATCCACATCTCATGTCCGGTCTGTGACTTGGTACTGGTCACTTCCACTTTCTGGTCTCCTTTGGTATGTGATTTATTGAATAATTTTCCTGCCTTCTCAAGTATCTTACTTTATGTACTCAATAGAAATGCATTTCAACTTCTATTATTTTATTTTTTCCACCTCTTCACGATTTGTATCAGAAACAATATAATGTGGTCTTTTTTTTACTTCTAGATATGTTTTAGCAATATACTGCCCCATAATTCCCATACAAAATAGCTGAATACCACCAATCAATGTAATAATACATACACTAGATGCCCATCCGTCCACTGAATTGCCAAAAATAAGTTTACGAATTACAATAAATATTACCGCTACAAAAGAGACGAACGTCATAAACATACCAAACCACGATGCAATAGAAAGCGGTGCCTGCGAAAAGTTAATTACACCATCAATCGCATATTTAAACAATTTCCAAAAACTCCACTTTGTCTCTCCCGCTATGCGATTCACATTTTCATAAGGAAACCAGTAAGTTTTAAAACCGATCCACCCAAAAATGCCTTTAGAAAATCGGTTATATTCTCCCATTTCAACGATTGCATCAACCATGCTGTGTTTCATCAGCCTAAAATCTCTTGCACCATCCACAATATCGGCATCTGATATTTTATTAATCAAACGATAAAACATTTTTGCAAACCAACTTCGAATTACTGGTTCGCCTTTTCTTGTCACACGACGTGTTGCCACACTATCATAATCCTGATGTTCTAATATATCAAGCATTTGAGGCAATAATGCCGGTGGATCCTGCATATCTGCATCCATCACTGCTACATAATCTCCAGTAACATTACAAAAACCTGCATACATAGCAGCTTCTTTTCCAAAATTTCTAGAAAATCCAATATATGTCACATGCTCATCTTGCTTTGCAAACTCCTTCAAAAGATCCAATGTACCATCTTTTGAACCATCATTGACAAAGATCATCTCATAATCACATTCCATGGACTGGATAACTTTTTTTGTTTCTCGATAAAAAAACGGCAATGCTTCCTGCTCATTATAACATGGAACAATTAATGAAATTTTCATATGTTCTTCTATACTCCTTTTTTCGATTTATTGTCATTTTCCAATAATCTATCTCTTCGCAGATAAAATTTAATACAGCTATGTTTTTCCATACATGATTTCAATAATATTTGCCTACTACACCAAATAATACTCCATACATAAAATAAACTATGCAAATAATAACCTCTAAAGGGCATTCTGTCTCACGATTACTTCTGAATTATTGATTAATAACATTTTTATCACAAGTGCTTACAAAAACTCGGCTACAACACTTTCTAACTTCAATCACCAACGCTACCATCAATAAAATCCATACAAAAACATATTCTACTTGCCAATTATAACAATATAATATCGCTATAAATAATGATGGCACCACAATATCGTTTACTCCCAGTTTTTCCAATTTATCTCTCTTAACATCAGCAATCCACCTTAAAAAAGGAATTGTAATATATACTAAATTATATGCTTGTTGTACCCCTGAACCAATAAAAAATAAACTAAATAAAAGTAGATAACCAGACCATGAATATTGATTTAAAAAAAATAGATATAATACAATTACACACCAAACAAACACACAGATTTTGCCCAGAATACTTGCAAACTCCGGTCTGCCAATCGAATTTGCAAATATTGTGGTATACCAAGGAATTGTTCCCACTGAAAGGATTGTTTCACCATGGTAGGACATATTTTTAAAAAAAAGACATATAGCACTCCAACCACCATAAATCAAAAATGGCACAAAAAAGAAAATTATTCCATATATAACCAATCGAAGACTTTCTTTCCATCTTTTTTCTTTAAGATAAAGTAATCCCAGAGCTGCTGGAAATATTTTCATCCCAGCACAAAATGCTATAAGTAGCAATGCGATTTCTCTACAATACTTATTCTCTGAATCTTTTAACCCGATTGCTAACATCATAAGTGTTAACACAAAAAATACCACATTTCCCTTTTCATCAACAGGCTCATTTAACTGGCCACCCTCTCCATCGA
>OQVL01001174.1_pt1 | contig 15390 bp, 15 predicted proteins | sample 1691501 | NCBI WGS metagenome assembly OQVL01 (sample SAMN03418253, study PRJEB22391) | human gut metagenome | biome: human-gut; feature: organic feature; material: feces | host: Homo sapiens | place: Tanzania | collected 2013-01
AACTGTACTTTTGCAAAAGTACGAATTTTGTTTATTCTTTTAGCTTTTCGTCAATATAATTTATGATTTCTTTAATGTTGTCGGGGTTGAACCAGCTGATGCTTTCGTCGCGCTTGAACCATGTGAGCTGTTTGCGGCAGTAGCGCCGTGAGTTGCTCTGAATTTTGAATATGGCTTGGTCGAGAGTGGTGAGCCCGTCAAGATACTCAAACATCTCCTTGTATCCCACGGTGTTGAGGGAGTTGAGGTGGCGTTGGTCGTAGACGGCGAGGGCTTCCTGCTCAAGTCCGTCGTCAATCATTTGCAGCACGCGGTTGTTGATGCGGCTGTATAGCTCCTCACGGTCGCGTGTGAGGCCTATCTTCAGAATGTTGAAGGGTCGCTGCTTCTTTTCGTTCTGACGGAATGAGGTGTAGGTGGTTCCGGTCATGTGGCAAATCTCCAAGGCATGGACCACGCGTCGGGGATTGTTGCGGTCGACTATAGCCCAATGCTCGGGGTCGAGAATTTTGAGTTCCTCGACAAGCCTGGGCAGCCCCTCTTGCTCAAGCCTTTGCTTCATCCATTGGCGTGTGGCGTCGTCGATGGTGGGAATGTCGTCGATGCCGTTGCACACGGCGTCGATATACATCATTGAGCCGCCACTCATTACGGCCGTGTCGGAAGCTGTAAAAAGCTCGTTGGTGAGCAGACTCATCACTTGCTCTTCGTACATCGACGCGCTGTAGTAGTCGTCGATGTGGTGGGTGCTCACGAAGTAATGCTTCACCCTCGACTGCTGTTGGGATGTGGGGGCGGCAGTTCCGATGGGCAGTTCGGCGAATATCTGCCTTGAGTCGGCATTTATTATTGGCACTCCAAGATGTTCGGCTATTCGTAGGCAAAGCTCGGTTTTGCCGACTCCAGTTGGGCCAAGTATAACAATTAGAGTTTTGCTCATGTCTTGTTGGATGATGAATGGTGTGGTTGAAAAAATAATAGAGGCAATAGACACAACACTGGTTGAATGCAAGCACCCTGTTATTTCTATTGCCTCGTTATTATTTTATAATTATATTTAGTGGAGAGTGATAGCTCCCTAATGTCTTATCGGATGATGCCTCGCTTTGACGAGGCTACAAAATCAATGATATACTGCACTTCCTTTGTCACTTCAAGAGTTTTCTTGATTTCCTCAATGCCCTCCGACATGATTCCCTTGGAATAGAGAGTGCGGTAGGCATTGTGGATAAGCTCTATCTGCTCGTTGGAGAAGCCACGGCGACGCAGGCCGATGAGGTTGATGCCGCAGTATTTTGTAGGCTCCTTGCCTGCAATGATGAATGGAGGAATGTCCTGGCTGAAACGGCATCCGCCCTGAATCATCACGTAGCCGGCAATGCGGCAGAACTGGTGGCAGAGGACGTTGGCTGATATGATGGCGTTGTCGTCGACAATCACCTCGCCGGCGAGCTTGGTGGAGTTGCCGATGATGATGCCGCTGCCAATCTCGCAGTCGTGTGCAATGTGCACACACTCCATGAGCAGGTTGTTTGACCCCACTACGGTTTTGCCCTTCGATGCTGTGCCGCGCGAGATGGTCACGTTCTCGCGGATGCTGTTGTTGTCGCCAATCTTGCAGATTGTCTCCTCGCCACGGAACTTGAGGTCTTGCGGCTTTGTTGAAATGCTCGCACCCGGCATAAACTCGTTATTGTTGCCTATGCGTGCTCCGAAATTGATGGTGACGCTGTTCTGAAGAACATTGTTGTCGCCTATTTCAACATTTTTGTCAATGTAGCAGAAAGGACCTATAACGTTGTTGTCGCCAAGTTTTGCCTCGGGGTGAACATAGGCTAATGGGCTTATCTGGTTCATCTTCGAATATTTTAGTTAATTATTTGTTCTTTACTATTTGGGCTGTGAATGTTGCCTCCGACACCACGTGGTCGCCTACGAAGACGTAGCCCTTCATCGACGAAATGCCGTGGCGCAGCGGGGCGAGCAGTTCTACCTTGAAGAGCAATGTGTCGCCAGGCACAACCTTCTGACGGAATTTCACATCGTCAATCTTCATGAAATAAGTCGACCAGCGTTCTGGCTCCTCAAGAGTGTTGAGCACGAGCAATCCTCCGCATTGTGCCATTGCCTCTATCTGAAGCACTCCCGGCATTACTGGCTCCTGTGGGAAGTGGCCGGTGAAGAAAGGCTCGTTGGCAGTGACGTTCTTTACGCCCACAATGCTTGTTGCTCCAAGCGAGATCACTTTGTCGACGAGCTGCATGGGATAGCGGTGGGGCAGTAGCTCGCGTATGCGGCAATTGTCCATCACGGGCTGTTCGTTGGGGTCGTAGATGGGGGCCTGGATTTCGTGCTTTCTAATCTCGCGGCGCATCTGGCGTGCAAACTTATTGTTGATGGTGTGTCCCGGACGTGTGGCAATGATGCGGCCCTTGATGGGCTTGCCTATGAGAGCCATGTCGCCAATGATGTCGAGCAGCTTGTGGCGTGTGCACTCGTTCTCCCACACAAGCGGTTTGTGCTGAATGTAGCCAAGCTCGTTGGCGTCGCGGCGTTCCACTTTCAGCATGTCGGCCAGTGTGTCGAGACGCTCCTGTGTGGTCTGCTTTTCGTAGATGACAATGGCGTTGTCGAGGTCGCCGCCCTTGATGAGGTTGGCTTTGAGCAATGGCTCAATGTCGCGCACGAAAACGAAGGTGCGTGCGGGAGCTATCTCCTCGGCAAATTTCTCCACGCAGTCGAGTGTGGCAAACTGCGAGTTGATGAACTTGGAGTTGAACGAGCACATTGCTGTGAGCGAGAATTCCTCGTCGGGGAGAATCGTGATGCAAGAGCCTGTCTCTTCGTCCTTCACCTCTATCTTGTGGCGAATGACATACCAGTCCTTGGGCGCGTTCTGCTCCTCGCAACCAATCTCCTTGATTTTCTGCACATACATCGACGCACTACCGTCGAGAATAGGAAACTCAGGACCGTTGACCTGAATAAGACAGTTGTCGATGCCCATAGCGTAGAGGGCCGACATGCCATGCTCTATGGTTGAAACGCGCACGTCGCCCTTGCCGAGCACGGTGCCGCGCTGGGTATCAACCACGTTTTCGGCAATGGCCTGAATAGTAGGCATTCCGTCGAGGTCGATACGCTGTATTTTATAGCCAGTGTTCTCGGGAGCTGGATTGAATGTCACTGTAAGGCTTAAGCCTGTGTGCAATCCCTTTCCGCAGAGAGAGAAACTGCCCTTGAGGGTTTTCTGTTTTGACATATTATATATTTATATTTTACTTTTCTTCTGATTTCAGTTCTTCTATTGTCTTCTTGAGTGCCTCAAGCTCCTTGTACATGTCGGGGAGACGACGGAAGATGGCTTGCGACTTGAAGTAATTGCGCGGGTTCATAGGCGGAGTTCCAATAAGCTCTTCGCCACCCTTCAGACTTCCCGGCACTCCTGACTGTGCGCCAAGGAAAGTTTTGTCGCCGATGGTGATGTGGCCTGCAATTCCTACCTGTCCGCCAAACATGCACCATGAGCCAACCTTTGTGCTTCCTGCAATGCCCACCTGTGCCGACATTACAGTGTTTTCGCCAATTTCTACATTATGAGCTACCTGAACAAGATTGTCGAGCTTCACACCCTTGCGTATTACTGTAGAGCCCATTGTAGAGCGGTCGACGCAGGTGTTGGCTCCAATTTCCACATTGTCCTCGATGGTGACAATGCCTATTTGTGGAATCTTGTCATAGCCGTCGGCATTAGGAGCGAATCCGAAGCCGTCGGCACCTATTACGCTGCCAGCATGCAGAGTAACGTTGTTGCCTATTTTGCATCCCTGATAAACAGTGGTGTTGGGGTAGAGGATGCAGCCGTTGCCCATTTTCACATTGTCGCCAACGACAGCATGTGGATAGATTTGACATCCGTCGCCAATGACAGTTCCCTCGCCAATGCAGGCAAACGGACCTACATAGCAATCCTTGCCAAGCTTTGCGGTGGGAGAGATGTAGGCCTGTGGCGACACACCAGTCTTCTTAGGCTTGCTTGCCTCGTATATTTGCAGTAGTTGGGCAATGCTCTCATAAGCGTTCTTCACGCGTATGAGGGTGGGTGCTACGGTTCCTTCCAGCTCCACATCTTCGTTTACTATCACTACCGACGACTTGGTGTCGTAGATGTAATGTGTGTATTTTGGATTGGAAAGGAAGGAAATCGCACCTTCAACGCCTTCTTCTATTTTGGCAAATGTGCGCACTTTGGCATCTTTGTCGCCTTCGATTTTTCCGCCTATGACACTGGCTATTTGTTCTGCTGTAAATTCCATTTTTGACAATTTCGATTAAGTTTCTATCAAGCTATAAGTAGTCAAAGGATACAACTCATGTGTGTCCTTTGACTATTATATTAGCTTTTAACATTGCAAAAATAAGCAATTTTATTTACATAATGCTTTTTAGCTGCATTAATTTGTCATTTTTGCTAAAATAACGTTATCTTTTTGCTTAAATAACGTTATTTTTTAGCTTAAATACCGTACTTTTTCAGTTCTTCGTCCATTTGCAACTGGAGTTCTTTAGCTTTCTCGGCAGCTACAGTAGCGAAGTCTTCGCCGTTGGATGCGTAAATAATGCCACGTGAGCTGTTTACGAGCAAACCGCACTCTTTGTTCATTCCGTATTTGCAAACTTCTTCGAGTGAGCCGCCCTGAGCGCCGACGCCTGGAACGAGCAAGAAGTGGTTGGGAACTATCTTGCGGATGTCCTCGAACATTTTGCCCTGTGTAGCACCTACTACATACATCATGTTGTCGGCAGTGCCCCAAGCCTGCGATGTGCGCAGCACTTTTTCAAACAGGCGCTCGCCTTCATTGTCTTCTGTCAACTGGAAGTCGTGGCTGCCCTTGTTGCTTGTCAGCGCAAGCACGATAACCCACTTGCCTTCGTAGCCGAGGAATGGAGTGACGCTGTCCTCGCCCATGTATGGAGCCACAGTCAGAGAGTCTACGTCGTATTCCTCGAAGAATGTGCGTGCGTACATTGCGCTTGTGTTGCCGATGTCGCCGCGCTTTGCGTCGGCCACGATGAAGTGGTTGGGATAGTTCTCCTTGAGATAGTTGATGGTCTTTTCGAACGAGATGAGACCCTTCACGCCGAATGCCTCATAGAAGGCCAGGTTGGGCTTGTAGGCCACGCAATAATCTGCTGTGGCATCGATGATGGCCTTGTTGAAGGCGAAGATAGGGTCTTCCTCATTGAGTATGTGTGCCGGAACCTTCTTGAGGTCGGTGTCAAGACCTACGCATAGGAAAGAGCGCTTGGTCTTTATCTGATTTACTAATTCTGATCTGTTCATTATTATTGGTGTTTATAAAGATGTCAATATGATGAGTGTTGCAATTAATGCTTTTGATAGACTTATTACAACTCGTTCTCCTTCATCTTCTCGGCATTTTCAGCCACAGTGAGTGCGTCAATCATCTGCTGGATGTTGCCGCCCATGAAGCCAGGAAGGTCGTAAATGGTCATGCCGATGCGATGGTCGGTGACACGGCCCTGCGGGAAGTTGTATGTGCGAATCTTGGCTGAACGGTCGCCGGTGGAAACGAGAGTCTTGCGGCGGTTGGCTATGTCGTCGACATACTTCTGGTGCTCCTTATCGTATATATATGTACGCAAGCGCGCAAGGGCTCTTTCCTTGTTCTTTGGCTGGTCGCGGGTCTCGGTACATTCTATAAGGATTTCCTCTACTTCGCCAGTGTTGGGGTTCTTCCACATATAGCGTGCACGCACACCCGACTCTACCTTGTTGACGTTCTGTCCACCTGCACCCGAAGAACGGAATGTGTCCCACTTGATTTCGCCCTCATTGATGTTCACCTCGAACGGGTCGGCCTCTGGAAGTACGGCAACGGTTGCAGCCGATGTCTGCATACGTCCGTTGGATTCTGTGACGGGGACACGCTGCACGCGGTGAACTCCCGACTCATACTTCAATGTGCCGTAGACGTTGTCGCCACTTACGGCAAAGCAGATTTCCTTGAAACCGCCTACCGCACCTTCGCTCTCGCTTGTAACCGACACGGTCCATCCCTTAGTCTCGCAATACTTTTTGTACATCATGAATATCTCGCCGGCAAAGAGGCAAGCCTCGTCGCCACCTGTTCCTGCACGAATCTCCATCTGTACGTTCTTGCCGTCCTCCGGGTCCTTAGGCACAAGCGCAATCTTTATCTCTTCCTCAAGTTTGGGTTGAAGCTCTTCGTTTATGGCAAGTTCCTCACGCGCCATTTCCTTCATGTCGGCATCCTGCTCATTCATGAGGATGTCCTTTGCCTCTGCAATGCCGTTAAGGCAATTGATGTACTTCTGGCGAAGCTTCATGATGTCCTCAAGGTCCTTGTATTCCTTTGTCAGTTTGACGTAACGCTGCTGGTCGGCAATTACAGAAGGGTCGGTGATGAGGGTTGACACTTCCTCATAGCGTGCCTCCAGTCCGTCGAGTTTCTCTAATATATTATTGTTTTCTGCCATTTGTTAATTTTTTAGTAGACGAGTACTAATACTGCTCAAGTATTCTAAAATTAATATTCGAATTCACCATATTCCGACTTGATGAGCAGCGAGCGCTTGCCTTCCTCGATGTGTCCCACAATCTGAGCGTCGATGTTGAAACTCTTGCTAATCTCGATAACCTTCTCGGCAACCTCAGGACGCACGTAAATCTCCATGCGGTGGCCCATGTTGAACACCTTGTACATCTCCTTCCAGTCGGTCTGACTCTGCTCCTGAATGGCGCGGAAGAGTGGGGGAACGGGGAACATGTTGTCCTTCACCACTCTGCAGTTGTCGCCTACGAAGTGGAGCACCTTGGTCTGTGCACCGCCAGTGCAATGCACCATGCCGTGGATTTCTGGACGCAGTTCGTCGAGCAGACGCTTGATGACAGGAGCATAAGTGCGTGTTGGCGAAAGCACAAGTTTGCCTGCGTTTACAGGTGCACCCTCAACAGCATCGTCAAGACGATAGCCGCCACTGTAGACAAGCTCGTCGGGCACAGCGTGGTCGTAGCTCTCGGGATATTTCTCGGCAAGATATTTTGCGAACACGTCGTGGCGGGCACTTGTCAATCCGTTAGAACCCATTCCGCCGTTATACTCCTTCTCGTAGGTGGCTTGTCCGAAAGATGCAAGACCCACGATGACGTCGCCCGGACGGATGTTGGCATTGTCGATGACGTCCTTGCGCTTCATGCGGCAGGTGACGGTAGAGTCGACAATGATTGTGCGCACAAGGTCGCCAACGTCGGCAGTCTCGCCGCCTGTGGCGTAAACGCCTACGCCCATCTTTCTAAGGTCGGCAAGCAGTTCGTCTGTTCCGTTGATTACGGCAGAGATTACCTCGCCTGGAATAAGCATCTTGTTGCGGCCAATAGTGCTTGACACGAGGATGTTGTCTACAGCACCCACGCACAGAAGGTCGTCGGTGTTCATCACGATAGCATCCTGAGCCACACCCTTCCATACGCTAATGTCGCCAGTTTCCTTCCAGTAAAGGTAGGCAAGCGACGATTTTGTGCCTGCGCCGTCGGCGTGCATAATGTTGCAATACTCTGGGTCGCCACCGAGGATGTCGGGGATGATCTTGCAGAAAGCCTGAGGATAAAGACCTTTGTCGATGTTCTTTATGGCGTTGTGCACGTCTTCTTTAGCTGCGCTTACGCCGCGCATCATGTATCTGTTGGATTTGTCCATTATTGTGGTATTTTTTTTATATTGTTTTTTATTTATAGTTGTTCTTCTCCATTCCAAAAATCCCAGCTTGCGAAAGCCTGAAGCAGCAACATCTCAAGTCCGTTCTTGGTGCTTGCTCCATATTTTGCTCCCTTCTTTAGGAACAGGGTTTCGTCGGGATTGTATATAAGGTCGTAGAGAATGGTGTGGCTGTCCATTGCCTCGTATGGCAGGTTGGGACATGTGTCGGCTTTGGGGTACATGCCGAGTGGGGTGCAGTTGACAATGACGTTGTAGTCTTTGACAATCTGTGGTGTGACTTCCTCATACGTTATGCAGCCGTCTTTTTTGTTGCGGCTTACGAACAGGGTTTGCAGTCCGAGCGATTTCAGTCCGTACTCTATAGCTCGTGATGCTCCTCCAGTTCCAAGGATAAGTGCTTTCTTATGGATAATCTCAAGCATTGGCTCAATGCTTCGCGTAAAGCCAATCACATCGCTGTTGAATCCTTTGAGGATTGTATTTTTCCCCTTATGGGTGATTCTTATTACATTCACCGCTCCTATCGCCCTTGCTTCTGGGCTAAGCTCGTCGAGGTAGCTTATAACCTTCTGCTTGTAGGGGATTGTTACGTTAAGACCTTTGAGCTCTGGATTTGAGGCGAGCACCTCAGGAAGGTCTTCAATCTGCGGAATCTCAAAGTTGATGTATCGCGCCTTGACCCCTTCGCTGGCAAATTTCTCGTTGAAGAAACCTACCGAAAACGAGTGTCCCAGCGGATAACCGATTAATCCATACTTATCCATAGTTGTAATGTTTAATTTCTTGTGACTGGAAATGTTCGATAATTACTTTGTAGCGAAATACATAGTGCAGATACCGAATGTGAGCCTTTTGAACGAGGCTTCCTCAAATCCTGCTTTCTTGAGGATTTCCACCATTCGTTCTCCTTGTGGAAACGCTTCTATTGTCGCTGTGAGATATGAGTAGGCGGTTTGGTCGCCTGAGATGAGTCTGCCATAGATAGGCAGGACTGTGTGCGAGTAGACTTTGAAAAGTTGCTTCATGGGGAAGTGCACGGGAGTGGTAAGCTCTACAATGCAAAGATGTCCACCCTTTTTCAGCACTCTGTGCATCTCGCGTAGCCCTTTGTCGAGGTCTTGGAAATTACGGATGCCGAATGCTGCTGTCACCGCGTCGAATGTCGACTCCTCAAACGACAAGGCCATGCAGTCTTCCTTGCTGAACGAAATGGTTTTGTCAAGTCCCAAGGCTTTGGTCTTTTGTCTGCCTACCTCCATCATTCCTTCGCTGATGTCGGCACCTACAAGTCGGGCAGGATGCAGCATTTTTGCGGCCTGAATAGCAAAGTCGCCTGTTCCGGTGGCGATGTCAAGCATAACTTGCGGATGGTATGGCTTCAGCTGCTTCAGCGCAAAATGTCGCCATGCCTTGTCGATGTTCCACGACAGACGGTGGTTGAGCTTGTCATAGGAGTGGGCTATGTTGTCGAACATCATCTCAACCTGCGCTCCTTTTTCCTGGTTGTCGTTGTAGGGCTTTATTTTTTCTTGTCCGTAAGACATAGGAGTTGTTATTTATTAATTATTAATTTTGTTTGAGGGTGTTTCTGTTCTTGCAGCATTTACTGTTCATACAGCATTTGTGCCATTATGCCTGTTTTCAGCTATTCAGCTTCTAAAGCTATTTGTTTATGAGGAAGTTGAATATTTAGGGGTGATTAAGTTTGAGTATAGTGGGTTTATCCCATACCCTCTTACTTACAAATATTGGGTGTAGAATACCAGTTGCTGGATTTTCTTCATCCGGCAACAAGTATTCTGCACCCTATTGTTTCCTTGCTACTTGCGTGTGGCAAGGTATTCGCTTACGTTCTTCTCAATGCGAGCGGCGATGTCGCCATCTTCGGCTGTCTTGTCGAACTTCTCACCAGTGATGTGCTCGTAGAGCTCGATGTAGCGGTCGCTAACGCTCTCGGCATATTCATCGGTGATTTCAGGCATTACCTGTCCAGGCTCGTTCATGAAGTCGTGCTCGATGAGCCACTGGCGTACAAACTCCTTTGAGAGCTGCTTTTGTGGCAGACCTTTCTCAAACTTCTCCTCGTAGCCGTCGGCATAGAAGTAGCGGCTTGAGTCGGGAGTGTGGATTTCGTCGATAAGGTAAACCTTGCCGTCGCGCTTGCCGAACTCATACTTTGTGTCGACAAGGATAAGTCCGCGCTTTGCAGCCATCTCCTGTCCGCGCTGGAAAATCTTGCGTGTGTAGTCCTCCATAACGGCGTAGTCCTCAGCACTTACGATGCCCTGGGCAATGATTTCCTCCTTTGAAATGTTGAGGTCGTGACCCTCGTCGGCCTTGGTGGTAGGTGTGATGATAGGCTCTGGGAAACGCTGGTTTTCCTTCATGCCCTCAGGAAGCTTAACTCCGCACAGCTCGCGGCATCCTTCCTTGTAAGCACGCCATGCAGAACCTGTGAGAATTGAGCGAATGATCATTTCTACGCGGAATCCCTCACACTTCAGACCTACTGTCACCATTGGGTCGGGAGTTGCGAGTTTCCAGTTGGGGCAGATGTCGGTGGTTGCGTCAAGGAATTTGGCTGCAATCTGGTTCAACACTTGTCCCTTGAAAGGAATGCCCTTAGGCAGAATCACGTCGAATGCAGAGATTCTGTCGGTGGCTACCATTACGATTACATCATCGTTGATGTCATACACGTCGCGTACTTTTCCGTGGTACACGCTCTTCTGTCCTTCGAAATGAAAATCAGTTTGTGTAAGTGCTTTCATAATTTTCTAATATGTTTTTATATTTGTTTTATGAATCCTTGTTATTGATGCCTGAGTGTTGATGTTGGCCTTGCAGCCAATTGCTCGGCATTATTGCTGTGTATTCTCCTCAGCCTTCTTCACCCCTGCCTTTTTATCCTCAGTCTTCTTTTCTTCGACCTTGCTGTCGTGGGCTTCGTAGGCGTTGACAATTCTTGTCACAAGTTTATGGCGCACAATGTCCTTTTGTCCAAGGCTTACAAAGCCAATGCCTTCAACATTTTTTAGGATGTTAAGGGCTTCGGTGAGTCCGCTTTTCTGTCCTCGTGGCAGGTCGATCTGCGTCATGTCGCCCGTAATAATCATCTTCGTGTTCCATCCCATACGTGTAAGGAACATTCGTAGCTGCGCTGGAGTTGTGTTTTGCGCTTCGTCGAGTATCACCACTGCGTCGCTCAATGTTCTGCCTCGCATGAATGCCAAGGGAGCTATCTGAATGACATTCTTCTCCATCATGTCTTGCAACTTCACCGCTGGCAGCATGTCCTCAAGCGCATCGTACAAGGGCTGCAGGTAGGGGTCGATTTTGTCTTTCATATCTCCAGGCAGGAATCCCAACTTCTCGCCTGCTTCCACGGCAGGGCGCGAGAGGATAATCTTGCGGATTGTCTTCTCCTTCAAAGCTCTTACTGCTAAAGCTATGCTGAGATAGGTCTTTCCCGTACCTGCAGGACCCGTGGCGAACACCATGTCGTTTTCTGCGTAAGCGTCGATCAACTTTTGCTGATTCTCGCTTTTGCATTTGATGGGTTTGCCTGATATATTGTATACAATGACACCTTTCACTCCATCAGCCTTGGTCTGTCTGCCCTTGATGATGTCGAGAATGTCTTCTTCGTTTATATTGTTGAATTTCAGTACATGACGGCGCATCTTTTCTACGTTTTCTTCAAACGCAGCCATCTCTTCCTCATCTCCAAGCACACGTATCACGTTGTCGCGAGCGACAATACGTAGCTTGGGGTAGAGCGACTTTATTATTTGCAGATGCCCGTTGCCCGCCCCGTAGAAAACCACGGGGTCAATGTCTTCCAATATGATATGCTTTTCTATCAAAATCTGTATATATGTTGTTCTGTTTGCAAAGTTAGTGAAAATCTTCCGATTATAAGCGAAGTGTAAAAGATTTTTTATTATATAAAAATAAACAAGTTTGTTTTGTGTTGTCTTCGATTTGTGCTAACTTTGCATTTATGAAAATAACAAACAAGAGATATTTGCAGGGATTGAGTATTGCTGTAGTGGTTTTGGCGATAGTTCGCAGTGTGTTTCCGCAAGTTGCAGAGCATGATTCGGCGAAAGCTGTGGCTAATAATATTGGCGCAATATCAAGTGTAGGTAACGACAGTTCGACGACTGTTGCAAAATATAATAAGGTGGCGTCAACTCAAGATGTTGATGTGGCTAATGATTCTGCTCAGTTGGTTGCAGATGTGGACAACGCCGCTATGATGGATAGTCCGCGTCCTATTGGTCGTCCTTCTTTGTTCTTCAATGCCGACGGCACTCAGGTGAAAAACCGTATTTATAGTGTGCCCAACTTCGGCAAGGCTTTCCCCGACCAGAACGATGTGCAGCTTGTTGCTGCCAATCGTCATGGTGTGAAGGCCGTTATCGACCGTAATGATGCTGAGCGTCGCAAGTCGGAACTTGTGTATGTGGGCAGCAGCCCGTTCTATCATGTCGACAATCTCAAGAGCAGCATTCCTTATCTCGTGCCCCGTGCTGCTGTCTTGCTTCAAGATATTGGCAAGAATTTTTTCGACAGTTTGCAGACAAAACAAATTCCGTTGCACAAGATTATTGTGACTTCCGTATTGCGTAGCAAGGCCGACGTGGCAAAACTTCGCTCGCACAACGGCAATGCCACTGAAAATTCGTGTCATCTTTATGGCACAACCTTTGATGTCTGCTACAATCGTTATAAGACTGTTGAGGACCCCGAGGGCGTTGCCCGTCGCAAAGTGCGCAACGACACTCTAAAGTGGGTGCTCAGCGAGGTGCTCAACGATATGCGCCAAAACAACCGTTGCTACATTAAATATGAGGTGAATCAAGGTTGTTTTCACATTACTGTTAATTGACGGCGTTGTTACAGGTCTTTCAGCATCACCTCTCTTTGTTGCGCAAGATAGTTGGCTCTTTGAGCCATTATCTGTTTCCAGGCAGGTGTGGCTATCTTTTTTATGTCGATGTCGAGAGCCCATTTGCCATAGGCTTCCATTCGGTCGATAAGTGTGCCTACTGACAGGCGTGAGAGACATTCTGCCGGCTGGTAGTGCACGGTTTCTCCCTTGTCGCCGTTTGATATTTCTGTTAGAATGTGAATCTGGGTAAGCTCATAGAGCAATTCGTTCACAATTCTAATAGGTATTCCCGTTTGCAGCTTCAGTTCGAGAGCCGAGAAGGGTTTGCCGCCTTTGGCAAACCTTTTGCATATTTGGCTTGCAAGCACAATACATAGTAGCATTTTGTAGCGGTGGCTTATTTCCTCTGTCTTTGTTTTGAATGCAAATTCCTCCATGTTCTGGCTCGCATAGCATAGCTCAGCCCCGAACAAGCATATCAGCCATGAAATTTGCACCCAAAGCATGAACAGAGGCAAGGCGGCAAACGAACCATAGATGGCATTGTAGCTGCTCACCCAAATCTGCGAATGAATGTAGAATAGCTGTAGCCCCTGCATAGCAACACCTGCAAGCACACCTGGAGCAATGGCGTAGCCAATCTTCACTTTAGTATTGGGCATGAACACGTAGAGAGAGATGAAAACCCCCGACATTAGAATGTATGGCATTAGCTGGATGAAGAATTGCATCAGCGGACCGAGTAGCATAGTGTCCTCTATTTGCTTGAATATTGTTGCGAAGAAGATACTTATACCCGAGGTGATTACTATCACCAATGGCACAAGCAGGAACATTGATGTATAATCGGTGATGGTGCGAAACAGGCTGCGTGGTTTCTTCACCTGCCAGATATAGTTGAAGGTCTGCTCAATGTTGCTCACCAGCATTATTACCGTGAACAGCATGAATATAAGTCCTATGCCAAGGAATAGTCCGCTCTTTGTATGCACGAGATAGGAGTTTACGAATCCGATGATTGTCTCTGCTGCCTGTGGCTGGCTTGAGAAAGAATCTCTAAACCATTCCTCTATGTATTTGTTGTAGCCGAAGCCTCGCGCAATGGCAAACACCACGGCGAGAATTGGCACTATGGCGAGTAGGGTGGAGTAGGTAAGGGCTGCGGCTGCACTTGTTATGCGTTTGGTGGTGGTAAATTCCACGGCAAGAATGAGTTTCTTCAGAATTGAATAGATGAAGTAGCGCAATGGCGACACGCTGTCGCGCTTGATGCTCCAAATTCCAACTGTGAAGAACTTATATAGATAATTGTATGTAGACTTAATATCCATTCTGCTAATAATTTAAATTGTTCAATCATGTTAAATGAAGAGTGGTGTTTAGTACTTCATCATTTATTATACTGTACCAGTATTTGTAAGCTTCCTTTTACTATCGTATATTAGTATTCCAAATACGGTTGAATTCTCTTAATGTCGTTGTCGGTGAATTCCTTCATCAGTCTCAACTCTTTTATATCTTTTATTTCTCCATGCAAGCGTCGATAGTCGGTTATTGCTCGTGCTTGGTAATAATTGATGTATGGATGATTGCGCAACTGCTTAAGGCTCAGCTGGTTTACCTTCAGTTTCTTTATGTGGTCGCTGTCAATATTAATGAAGTCAAGGGCTTCTTTTGGAAAATCCTCTATGTCCAACAGCTGTTCTTTATCAAAGAAGCCACCAAGCTGTTCGCGGTAGCGCACAATCCTTCGGGCGAAGTAGCTGCCTATACCCGGTATTGTCTTTAAGGCAGTTGTGTCGGCTGAGTTTACTGACAGGTGTTCTCCAGCATGGAGCTTTGGTGAATAATTGGCCTGATGTTTGGGAGAAACACCTGCAGGAGTTCCGTTGCCGGAAGGGTTGCGTTCAAAAGGGTGAATGTCTGTGTGTGATGGGCAGAAACGGTGTAGGTAAAACTACTCTTATGGATACCATCATGGGACAGCATATGATTGAGTCTGGCACCATTGAATTTGACGGAGAGGATATTACTAAACTCTCAGTTGAGGATAGAGCTTCTTTAGGTATTGGCTACGTGCCTCAGGGGCGACAGATCTTTCCTTTGTTAACCGTAGAAGAGAATTTAAAAATCGGTATTGGAGCAAGACGCGATGGTCTTAAGGCCGTGCCAAAGGCTATCTATGACATGTTTCCAGTACTCTACGATATGAGACATCGTCAGGGTGGAGACTTATCAGGTGGTCAGCAACAGCAGCTGGCTATTGGCAGAGCCTTAGTTATCGATCCTAAACTTATCATCTTTGATGAGCCTACAGAAGGTATTCAGCCAAACATTGTCTCAGAAATTGCTGAGATCATGCGCAGACTGAATAAAGAAATCGGTCTTACCGTACTTTTAGTTGAGCAGAAATTACCTTTTGCCAGAAAAATGGGTGATCGCTTCTATATCATTGACAGAGGTACTCATGTAGCCGATGGTCAGATGTCTTCTTTAGGAGAAGATCTCATAAAAAACGAGAACATTGCCTTAGTGGAACTTGTCAAGAACTCTTACGATGCTCAGGCTTCTTTTTGTGAAGTTGAATTCTTTTTCATTGGTGATGAGTTATCCAAAATAATAATTACTGATGATGGGGTTGGTATGGACTTAGACACTGTAGAGAAAGTTTGGCTTGTGATAGGTACAGATAACAAGAAGAAATGCTGTCGCAATCCCAAGGCTTAATAA
>OQVL01001177.1_pt1 | contig 15375 bp, 13 predicted proteins | sample 1691501 | NCBI WGS metagenome assembly OQVL01 (sample SAMN03418253, study PRJEB22391) | human gut metagenome | biome: human-gut; feature: organic feature; material: feces | host: Homo sapiens | place: Tanzania | collected 2013-01
TGCTTTGTAGTAAGCCTGTATCTAGAAATATCATGCGGCGGTATTTCTCATTGATTTCTGCGCCTAAAGGAATTCCGTTGGCAGAGGTATGGGTGACTGGATATACAAGACCTGCTAAAATCAGTGTTTCCAGTGCAGTCTTGATTTGCCCACTATTACCATCGCAGTCCACCTTATTATATACAAACTTTCCTAGTCCTTGTTCTGCTACAGAACGGAATACTGCATCGATTCGCATAGATGGTACCCGTTGACGATATTTTGCAAAGTCATCTCTATAGGATTGTATCAGTTCTTTCAATATGCGCTGGCATTCCAACAGGTCTCCGTCTTTACAAAATCTAGCGATGACGGCTGGCATGCCTCCGAGAACAAGAAACTTACGTAGTTGTCTGGCTGCTTGCTCGTGTATTGGTTCAGGCAGAGGTGTCTGAGGTGTAGATTTGGAAATCATATCGGCCAGCATCTCGTCATTTGTAGCCCATAGGAATTCCTCGAAACTGAATGGGTACATAAAAATACTACGTATTCTTCCTACTCCATAAGATGGTAATGATTCCAAAGCAAACTCTAACAGGGAACCTGCTGCAATGAGATGTAGCTCAGGATATTTCTCATAAAAATATCGTAGGCGATTAATGGCTTGTGGGCATGCCTGTATTTCATCGAAGAACAATAAGGTCTTGCCTGCGATGATAGGAGTGTGTAGCTGGATAGATAGCAATTGGCAGATTTCCTGTGGTGAGTAGGTGCCGTTGAACATATAATGTATATCTGGGCGTTCATTGAAATCTACTTCTGCAAAATATTCAAACTCTTCTGCAAGATGTCTTACTGCTGATGTCTTTCCTACTTGTCTTGCTCCACGTAAAAGCAATGGTTTTCTCTCTTGAGATTTAGCCCAAATCTCAAGTTCTTTGTCTATATGTCTTTTTAGATATTTTCTCATAATTCGTAATACGTTGATAATCTGGTGCAAAGATACTGATTTTTCTAAAATTAGGGGCTAAGAATGGGTTAAATCTTCTAAAATTAGGGGCTAAGAATGAGTCAAACCTTCTAAAATTAGGGGCTAAGTGTCTTATACGTGTGTCTTATACATGAAACAGTGCAACTGCTGTTTTTTATAATTACTAAATACATATATTTGCTGAAAACTATTTTCATAAGGCATATAGCCTCGTTATCTCTGAAAATTCGATTGCAAAGGTACAATATTTTATGAGGTAGCAAAGAATGAAGTGTAGAAAAATGAGTGAGAAGTCCATTATAAACGTTCCTATTTTGAAATTTGAAAACTGATGTTACAAAATGTAATATGTGGATTGCATTTTTATAGAGGTCTTGTAACTTTTTCATGTAAAGTCAAGGATATCGTCCGTTTTTTCGCATTTTATGGTGAAAACTGGTGTTTTTTTCTTATTTTTGCAAACTAAAAAATAGATAGTATCAATTTACATTATAATTTCAGAAAATGGTCATCTGATTACAGGATATGGACAATAGGAATTTTACTTGTCATACTTACACATGAAAGCATAAGAGATCTTGCACTGATAGGCGAAAAGCTGGGAGTCAGATCCACAATATGGTATTTTCCGTTTTTATACTGTCAATACCATATGAAGCTGATTTTCACACTGCCTTTATTGGTACTATTCTGTAACGCTCCATTTACCGACAGAAATACCCTGTTTATTATTTCAAGATCAGGTAAGCAGAAATGGCTCTCGGGACAGCTTTTGTATATTGTGCTTTCGGCGGCGGCATACTATGGATTTATTCTATTATTCACTGTTATACTTTCACTGCCATATGCGGAATTTACTGCAGATTGGGGCAAGCTGATAAGTACTCTTGCTTATACCGAAACTGCGGCTTCAATGGGCTATTATTTTATTGAAGTTCCCGCAAATGTGCTTACATATTTCACGCCCCTTCAGGCAATATGTTTTACTTTTCTGCTCTCCTGGCTGACAGCGATACTTATAGGTATGATAATATGCAGTCTGAACATACTTACAGGAACGAAATACATCGGAACAGCAGTAAGCGGAATAATTATTGTTTTCAGCTGCTTTATTGCCGCATCCGGTAAGAACGGGCTTGTCCGCTTTTCTCCTTCATCATGGAATACTCTTAATAACATAGACGTTGGAGGACTGACATGTTTTCCGGATTTTTACTATTGTGTAACTGTCTGCATTGCCGTTTCACTTGCACTTGCAGGACTTTGCTTGATTTCAAAGAAAAATGAAAATTTGTTTATGTAGGGAGGCAGCTGAATGATGGAGCATATTATTGAGATATGTGATGTTACAAAAGCATTCGGAAATATTGATGTACTAAAAAATGTTACCGTAAATTGGGAAAGCGAAAAGATCCATGGTCTTATCGGCAGAAATGGCAGCGGCAAAACTATGCTTATGAAATGCATCTGCGGATTTGTTCCAATAAGCTCGGGAAGCATAAAAGTCAGAGGAAAATTGATTGGAACAGATATCTCAATTCCGCCGAATATAGGAATAATAATTGAAACGCCCGGATTCCTGCCCAATTACAATGCCTTCAATAATCTGAAATTCCTTGCGAACATAAGTGGTATGAAGGATAATGAAAAAATAAAAAGGTGTCTGAGTGAGGTTGGTCTTGATCCGGACAGTAAGAAGCATGTGGGTAAATTCTCTCTTGGCATGCGTCAACGTCTGGGACTTGCTCAGGCAATTATGGAAGATCCGGATCTGCTTATTCTTGATGAGCCAATGAATGGTCTTGATAAGGAAGGCGTTGCAGATATGAGAAAATATCTCCTTGACCTGAAAGAACAAGGAAAAACAATTCTGATCGCATCACACTCGGCAGAGGATATTGATGTGCTTTGTGATACTGTTTGTGAAATGGATAAGGGTGTTCTAAAGAAAATGAAGGGATAATCATCTCATTAGCTTAATCGCCTGCAACCGAACCATGTTAACTGTAAAAGTTCTGCTCATACTAAACACCAATTAAGCTATAGACAAAGCCGATGAAATATGGTATAATAAAATAGGTGATGAAGAATGCCTAAAACATATAAAATCAGCGCAGAAAATGCAGCTGAAATAAAAGAAGTAAGAAAAACAATAACAGACAAAAAAGTTGACAGACGACTGTATGCCGTACAGCTTCGAGGAGAAGGCTTGACGAATGACGAAATAGCTCAAAAATTGGACACATCAGATAAAATGGTAAGTCAATGGGTGAGCGCATACATAAACAACGGTGCAATTGCCAATAACTTTTTTTACGGAACAATCACGGCTACAGAAAGTAATGCCATTGTTGGTGGCACTGTCGGCTTCTTGAAAAGCTTGAATAAGTATCAGACAGTACAAGATAACTACTACCATGAAGACTGCGGTGCGGAGAAGGCAATCGGAAGTATTGAAATTTTAAAAGATAATCTGAAACCAAATGAAACATCAATAAGTGTTAAAGAAAATGCATTTAAAGACGGAACCCTTTTGAAGACATTGAACAATGGTTCTTATAGCATGAAGAACTGGAAGCAGGGAGAAAACTATCCTGTTCACAGTGGCGAAACCGTTTTATATGCGATCGAATTAAGCGGGGACTATAAGACAGAATATAAGACAGGGGAAACATTTAATACTGAAGGCATGGTGATTACCGGAAAACTTTCTGATGGATCGAAAAGAAACATTCCTGTTTTAGATTCTGGTGTAACATTCACAGGATTCAAATCCAATCAGCGAGGGGTTCAAACGATTACCGTATCCTACGGTGTGGCAACAGCTACTTACGAGATTTTAGTATTATATAATGATTCTCAGGTAAAGGACGGTTTGGTTGCATTCATTACTGTGCTAGGTGACAGCGAGCATGACGAACCGGATGCAGCAGGAGGGCCACATACTCTTTCCGAAGGAAACCTTCCGCAAACATGGGTTCCAAGGACAAAGGTAACAATCAATAATAATACAACGGTTTACGATGTAATTAAACAAGTCCTTGGGGAAGCTAATTTGGAAGGCAGTGCAAATAATAAATACAGCACGATGTACATTTCAGGTGTAAAAATTCCGGGAACTGATAGGTACCTTAGCGAATTTTCAAACGGAAATTTTTCCGGATGGATGTACACCTTAAACGGACATCACCCTAATTTAGGTGTTGCACAACAGTTCTTGCAAAATAATGATGAGATAGTCTTCCATTACACCGACGACTACACCAAGGAAGAAGGCTCTGACAAGTGGAATACACCGGGCGGTGGTGTTGTCGAGGAAGTCAAGGATGTCACAACTGACACCAAGGCTGGCACAACAACTGCTCCAACTGAGGTTAAGGTAAGCGAAAAGACGAACGCTGACGGCACGAAGACGAAGGTTGCCGAAGTCAAGGTTTCTGCGGATAATCAGAAGGAAATTCTGAAACAGGTAAAGGATAATAAATCAAACGAAATCATCTTAGTTGTTTCCAGCAAATCCGTTGGCGATGCGACGAAGGCAGATGTAACGCTTGATAAGAGCTTTATCAACTCTATCGTAAAGGATACGAATGCGAAACTGACCATACGGACACCGTTTGGTGATAAGACTTACACGCAGGAAGAGCTGAAAGCAATGTCCGAAGCTGAAACCGGATCTACAGTAACCGTTGCAATCGAAAAAGCAGCAGAAGAAGAACCGCAGACAGACGTAAAGGTGCTGACCGCGAAGCTGACACCGGTGGCACGTTCCGCGAAAACCGCGAAGAAAAACGTTAAAGTTACCGTCAGCCTCGACAAGCAGGACAAGGCGATGATCCAAGAACTCAAAGATGCGGGCTATACCGTAAAATACCGCTTCTATCGCTCGACGAAGAAAGCCGCAGGCTACAAAGCAGCCGTCACGAAAAAGACTGCTTCTTACATCAACACTGGCGGCAAGAAAGGCACGAAATACTTCTATAAAGTGCAGGTAAGAGCATACGACGAAAACGGCAAACTCGTTGCAAAGACAGCACTGAAGCAGTGTAAGTATGCAACCAGAACATGGTCAAAAGCAAAATAACGAATCTTTAAAAAACTTGTATGTAAACACGCGAAGGCTCATCGGGAAAACTCCCCGATGGGTTTTCGCGTATCTAAGGTAAATGGTAAACCACCAACGTCCTTCTCAAGGCCTCACTTTTTTGAGATAATTGTGGCAGTTGAAAAACTTTCTCAACTTTTCACACTTTTTAAACTCAGGAGGCTTTCGATGAACGATATTCAAACTGTAACGCAGAATGTCAGACTGCAGCAGTGGACAGCCATTATCCAGGCTCGTCAGGCCAGTGGTCTGAAAGTAGACGATTACTGCAGTGAACATAATATTTCCCGCAATGCATATTACTACTGGCTGCGTAAGATAAAGGCGGCAGCCATTGAAAACTCCGGGAATCGCTTTGCAGAAGTGAATCCATCTTTCTTGAAGATGATGCCAGAACATTTGGAATCTGGATGCTCACCGGTTTCCATCTGCCTTGGCGATGCAGTCATCCATGTAAGCGAAGCAGTATCCAGCTGTCTTCTACATAGGGTAATCGAGGCGATTAGAAATGCTGAATGATTTAACCGGTTTTAAGCATATCTACATTGCCTGTGGCTATACGGACTTACGCCGTGGCATTGATGGTCTTGCTGCAACTGTGAAACACGAATTTCAGCTGGATCCCACCGATGAGGGCAGCATCTTTCTTTTCTGCGGAAGAAGGCCGGATCGGATAAAAGCGCTTCTCTATGAGGGCGATGGATTCCTGCTTCTCTACAAAAGGCTTTCTGACGGGAAATTCCGTTGGCCTCGGAATGAAGCCGAAGTAAAGGCTATCACCATGCAGCAGTACAGATGGCTGATGGATGGACTTGCCATCGAACAGAAGACTGTCATCAAACAGACGAAAGTCAGACAGATCCTCTGATTTTTGATAAAACCTGCACCTTGACAACTGAAAAAGAAGTTATCCAAACGTTGATATTTCAGTCATTTTCCTCTTTTTTTGTTCTCCGAAATATGGTATAATGATGCTATGGAAAAGACATCAAAACTGACAGAAGAACAACTGAATCAAATCCCGAAGGATGTGCTGGTTAGCATGTATCTGCAGCTTTCTGATACCATGAAGCAGGTGCAGAGCAGAACAATCAGCTGCTCCGTCAGGTGACTTCTCTGGAAGAGAAAATCAACATTCTTACGCAGCGATATTTCGGCAGGAAAACTGAAAAGGCATCGGAGATTGATGGCCTGCAGCTTACCTTTGACTTCTATGAGAAGCATGCACTGAATGAAGCAGAACATATTCTGGATTCAGCCAATGCGGAGGAGATCGAACCGGATCCTTCTCAGTCCGTACGCAAACGGACGAAACGAAAAGGAAAACGTCAGTCGGATCTGCAGTATCTGGAAACGGTCATTGATGAACATACCATTCCGGAAGAAGCGCTGAATAAGTATTTTCCTCGCGGATATGATATTCTTCCCCATAACACCTACTACACGGTGGAGTTTGTTCCCGCAAAGTTTGTGGAGCATGAACACCATGTATTCAAATATGCAGGCAAACATGGCGAAGGCATTCGGGTTGCAGATGCGCCGGAAAAGCTTCTGCCAAACAGCATCCTGACGCCAAGTCTCGCAGCAGGAATCTTCTGCTGCAAATATGTGAATGCACTCCCACTCTCCCGTCAGGCAGAAGATTTCGAGAGAGTGGATATGAATATTTCCCGTCAGACACTTGCAAACTGGATGATCAGCATTTCCGACCGATATGTACAGATCATCTACCGCAGAATGCATCAGAAGATGCTGGAAAGCAGGCTGATTCATTGCGATGAGACACCGTTTAAGCTGATTGCCCCTGATAAGGGTCCAAACAGCAAGGCGTACATGTGGGGATACCATACCATGGAGGTCTACGGCAGCCATCCAATCTTCCTCTACGAGTACTAGGACGGAAGAAGCGCCGATATGCCAAGGGAATTCCTGAAGGATTACAAAGGGGTTCTCGTTACCGATGGATATCAGGTATATCACAAGCTTGCCGGTGAACGACCGGATGAACTTCGGGTTGCAGGCTGCTGGGCACATTGCAAACGAAAGTTTGACGATGTGCTCAAGGCACTGAAAACAAGCAATACGAAAGGCGCAATTTCAGCGGAGGCACATAAGCGGATTGCGGCAATATATCATGTGGACAACATGTGCAAAGCATCTTCTCCTGAGGAACGTCTGGATAACAGGCAGAAGTCTGTAAAACCGCTGGTTGATGCATTTTTCAGCTGGCTAAAATCCATTGACCTTACACTGCTGGACAAAAGCGGTGCGCTTTATGGTGCAATCCGTTATGCACTAAATCAGGAACCATACTTGCGGGCATTCCTGGATGACCCGATTATTCCGCTAGATAACAACGATGCAGAACGGAGCATCCGAAAATTCTGCGTGGGCAAGCACAGCTGGCACATCATAGGCTCCCGGCGTGGAGCCAGAGCAAGCGCCATTCTCTACAGTATAGCAGAAACATCCAAAGCCAACGGACTGAAGCCATACGAATATTTCAAGTATCTCCTCGAACAGATGCTGGCGCATCTGGATGACAAGCCGGCTGATTACATAGACGACTTGCTGCCATGGTCTGAAAAGATACCGGAATATTGCAGGTTGAAAACATTTGAATAGTTAATACTCGCCGCCTGAAAAGGCGGCACTTTTTTTAGACCACGTATGTGGTTTACCATTTACTGTGATTGCGCAGCATGTCTCTCAGCTGTGCATTTACACCACCCTCGATCCGGTTGTTCGTAGAAGGCACCTTGAATTGGACTGACAATTTATCATCCAGATAAGTAAACAAAGTATTCTCTTTAAGCAGTCTGATCAGTGAGCGCTCTGCCTTTATCAATCTCTCATGTGTAGGTCTTTTGTTGCCATTCTCATCAACAGTCATTTCGCTCAGAAAATCTTTGTACTTGATCATCCAATCACCGAACCGTCCGGCCCAATCATTGGCTTCTTCTTCGGACTTAACCTTTAACAGCTCTTTTGCCAACTCATAAAGTTCAATTCCGGCAAAGGTATTCGGCCTGCTTGTTGTATATCGCTTCACCTGACAAAATGCGTGAAATACACATCTTTGATGCTTTGCATTTGGCCAGACCTTCTTAAGAGCCTTTTGAAACCCCGTGCCTCCGTCAGAAACAACTACTTTAGGCTCTGCTATACGGCTCATTAATGCTGTCCAGGCGCCTGAGTGCTCATAACGGCATAAATACCATCCAAGCACGTTCTTTTCATCGCAGCAGATCAATATGCAGGCTTTTCGTGAAAGATATATTCCGTCGACAAACAATACATCCCTTTGTTCTTCCACTTTTGGTGGCATTGTCCATATGCTCCAGAATTTTGATGTCCTTCTCCTGAAATTTCTTCCTCCTCCCGGCATTTCATTCAAAGTCTGCTTACTGAACAACCATTTCAGGAAGACTTGAAGATCTTTAGCTTCATGATCCAGCTTCTGAGTGAAAACGATATTACATTTTTTACAGAGCCAACGCTGTGAGCCTGAATGAGTCTTTCCATTTTTGATGCATTTGCTTCCACAAACAGGACAATTCACTTGATTCATACCATCTTCCTCCATCACACATGCTTCTGAGAAGATTAAACATGAATCAGCCCTGTGTTTTCAAGGCTTCACAGATTTTTTATCAACACTTTTTGTCCATTAACCCTTTATTTATCTATTATTTTTCAACGAACTGATCTGCGATCTCGCCGGCTGTTGCATACCAGACGGCTGGATCGGCCTGGATATTTTCGATCACTTCGCGGAGCATGAACAGGCGGCCCTGTTCTCCGATCGCCTGGGGATCAAGCTGGAGATTGAAGAGACAGCCATATTTCTTAGAGGCTTCCAGTTCGCACATCCAGTTTTCAAGTACGTCATCTGCACAGGCCACGCGGTCCTGGCTAGGCGGGATCTCAGGTTCCCATGTGTAGGCGAAGTAGGGAAGATCATAGAGTTCCCAACGTATGGGAAGCTCCACTAACCCGGAACCATCACGCACATAGGGTATGTCATCGTCTGATAATGAGCTGGAATATGTGAATCCCAGTTCCTTTACTATCTTAAGAGTCTCCTCGCTCATCTCACCTGCGGGCGTCCTGAAACCCCTGACCGCAGTTCCTGAAACTTCCTCCAGCCTCACCTTCGCCCGTGCCAGCACGTCACGCTGCTCATCCAGGCTCAATGTTCCCAAATTCTCATGATAATAACCCATGCAGGCTATCTCGTGACCGCGGTCCGCGATCTCACGCACCTTATCCGGCCACTCGTCAGCCATGGCAGCTGCAACGTAGAAGGTGGCCCGGATATTGTATTCGTCAAGAACATCCAGCAGCTTGGGGAGTCCGTCTTCCAGGCCTTCCATGGCTACCTGAAGTATCTCTCCGGTGTTGACGTCGGGACACTTCACCGGACCTCCGTCCGGATAATATAATTTCGCAAAATACTGCCCTTCCAGATTGATCCCAATAGTGGCAGCTGCACCTTTGCCCTGAGGCCAGTTTATTCTGTCTTTAAGCATCCTTCTCACCTCCATCAGGGTTTCCAGAATTCGCTAAATCTGAAGCGCCATCTCCGGAATATGTTACAGTGAGCTCAGCATAGGGCTCTCCGCAGAAGGGATCCTCTCCCTCCATCTGCTCCTTATAGTATCTGGCGATATCAAGACAGGTGGTGGTCCAGATCTCATTCTTATGATCTGCCAGGTACTGACACAGCTTCTCCAGCATCATGGAACGCCCGGGAGATCCGGAGATCTGCGGGTGGAAAGCAGGGGAACCTACGCCACCGTACCTTACCATGGCTTCCAGTTCTCTTATCCAGTTCCTGTAAGCATTCTTGTACGGAGCAATTCTGGGCATGTTGACCAGCACCTGAGGATAGTTGTTCATGACGGTCTGCATATAGTCATCCATCATCTGATCCCTGCAGGGGATATTTACTGCGGGAGTCGCAGCCCCGTCAAAGTCAATATAGCAGCACTTGTCGCCGGAATGCTCGCTGCTCTCATACAGGAAACCTCCATCTGTATACATCCACTTCCTGGTCTCCTCCATAACGGAGCCGGTAGCGCGGAAACCATAAGCTCTGAGGCCTGTGTACTTCACGAATACCTCCTGACATTTCTCGAAGGTCTCGATCTGTTCCTCTGGCGTAGCTCCGAATTCACCTCTGTGGTCATAATCGTGGTTGGTGATCTCATGGCCATGATCCAGTATCTTTTCCACGAGCTGAGGATATCTTATGATATTCTCAGCCGGTATGAACCAGGTGGCCTTGATATCATATTCATCCAGGATCTCCATGATCCTGTGAGCGCCGACCTTAAGTCCATACTCACCTATTGAAGGCCCTTTGATAAAGGCGCTCCCTCCCGGGAGCCTCTCGGCCTTGTTTCTCCAAATCGTCGCTCCGTCCAGGTCGAATCCCAGAGCAAAAGCGGCCTTAGCACCGTTTTTCCAAAGCATATCCTACTCCTTTTCTTCATGCAAAACAATAAGTGTCTTTCCTATATTTTACTATCTAAATAATTCACAGTCTATAAAAAATATTTTTACCTGATCAAAAGTCAAAAAACCTTTACAGTCTGCATCCGAAAAATCATATCATAATATGAATAAAAATTCAATAATAATCATAAAAATCCATTGACTTTGAAGCAAAACTGGAATATTATTATTTTCAAAAGTGATAACTTCGAGGTGTGAGCAACAACAGCCATTGGTTTTGGCATGAATTTTGCAATTTAAATAATTAAAGCTCAAAATGGCAGGAAGTAAGGAGGTAATAGCGTGACTGATTACAATAAGGAATTCATATATGACATAGAAGCCATTCCCGGCGAGAGATGGTTTCCCAAGGAGTCAAATTTTGAAGATGATATGAATGAGTACTGGGGAGACTGGGGAGTTTCATCTGAAGTTGATACCCTTAAGGCGGTGCTCATCAGACGTCCTGGCAAAGAAGTTGAGGACTTCGACCCTGATGCCGTAAGATTCTCCGATGAACCGCTGGATGTTGAGCTTATGCGTAAACAGCATGATAACGTGGCTCAGGTATATAAGGATTTTGGGGCCAAAGTATACTATGTCGAAGAGCAGAGAGAAGACAGACCTAATGCAGTCTTCTGCAGAGATCTTATGTTCATGACTCCTGAGGGAGCAATTCTCACCAGACCCGGCATGGCAGCAAGACGTGGCGAAGAGAGATATGTAGCTCAGGCTTTAGCCAAGTATGGCGTTCCCATCCTGAAGACCGTTGCCGGAGACGGCATGTTCGAAGGAGCTAACGCTATGTGGGTGGACAGACATACCTGCGTCGTATCCACCGGAGTGAGATGCAACAGAAGCGGATATGAACAGGTCAAACATGAGCTGGAGCGTATGGGTGTGGAAGTTTATCATATGCAGCAGCCTTACAGCAATATACATATCGACGGACTCATGAACCCCATAAGCCATGACAAGGTCCTGATCCATGCATCCCAGGTGCCGTACGACATCATAGACATGCTTAAGAAGAAAGGCTACGAGATCCTGGAAGCACCATCACAGTCTGAAGTAAGGGAAAGGTTCGCCTGCAATTTTGTGGCCCTTGAGCCGAATCACATAGTTATAGCGGAAGGCCCGGTGAGGACCATAGAACTTCTGGAAAAGCGCGGAGTCAAAGTTGAGACGGTTGACGTATCCGAGATCACCAAGGGCAAAGGCAGTCTCCACTGCATCACAGCATTTCTCAAGAGAGGTTAAAACATGCTTCGCAGATATGTAGAACAGATCCTCAGTCTGTACAACTACATAGACGGCCTGATGATAACAGACGAGAAGGGTAAGATAGAGTATTACATGACGTACCGGCCAGACCTGGTGAGTCTTAGAGAAAAGGATGTCATAGGCAAGTATCTTTTGGATATTTATCCTAATCTTACGGAGGACACCAGCAGCATCATGAGGGTGCTCAAGACCGGGAAGCCCATCTTCAACGAAGAACAGGAACTGAGGTCATACAAAGGAGAGATACTTCACGTGGTGAACACCACTATGCCTATCATGGAGGAAGGCAGGATCGTGGGAGCCATCGATGTTTCCCGTTACATGGACCCAGCCTATGGAAGACAGTACATAAGCTTGTCGCTTAAGGAAAGTCAGGAGCCGAAGAGCCTGTATTCGGTGGATGATATAATAGGGAACTCTGACTCTATGGCAGTCCTCAAGGAGAAGATCCCCATGATAGCTTCCACGGACTCATCGGTACTGATATACGGAGAGACCGGCACAGGCAAAGAACTGGTCGCTCAGTCCATACATACGGCCAGCCGCAGGAAGGACAAGAGATTCATATCACAGAACTGCGCAGCTATCCCGTCGAACCTTCTGGAAGGCATCCTTTTCGGAACTGTCAAAGGAAGCTATACAGGAGCTGAGAACAAACCCGGACTTTTCGAGATAGCCAACGGAGGGACCTTGTTCCTGGATGAGATAAACTCCATGGATATAGGACTGCAATCCAAGATACTCAAAGCCATCGAAGACAAGAAGGTGACAAGAGTGGGAGGGTTCGAACCGATAGCCACTGACATCAAGATAATATCTGCTGTAAACCAGAATCCGCTGACCTGCGTACAGGAAGGCAAACTCAGAGAGGACCTGTTTTATAGGCTGAGTGTAGTGCAGCTGAATGTTCCTCCTCTCAGGGAAAGATCTGAAGACCTGCTGTTCCTTATTGAATATTTCATAAACGAGTATAACAGGCAGATGAAAAAGAGCATCCTGGGACTGGATGAGGAGGCTGAGAATATACTTAAGGCCTACAACTGGCCGGGAAACGTGAGAGAACTGAGGAATGTCATAGAAGGCGCATTCAATGTAGCTTCCAACAGATTCATTCACTGGAAAGATCTGCCGGAATACCTGCTGAAGGCCGTAAGCGGAATGAGAGACATGACATTCAATCCTTCGGGAAGGGCGATACCCAAGATAGACTCGGGCTTCTCCCTTGATAAGGAGGTTGAGGAGTTTGAGAAGGCAATAATCATTCAGGCTCTGGACAGGGCGAAGAACTATACCGATGCTGCAGAGCTTCTGGGCATAAGCAAGCAATCGCTGAACTACAAGATGAAGAAATACCAGCTGTAAAGATTAGTTTACTAAAATGATAAAAATATTTTTATCCAGATAAAAATATTTTTACGAATAATAAAGATAATATGATATGACGAAGTATCCTGTCCTACCTGAGCGCGCGGGGTGTGAGGGGAAATACTTTTGCATATATATTCATTAAAAATTAAAAGGAGGACAGTATATGACCGAGATCAAGCGAGACATTGATGCACTCCCCGGCGAGAGGTGGTTCGCTAAAGAGACCACTATCGTTGAGGATATGCAGGAGTACTGGGGTGACTGGGGCGTATGCTCCGAGGTCGACACCCTGAGATCCGTCATCATGAGAAGACCCGGCAAGGAGATCGAGAACTTCGACTGGGAGGCTGCCAGATTCAAGGCCCCTATAGATCCTGAGGCTTTCAGAGCCCAGCATGATAATCTGGCACAGATCTACAGAGATCATGGAGTCAAGGTCAATTATGTTGAAGAGCAGAGAGATGACAAACCAAACGCAATCTTCTGTAGAGACCTGATCCTCATGACACCTGAAGGCGCTATCGTGACTCGCCCTGCCATGGCATCCAGAAGAGGCGAGGAACGCTACATGGCTAAGGCTCTTGCAGATCTGGGAGTCCCTATCATCAGAACAATATGTGGCGGCGCCACTTTCGAGGGGGCCATGGGACTGTGGATCGACAGACACACCATCGTACTTGCTACCGGTGTCCGTACCAACAGAGAAGGTTACGAGATGGTGGAGAGCGAGCTCAAGAGGATGGGAGTGACTGACATCCTTCACATGCAGATCCCTTACGGACATGCTCATATTGATGGACTGCTCAACATGGCATCCAATGATGTGGCAATGATCCATGCATCCCAGGTACCTTATGACGTATGCGACGCACTTAAGAAGAAGGGAATCAAGCTTCTGGAATGCCCTTCAAGAATCGAAGCCAAGGAGACCTTCGCCATCAACTTCGTAGCTCTGGAACCGGGACTCGTAGTAATGCCGGGAGGAAACCCCAGATCACAGGAACTGCTGGAGAAGAACGGAATCAAGGTAATCGCTCCCGATATCTCCGAGATCATGAAGGGATATGGCGCGATGCATTGCTGTACCGGCTTCCTGAAGAGGGGGGATAAATCATGAGTACACTGGATCATCTGTATAAATTGAGAGCTATGCCCGAAATCGAGCATAAAGAATTCAAAACCTCCGCCTATATAGCTGATAGACTTGAGGAATTTGGATATGAAGTCATCAGAGGAGTGGGCGGTACTACCGGTGTGATAGGTATACTTGACAGCGGCATTCCGGGTAAAACCGTCGGTATTCGTGCAGACATGGATGCGCTTCCGTTTGACGAGAACGGGAAAATAGTTATGAAACATGCCTGTGGGCATGACGCCAATTGCTCTATAGGGCTTGAAGCAGCCAGGCTGATAAAGGAGGATGGTATCGCTAAAGGCAGATTCTTTTCAGTCTTCCAGCCTGCTGAGGAAGGTACCGGTGGGGCTTTGAGCGTAGTAAACAGCGGTCTTGTAGATGATCTTGATGAACTTATCGGCGTACATCTGCTTAATAATGATGAAGAGAAAGGCCCTGTCGGAGCTATATGTCCTGCACTCCACCACTGTGGAGCTGCTCAGGTACATGCTGTTTATCATGGAAGATCAGCACATGGTTCCAAGCCATGGGAAGGAATCAATGCTTTCGAAGCAGTACTTCTCGCAGCCAATGGATTAGCCCTCATACATGGACCTGTTGACAAAAGATGGAGTGTTAAGACCACTAAAGTCAATACAGGAGCCGGCGGAATTAACACCATACCGGATACTGCTGAAATTGGCATAGACGTCAGATGTGACGATAACAGGGAAATGGAAATTCTCTTGTCTAAAATCGGGAATGTGATCAATAAGGCGGGAGAAACCGTTGGAGCCACGACAGAGCTTGATCCGCTTTGGTTCAATCCTGCTTCCGAAAACAGTACGGAGCTTACTGACACAGTGAAAGAGGTAATTAAGGAAGTCCTTGGAGAAGAGTTTCTCACTGAAGAGATACACTCCAGCGGAGCAGAAGACTTCGTTGAATTCAACAAGATTCCCGGAATCAAGACAGTATATATCGCTCTGAACGGCCATGTCATCAACTGATTGTTTGGCTGAATCAATACCGCAT
>OQVL01001178.1_pt1 | contig 15369 bp, 9 predicted proteins | sample 1691501 | NCBI WGS metagenome assembly OQVL01 (sample SAMN03418253, study PRJEB22391) | human gut metagenome | biome: human-gut; feature: organic feature; material: feces | host: Homo sapiens | place: Tanzania | collected 2013-01
CAAGCTTACTTCCTTCCACACGCCATTGTCATACAGTTCGTTTTCAATTCGCTCACCTTGCACTTTGGCTAACGCCCAAGTTAGGCTGCGGTTCGGAATTGAAAACGAAAGTTTTAAGACTTTCATTTTGCACTTCGCTCACCTTGCACTAACTTTGCATCAATAATACTACAAAGAATAAAGATGGAATATAATTTCAGAGACATTGAACAGAAGTGGCAGAAGACTTGGGCCGCTGAAAAGACATATCATGTGGAGATAGATGAGCAAAAAAATAAGTTTTATGTGCTCAATATGTTTCCCTATCCTTCAGGCGCCGGCCTTCACGTAGGTCACCCTCTGGGATACATCGCATCAGACATCTATGCACGCTATAAGCGCCAATGTGGCTACAATGTGCTTAACCCCATGGGATATGATGCCTATGGTCTGCCAGCTGAACAATATGCCATTCAAACAGGGCAACACCCGGCTGTAACAACCGAGACAAACATCAAACGCTATCGCGAACAGCTGGACAAAATCGGGTTCTCGTTTGACTGGGACCGCGAGGTGCGTACCTGTGACCCTAAATACTACCACTGGACACAGTGGGCCTTTGAGCAGATGTTTAACCACTTCTACTGCAAAAAGTGCGAAAAGGCACAGCCTATAAGCAAACTTATCAAGAAGTTTGAAACTGAGGGCAGTGCTTGCACCGCACACCTGGCACAGAGCGAGGAACTGCACTTTACTGCCGACGAATGGAAGCAGATGAGCGAGGTGGAGAAGCAACAGGTGCTGATGAACTACCGCATTGCTTACCTCGGCGAAACGATGGTGAACTGGTGTCCGAAACTCGGCACCGTGCTGGCCAATGACGAGGTGGTGGACGGCGTGAGCGAACGCGGCGGCTACCCTGTGGTGCAGAAGAAAATGAAGCAGTGGTGCCTGCGTGTGTCGGCATACGCACAGCGCTTGCTCGACGGACTTGATAATATAGACTGGACGGACTCGCTCAAAGAGACACAACGCAACTGGATTGGTCGTAGCGAGGGTACCGAAATGCAGTTCTCGGTGAAGGACAGCGATGTGAAGTTCACAATCTTTACCACACGTGCCGACACTATTTTTGGCGTAACCTTCATGGTGCTGGCTCCTGAGAGCGAACTCGTGCAGCAACTCACCACCGAGGCGCAAAAGGCTGAGGTGAATGCCTATCTTGATGCTACCAAAAAACGTACAGAGCGTGAGCGCATTGCCGACCGCCGTGTAACGGGTGTGTTTACGGGCGCTTATGCCATCAATCCCTTTACGGGCGACGAAATACCTGTGTGGGTGAGCGACTATGTGCTGGCTGGTTATGGCACAGGTGCCATTATGGCCGTGCCTGCCCATGACTCACGCGACTATGCCTTTGCACGCCACTTTGATTTGCCCATCGTGCCGCTTATTGAGGGTGCCGATGTGAGCGAAGAGAGCTTTGACGCCAAGGAAGGCATCGTAATGAACTCGCCTGCCGATGGCAAGCAAGCGCTTAATGGCTTCACACTCAATGGTTTGAGCGTGAAGGAGGCTATTGCTGCCACTAAGAAATTCGTAACCGAAAACAACTTGGGTCGCGTTAAGGTGAACTTCCGTTTGCGCGACGCCATCTTCTCGCGTCAGCGCTATTGGGGCGAACCGTTCCCCGTATATTATAAGGACGGCATGCCGCAGATGGTGCCCGAGGCGTGTCTGCCGCTCGAATTGCCCGAGGTGACCAAATTCTTGCCTACCGAAACAGGCGAACCGCCCCTTGGCAACGCCACCCGTTGGGCCTGGGACACTGAGGCTAACTGTGTGACCGACAACAGCCGCATTGACAATAAGACGGTGTTCCCCCTCGAACTCTCTACCATGCCAGGCTTTGCCGGTTCGTCGGCTTACTACCTGCGCTATATGGACCCCGCCAACGATACGGCGCTCGTGGGCAAGCAGGCTGATGAATATTGGCAGAATGTGGACCTGTATATCGGTGGTTCGGAACACGCTACGGGACACTTGATTTACAGCCGTTTCTGGAACAAGTTCCTCTTCGACCTTGGCGTGTCGTGCAAGGACGAGCCATTCCAAAAGCTTGTTAACCAGGGCATGATACAGGGCCGTTCCAACTTTGTGTACCGCATAAAGGACACCAACACCTTTGTGAGCCTTGGACTGAAGGACCAGTACGATACCACGCCGATACACGTGGACGTGAACATTGTGCACAACGATGTGCTCGATGTGGAGGCCTTCAAGCAGTGGCGTCCCGAATATGCCACAGCAGAGTTTGTGCTCGAAGATGGCAAATATGTGTGCGGTTGGGCTATTGAAAAGATGTCGAAGTCGATGTACAATGTGGTCAACCCCGACATGATTGTAGAGAAGTATGGTGCCGACACCCTGCGTCTGTACGAAATGTTCCTTGGCCCCATCAACCAGAGCAAGCCTTGGGACTCAAACGGCATTGACGGCTGTTTCCGTTTCTTGCGCAAGACTTGGAACCTCTTCTATCCCAAGAATGGCGAATGGGCGGTGACCGATGCCGAACCTACCAAGGATAATCTGAAAACACTGCACAAACTCATCAAAAAGGTGAGCGAGGACATTGAGGTGTTCTCATACAACACGTCTATCCCCGCCTTTATGATCGCCGTGGGCGAACTGGCCCAGCAAAAGTGCACCAGCCGTGCCGTGCTCGAGCAAATAGTGGCACTCCTTGCCCCGTTTGCCCCCCACATTGCTGAGGAACTGTGGCACACCCTTGGCCACACCACGGTGTGCGATGCCGAGTGGCCCAAGTATGACGAGCAGTATTTGAAGGAGGACACTCAAACCCTCTCTATCTCATTCAATGGCAAGACACGCTTTACACTCGACTTCCCTGCCGATGCCACCAAAGAGGCCATTCAGGAGGCTGCCCTGACATCAGAGCAGGCTCAAAAGCACCTCGAAGGCAAACAAGTGGTGAAGGTGATTGTAGTGCCCGGTCGCATTGTAAACATTGTAGTGAAGTAACACCCTCAACTCATGCGCCGGCGGCATGCTGCCGGCGCATGATAAGTAGGTATTCAAAATTAGTTTATATAATCATGTTCAGAATTAGTCGATATGCCTTGGCGCATTCTTTCGTCCATAAACATAGGTTTCATCGGTCACGTAGCCCGCTACGCTCCCTCTTCGACCTATGTTTCTGAACGAAATACTGCACCAATTCATATCAACTAATTTTGAACACCTACTTAAAATACCTTTTACAACATTGGTTACCAAATTCAAAACGACGATTGCGCAGGACATTCGCGACTACGTAATCATCACCATTGGCTTGATAATGTATGCCATGGGGTTCACTTGTTTCCAACTGCCTTACGAAATTACCACAGGTGGTTTGGCCGGTGCGGCAGCAGTGATATTCTATGCCACGGAGTTCCCCGTGCAATACACTTTCTTTGCTGTCAATATCCTGCTGCTATGCGTGGCCGTCAAGGTGTTGGGTTGGCGTTTTTGCCTTAAAACCATCTACGCAGTGTTCATGCTCACCTTCTTGTTGGGCATTGTGCAGGAAATCATGATTCATCTTGGTCAGACGCACCCCGACATGTTTCCCGACATCAACCCGCGCAGCCATCTGCCACAGGTAGTGCAAGGCAATGCCTTCATGTCGTGCATATTGGGTGCAGCCATTGAGGGCGTGGGCATAGGTTTTGTATTCCTGCACAACGGCTCAACCGGCGGCACCGATATCATAGCCTCTATTATCAACAAGTACAAGGACGTGACGCTGGGACAGATGATGATGCTTTGCGACATCATTATCATCACCACTGCTTTCTTCCTGCCCGATGGCGATGTGGACAAGTTGCTCTACGGCTACTGCACGCTCATCATCGTCAACCTCATGCTCGACTATGTGGTTGACCGGGGCCGCCAGTCGGTTCAGTTCTTAATATTCTCGCGTAAATACGACGACATTGCAGCGGCCATTAGTGCCACACACCGCGGTGTGACGGTGCTCGACGGTCAGGGCTGGTATACCAAGGAAGAGCGCAAAGTGCTTGTAGTATTGGCCAAAAAACGTGAGAGTACCAATATATTCCGCATCATTCAGAGCATAGACCCCAATGCCTTTGTTTCGCAGTCGAAGGTAATCGGCGTGTTTGGCGAGGGCTTTGACCGTATCAAGGTAAAAGCCAAACCTCAGGGCGATAAGGAATAAGGAAGCATGGGAAACTTTGCAAATAACCAGAGAGAACAACAGAAAAGGGAGGAACGTGAGAGTACTGCGCGAGAAGTCCTGGGTAAAACCTTTCACGATTTGGGCAAGACCAGTTTTGCCGTCATGGTGGTTGGGAATATGATGGTGTTGTTTGGTGCGGAAGATGCATCGATAAAGCAGTATGCTGCTTCGGTGTTGGGCATCATTCTAACATTTTGGTTCATCTATTTAGGAAATAAAATCATAAAGCACAAATGAACGGTTTGATTATATCTTTCGCTGTCACGTTAGTAGCCTTGGCCATCTTCACCCTGTGGCTTAATACGCGGAGTGGCAAGAAATGGCTGAAAGAGCTCTAATGCCGACGGGTTGACAGTTTGGCTATGCCTTGAAAGTAGACAAAATAAGAACGAGGCAGCATCATATATGGCTGTCTGCTTAATATCGTAATATCGCACATCATGCAACAACAAACAGCCTCGTTGGTGTTTGCCACCAACAATGCGCATAAATTGTCTGAGATACGTGCCATCTTTGGCGACAAGCTCAACATACTTTCGTTGGCAGACATCAACTGCCACGACGACATACCCGAAACAGCCGACACGCTTGAGGGCAATGCCCTTATCAAGGCGCGTTGGGTGAAGGAACGTTATGGCTACGACTGCTTTGCCGATGACACCGGGCTGGAAGTGACGGCTCTGGGCGGTGCACCAGGTGTGCACACGGCACGTTATGCCTATCCCGACCGCCACGACCCCGAGGCTAATACCGCCAAACTGCTGGCAGCCTTGTCAAATGCCAACGACCGCACGGCACAGTTCCGCACAGCCATAGCTTTGATACAGAATGGCGAGGAGCACGTGTTCGAGGGCGTGGTGCGTGGCGAAATAGCTACCGAAAAGCGCGGTACCGAAGGTTTTGGCTACGACCCCGTGTTCATGCCAGAGGGCATGGGTAAAACCTTTGCCGAACTGGGTGTGGAGGTGAAAAACCGCATATCACACCGTGCACGCGCCGTGGCCAAACTTGTTGACTTTTTGAATCGTTAAATAGCAGAGAGAAAGTTGAGGAGAGCGACAAGCACCCTGTGTTTCAGTCTGATGGACTGAGAGCGCGTGGTGTGGTTTTCTCTCGGGCTTTCTCTCTGACTTTTTTTGCAATACAGACTATTAAGTTATATGAAAATATCACGTCTCATATTATTGGCAGCCATGTTGTCAGCCGCACCAGCGGCCATGCCCGTTGCGGCAAGCAACGACTTGCAGTCGGCATCGCGCTGGAGTTACTATCTGTCGTACCACAATGCCACCCAAACCCTTGCTGTGGGCAATGTGGTGTACACCCTGTTCAACGGCAATTTGCTGGCTTACGATGCCGACACGCAGAGCAGTTACGAAATAGACAAAATGTCGTGCGGCCTGGTGCGCAAGGGCATTAGCAGCATAGGGTGGTCCGACAGCCAAAAGTGTATAGTGGCCTTGTACGACGACAACAGCGTCGACCTAATCTATCCCGACAAGGGCGATGGGGCGACGGGGCGTTTCAGTGTGTTCAACATACCGCAGATAAAGAACTACATTGACGACCAGGTGACAACGAGCCGCATGAATGTGTATGGCGACTGGGCTTGCATTGTGGCCAACAAGGGCGTGATTGTGGTCAACTTGAAAGACCGTACCATACAGGGCTATTACCAGATAGGCTCCGATGTGGTCGACGCCATAGTGGTAAACGGACGGGTGTATGCCGCCAGGAGCAACCAGGTGGTATGCGGTAGCATGACGGCTGGCAACCCTTACAACTACGACGACCCCAACCAATGGAAACCCGTACTTACCGAACACGTGGTGGGCGGCTTTGTGGGCAGTCAGGCCGGTGTGTATATCATGGAAAAGGCCGGCGGCATATATTTGATGCAGGTGGCTGCCGACGGCACACCGAGCAGTACCAAAATATCGGGTATGCAGGTAGTGGCTGGCTCGGCCAATGGCAAATATGTGCAGTTTATCAGTCCGTGGCATGTGGCAGTGCTTGTCGACACCGACTATGCTACCCAAAAGGTGGCACTCAATGTGACCACCCCCAATGGGCGCACGGTGCCGAGCATCACACGCACCGCTGGCGGCACGCTCTACTTTGCCGAGCAGTACGACGGGCTGAATGCCTATGACCTGCCTGCCGCAGAAAAAGGGAGTACCGTAGAACTGCCTGCCGCTGCGGGCAAGGTAGGCGACTTCGGACCGCGCCATAAGGAGAGTTACGACCTAAAAGTGGTGGACGGCGGTTTGTATGTGTCGGGGGGCTTGTTCGGCACCGAGGGCTGCGAGGGCTTTTTGGGCTATTATGACGGACAGACATGGAGCGACATGGACGAGGACAATGTGACAGCCAGGCTGAAGGAAGTGCACAACCGTGCACCATATTATATGTCGATGATAAATATTGACGTCGACCCGGCTGACGCCACCCATGTGCGTGCAGTAAGTTATGGCGCAGGTGTGCTCGACTACAAGGACGGCAAAATTGCCAACATCTATAACTGCAGTACCACCAACGACGTGTTGGCCAGTGCCACATCGAATGAGGCAACAAAGAATGGCCGTGTGCTTGTGGGAGGTGGCACTTTCGACAGCGAAGGCAACTATTGGGTGTGCAACAATCGTTCGGGCACCTTGTTGGCCGTACAGACACGTGGCGGCGACTGGCAACCGGTGCCATGTGAGGCACTGGACGGACACAAACGTGCCGAAAAGATCTTGTTCGACTCGCGTGGATGGGCCTGGGTGAGTGTGCGTCTGACCACCAGCTCGCAGACCAGCGGATTGGGGGCTTTCGACTTTGGCGGCACCATCAACAGCACGTCCGACGACCGCTCGGCTTTCCGCCATACAGTGTATAACGAAGACAACGCGCCTTGCGACATTCGCGAGGTGAAAACCATTGCCGAGGACCAGAATGGCCGCATTTGGTTTGGCTGCACCACGGGCGTGTATATGATAGATGACCCCGATGCGTGGTTCTCAGACAACCGCTGCTATGCCGTACAGCCAAAAGTGCCGCGCAACGATGGCACCAACTATGCCGACTACCTGCTCAATGGCGCCAATGTGTCGGCCATCGTGGTGGACGGCGGCAACCGCAAGTGGATTGGCACAGTGGGGGCTGGCATCTACCTTGTCAACGAGGACGGCACCGAGGTGCTTGGCCATTGCACGGCGGACGATTCACCCTTGATATCGAATGTGGTCAACGACATGGCCCTCGACTCTAAAACGGGCAAACTGTACATTGCCACCGAAGATGGACTTTGTGCCTACAACACCGGTGTGACTGAGGCACAGCCCTCTTTGCACAAAAACAACATCAAGGCATACCCCAACCCCGTGCGTCCTGAATACAGCGGCGACCTTACCATCACCGGCCTGACAGAGAATGCTGAGGTAAAAGTGCTGAGCAGTGCACAACAGTTAGTAGCCCGTGGCAACAGTGTGGGCGGCTCATGGCAATGGGACTTGTCGCAACAAAACACGGGCAAGCGCGTGGCTCCCGGTGTGTACTACATCATGGTGGCTACAGCCGATGGCAAAACAAGTGTGGCCACCAAGGTGGTGGTGATGTGATGTTAGCAAACAAGTTGACGGGTTAACAAGTTGACGGGTTAACGGGTAAGTTTGTCAAGCTTTTAAGATCCTTACCAGTCTGACTTTGACATAAAAAGTAGAGTACTGCATACTTACCTGTTAACCCGTAAACTTATGAACTTGTCAACCCGTAAACTTGTCAACTTTTCAACTTGTAAACTCGTCAACCTGTATGGAATCGTTTATATCCGACCTTGCGCTCATACTCATCTCGGCAAGCCTCGTGACGCTGGTGTTCAAGCGTCTCAAGCAACCGTTGGTGTTAGGCTATATTGTGGCTGGCTTTTTGGCTGGGCCACACATGCCCTATACCCCCAGCGTGAGCGATATGAGCAGCATACACACATGGGCCGACATAGGCGTCATATTCTTGATGTTTACGCTCGGCCTCGAGTTTTCGTTCAAAAAAATAGTCAAGATGGGCATCGGCCCCGTCATAGCCGCCTGCAGTGTCATGTTCTGCATGATGAGTGTAGGCAACATGGTGGGCCACCTGTTTGGTTGGGGCAGCATGAACAGTCTGTTCCTTGGCGGCATGCTTGCCATGTCCAGCACCACCATCATTTACAAAGCCTTTGACGACCTCGGACTGCGGCAGCAAAAGTTTGCGGGCGAGGTGCTCTCCGTACTCATCTTAGAGGACATACTCGGCATATTGCTCATGGTAGTGCTCAGCGCATTAGCCGTGTCGCGCCAGTTTCAGGGTATGGAACTCGTAGGCAGCCTTTTCAAGCTTGGCTTCTTCCTCATACTGTGGTTTGTGGTGGGCGTGTACATCATACCCATATTTTTGCGCCGCACCCACCGGTTCTTGAACAAGGAGACACTCCTTGTGGTGAGCATCGGGCTCTGTTTCCTGTTAGTCGTCATAGCCGGCAAAGTCGGTTACAGTTCGGCCTTCGGGGCCTTTATGATGGGAAGCATCTTGGCCGAGACGGTAGAGGCCGAAAAGATAGAGCGCGTGGTGTCACCCGTCAAGGACCTCTTTGGAGCCATCTTCTTTGTGTCGGTGGGCATGTTGGTCGACCCCGCTGTGCTGGCCGCCTATTGGCTGCCCATAGTGGTGCTGTGCATCGCCATCATTGTGGGGCAAGCCGTGTTTGGCACCACCAGCTTTTTGCTTTCGGGCCAACCCCTGCGCATCGCGGTGCAAGGCGGTTTCTCGTTGGCACAAATCGGAGAGTTCGCCTTTATTATAGCCTCGCTTGGCATATCGCTCGGCGTAACAAGCGACTTTCTTTATCCCGTAGTGGTAGCTGTCAGCATTATCACAACCTTCTTCACCCCCTACATGATAAGAGCCGCGCAGCCAGTATGCCGCCTGCTTGAACGTGTGGTGCCGCAAAATGTGATGCACCGCTTGATGGAACGCGGCACACATGCCGAGGCCCAATCTGCCGTTGCAGCCACCGATGGTGTGTGGAAACGTCTGCTCATGGCTCTGGTCAGCCAGGTGGGGGCCTACCTTACCCTCAGTGTGGCCGTCATACTCATATCCTTCACTGTGTTGCTACCCCTGTGCCGCGGCGCATTAGGCCATTGGCCGGGCAATGTGGCGTGTGGCTTGCTCACAGTGTTAGTGGCTTCGCCCTTTTTGCGCGCCATCGTCATGCGCAAAAATCACTCCGACGAATGGAAACAGTTGCGCAGCCGCAGCCGCATGAACCATGTCGGGCTGTGGGTCACATTTGGTGTGCGGTATGCACTGGCCACGGCAGCCATATATTATGTCATCAACTTTCTGTCGCCCTACTGGTGGGTATGGAACACACTCGCCTCGGTGCTGATAGTGGCGCTCATCATCGCTTCACGCCGCGTCAAGTGGGTCAGCATCAAAATGGAGCGCGTGTTCTTGCAGAATTTGCGCTCACGCGAGGTGATGGCGCAAAGCAATACGGCAGGCGAGCCCGGCTATGCCGGCAGGCTTAACAGTCGCAACATTCACATAGCCGAACTCGAGGTGCCCGAAGACTCCGCTTGGGGCGGGTGCCACCTGCGACACCTGGGGTTCAGCCACCACGACGGGGTGATGATTGCCGCCATTGTGCGTGGCAGCCACCGCATCAATGTGCCCGATGGCGACACCATAATATTTCCGGGCGACCGCATCGAGGCCATTGGCAGCGACGAAAGTTTGCAGCATTTCCAGCAGCGCATGAACCACGAACTGGCTGTGCTGCCGCAGACCGCAAGCAAATTGTTGCTGCGCCGTCTGCTCGTGCGCGAGGGCAGTCCGCTCATAGGCACCGCGCTGCGCGACAGCGGCATACGCTCGGCGTATCACTGCATGGCAGTAGGATTTGAAGATGCCGACGGCAATATCGAACCCGCCACAGCCGAGCGCGTCATTGTGCGCCACGATGCCATTTGGGTAGTGGGCGAGGACGACTCGCTGCACACTTTGCTGCACAGCATGCTGCCACCAAAGTCAGCACAAAATACTAAGTAGGTGTTCAAAATCGAGCAATACTACCCGATAACGATGAAGGCAGATGCGCCTCGAGAGCGTGCTTTCTATGTTGATAAATGACACCTACTGACTGTATAAGACTACTCAACTTTCGAAATCTGCAAGTGCGGGCTTCCGAAACTTGAGTATAATAATTCTGAACACCTGCTTAAGAAACAATGAAAATAATCATAGCCGGAGCCGGCGCCGTGGGCACACACCTGGCCAAGCTCCTGTCGCGTGAAAACCACGACATCACACTCATGGACGAGTCGCCCGAAAAGTTGGAGGACATCTCGTCTAACCTCGACATACTCACCCTGCCGCTTCCACCATCGTCCATATCGGCACTGCAAGAGGCTGAAGTGGGAAATGCCGACCTCTTTATTGGCGTCACCCCCGACGAGGCACACAACATGACTGCCTGTATGCTGGCCTCAAAACTTGGTGCTAAAAAGACGGTGGCGCGAGTGGACAACTTTGAGTACACTCTGCCGCAGCACCGCGAGTTCTTCAAAACGGTGGGCATCGGCTCCATCATCTACCCCGAAATGCTGGCCGGACAGGAAATATTGCACAACATCAAGCGCAGCTGGATACGCCAATGGTGGGAGGTGCAGGACGGCGCCCTCATTCTGCTCAGCGTAAAGGTGCGCTCCAATGCACAGATACTTGACCAGCCGCTCAAAAACCTTTGCGGCCCCGATTCGCCCTATCACATTGTGGCGGTTAAGCGTGGCGACGACACCGTCATACCCCATGGCGGCGACTGCTTGCGCGCACTTGATGTGGTTTACTTCATGACCACGCCCAAGTACGTCAACTACATACGCGACATTGCCGGCAAGGAGGAGTACCCCGATGTGTCAAACGTGTTCATCATGGGCGGTGGCAGCACAGCCGTGCATCTGGCCAATGCCATGCCCGACTATATGCACGCCAAAATAATTGAAGCTGATGCGCACCGTGCCCAACGCCTCAACGAGGTGGTGACCAACCGGCATGCCATGATCATACACGGCGACGGACGCGACCTGTCATTGCTCGAGGAGGAAGGCATACGCAAGGCACAAGCCTTCTGCGCGCTGACCGAGAACTCCGAAACCAACATTCTGGCCTGCCTGGCCGCCAAGCGCCTCGGTGTGCGCAAAACGGTGGCCATGGTCGAAAACACCGACTATATAGGCATGGCCGAAAGCCTTGACATTGGCACCATCATCAACAAAAAGACCTTTGCCGCCAGCCACATCTACCAAATGATGCTCAAGGCCGACATCACGTCGGTCAAGAGTTTGACCGTGGCCAATGCCGATGTGGCGGAGTTCAGTGTGTCGGCCGAGGCCAAAATCACCCGCAAACCGGTCAAAGACCTCGAACTGCCGTCGAGCGTCACCCTTGGCGGTCTGGTGCGAGCCGGACATGGCGAACTCATCAACGGCTCAACGCTCATCAAGCCCGGCGACACCGTGGTGGCATTCTGCCTGAGCGGTGGCATCAAGAAACTCGAAAAATACTTCAAATAACAGACCACTATGGATATAGTAGAAAGATTTCTGAACTACGTCAGCTTCGACACCCAAAGTGCCGAGGACGCTGACACCACGCCAAGCACAGCCAAGCAACTTAAACTGGCTGAATATCTGCGCGACGAACTCAAGGGCATTGGCATGACCGATGTCGAGATGGACGAGAATGGTTATGTGTATGCCACTCTGCCTGCCAACACCGACAAGGAGGTGCCCACCATTGGCTTTATTTCGCACATGGACACCAGTCCCGATTGCTCGGGGGCTAACATCAAGCCCCGCATTGTCAAGGCCTACGATGGCGGCGACATTGTGCTCGATGCCGAGGCCGGTATCGTAACCTCGCCCGCCAAATTCCCCGAATTGCTCGACCATGTAGGGCAGGACATCATCGTTACCGACGGCCACACCCTGCTCGGTGCCGACGACAAGGCCGGCATAGCCGAGATTGTACAGGCCATGGACTACCTTATCAATCACCCCGAAATCAAGCACGGACGTGTGCGCGTGGGTTTCAACCCCGACGAGGAGATTGGCCTTGGCGCCCACAAGTTTGATGTGAAAAAATTTGACTGCGCATGGGGCTACACCATGGACGGTGGCGAATTGGGCGAACTTGAATACGAAAACTTTAATGCTGCCAGTGCAAAGGTGGAGGTGCGTGGTGTGAGCGTGCACCCGGGCTATGCCAAGGGCAAAATGATCAATGCCGCACGTGTGGCCGCCGAATTTGCGGCCGAAATGCCTGTGACCGAAACGCCCGAACAGACTGTGGAGTATGAGGGCTTTTACCACCTGCTTGGCATTGAGGGTAATGTGGAACACGCCACTCTCAGCTACATCATACGCGACCACGACCGCCAGCGCTTCGAGCAGCGCAAAGCTTTTGTGCAAAAGGCTGCCGAGTGGCTCAACGAGCGCTATGGCCAAGGCACGGTGACGGTCACCATCAACGACCAATATTACAATATGCGCGAGAAAATTGAACCCGTGCCCCATGTGGTAAACATTGTGCTCGACGCCATGAAAGCATGCCACATACCCTCAAGGGTGCGTGCCATTCGTGGTGGCACCGATGGTGCACAACTCTCATTCATGGGCTTGCCCTGTCCCAACATCTTTGCCGGCGGGCTCAACTTCCACGGGCCTCACGAGTTCTTGCCTATCCCCTCTATGCAGAAGGCGTCAGAACTGGTGGTGAAGATTGTCGAACTGACGGCACAAATGTAGTAACGTGCTGGTCTTGACGGATTGATGCACGTCCCTTTGTCACGTCTATCCGTCATCGCCACAAATACATAAATACTATTAAAGCGTAATTAGGGGCGGGCTGGTTGAGAGTAATCTCACAGGCCCGCCCCTAATCGTACCTTACGAACAGCTTAAATACAAAACGCAACCTCTAATGGGGGCGACGCGTCCCGCGTCGGGAAAATGTCATGTTCATACACCCAATAAAGGCTCACAGACAGCACTAATTACACGCCTATCTGTGAGCCTTTGCCTTAATGTCCGACGCGGGACGCGTCGCCCCCATTAGTGCTTGCGTTTAGTGATAGCGTTTAGTGCTCCACTACATCACACCCCTATTTCGTTAATCATGCAATTTGCCTACACCCTACACTTTTTGCATGCACTGCATTGATTATCAATTCATTACAGAGTGTAGGTAACATCGTTTTCCGCCTGCACTTATCTGCACTTGCCTGCACGTAAACACTACCACCGCTCTGCAGCCACAGCAGCATGACGCCATGTAAGCACAAGGGCGGTGATACAATAACGGGAGGCAGTCGTTTCGGTTGCTCTTACCCAAAAATCGCTCCCCCTATGCCGAAAAATGTAAGTGGCATAACCAATCATGCAAACAGATACTGACGTGTATAATAAGGGGCAAACACCGTGCAAATAAGTGTAAACAGCGTGCAAATAAGTGCAGGTAGTGCAAACAGCGTGTAGGCAAAAAACAAGGTTACCTACACCACGTAACAAACTGATAATCAGCGCAGTGCAGGCAAAAAGTGCAAAATGCAGGTAATTTGCAATATAACTTTTCGGGTGGGTTGCGCGAGCAATGAAATATGTTTTTCAAGGCAAGCAATGCACCTGTTCCTATTTAAGCAAACAATAATCCGAATGCTCAGAAGAATTATCAGAACCGCCCAAAAGTGCTTTTTCAGCATATAAAGTTTGCAAAACCACTGATTTTGTTGTACTTTTGCTGCATGTATTTTGCATTATTGCAACACACAGCAAAACAATATACAAATCAATCTAATAATTACCAATCACAACAAACTCTATGAAAAGATTTTCACTTTTCTTGTTTGCGTTGTTCGCCCTGCTGATGGGCGTCCCGCCACAGGCTGCCCTTGCCAAAGCCGGTGACGTGGTGACAAACCTCAGCAATTTGAGCAATAGCAAAGTTTACAACATCAAGAGTGTGCGTGGCTATCTGCTGTATAGTGCAAACTATACGGGCAAGTTGGCTGGTAGCGCAGGTTCTGGCGTCAAGGACGCAGGTACTGCCAGTGCCACAGCCGCCGCACAGCAGTTTGCCATCTACACCGTAGGCAGCAAGCACTTCCTTTACAGCGTGGGTGCCAAGAAATTCGTTTCGTCGAACGGCAATTACGAAAGCACTCCTAACACTGAGCTGTCAATTACAGCTACGGGCAATGCCAACTATCCTTGGGCGTTAAAGCTCGGTTCAAACACCATCAATATGCAAGCAAGTAACGGTGAAGCGTCTGGTTGCTTGGTAAACAGTTGGGCTACTGCCGATGATGGTAACCGCCTGACGATTGTGGAGGCCACACTTGACGAGGCTACAGACATTGAGTCGCCCATGGTGCCCCTGCTTCAGAATGTGTATGCTGGTTACGTGGCACAGCTCAAGGCTGCCAACGGCATGAAGTACTTCTATCACGATGCTTCTGATGCCATTAACAGTTTGCCCGCTACGGCACCTGCTACCAAGGCCGAACTCGAGACCGCTATTGCCAATTTGCAGACCACAATCGATGGCTTGAACTCTGCCGAAGGCGTGCTTGGCACCGACCTCAGTGGCAAGACACTCTTCATCGGCAACTTGCAGCATAGCAAGATGTACATGAGCGCACAGGTTTGGAATGGGTATGACGCACTCGGCTCTGACGAGAGCGGCTGGCAGCTCAACCACGCCTGGGTATTTGAAAAGGCCGACAAGGACAACACCTATTATATAAAGAATGCCGAGTCGGGCATGTACATAGGTGCAATTCCTGGCGAAAATGACAAATGCGTTCCCCTCGTGGCCGACAAGGCGTCTGCACAAGTTTACACCGTGGCTTACGCCGGCAAGAACGGCTATTGCAACATCTATGTTGAAGGCGGAACAGCCAACCGCAATGCCTTGCACATGGTTAATTGGAACGGTGTGGTACGTTGGGAAACAGCTGCCGATGCCTCAAAATTCCGTTTGGAAGATGCTACCGATGTACTTGCCGCTTACAACAAGTACTACACTGTCAAGGTGGCCTCGGGTGG
>OQVL01001179.1_pt1 | contig 15367 bp, 12 predicted proteins | sample 1691501 | NCBI WGS metagenome assembly OQVL01 (sample SAMN03418253, study PRJEB22391) | human gut metagenome | biome: human-gut; feature: organic feature; material: feces | host: Homo sapiens | place: Tanzania | collected 2013-01
AGGGCCAGCAATGAATAATGGTTGCATAACTGATGTTTTGTTTTATTGTTTTTGCAAAATTACCTAAAAACTGTTGCATAGCCAAACGTTTTTCAATTTATTTAGCGTCAGCACAACCAACATTTGTGTCTTGTTTCCTTCTCACGCCCCGGCCAAACGTTTGCCTTTTGCTTTAGCAAGATGTTTCGTCGGCACAAAAAGTTTTAAGGGATGCTTAATAATTTTGCCTGTTTGTGGCAGAAAATAAATATTTTTTCACTACTTTTGCAAAGTTATTTAATTTTCTAAATCTACAGAATTTTAACAAGTGTATATAGGAATAGCAGGAAATATTGGTTGTGGCAAGACCACGCTCACGGAGATGCTTGCCGAGCATTACCAATGGGAACCGCGTTACGAGACGGTGGTGGACAATCCTTATATGGACGACTACTACAAGGACTTGCAGAGGTGGTCGTTTGCCATGGAGGTGTTCTTCTTGAAGGAACGTTTCAAGGATGTGCTCGACTTCTCACATTCGGAGAACACGGTCATTCAGGACCGCACGCTCCATGAAGGGGTCTTTGTGTTTACAGCCAACAACTACTCGCAGGGCAACATGAGTGACCGCGATTTTGAAACCTACATGGAGCTCTATGAGATTATGGTCGAGAAGGTTAAGCTGCCCGACCTCATGATCTATCTCAGAGCGTCGGTACCGCATCTGGTGGAGAACATACAGAAGAGGGGAAGGGTGTGTGAGCAGAAAATACCTATCGAGTATCTGCAAGGACTGAACGACAGGTATGACGATTTTATCCGTAACAAATATAAGGGTAAGGTGCTCGTCATAGATGTTGACAAGCTCGACTATAAAGCGCGTCCTGAAGACTTCAAGTTTATAACAGACAAGATCGACGCCATCTTGCCTTCTACAATCTAACTCATCAAACTAAAAAAAAGAGACACAACAATGCACATAGCAATAGCCGGTAACATTGGCAGCGGCAAGACCACCCTGACCAAGATGTTGGCAAAGAGATACAACTGGTCACCACGTTTTGAACCTGTGGAGCACAACCCCTATCTTGACGACTTCTATAAGGACATGTCGAGATGGTCGTTCAACCTGCAGATCTATTTCCTCAACAAGCGCTTTAAGGAGGTGGTGGAGATAAGCCAGAGCGACAAGGACATCATTCAGGACCGCACGATCTTTGAGGATGCCTGCATCTTTGCGCCAAACCTTCACGGACAGGGCTACATGTCGGACCGCGACTTCAACAACTATTCGGACCTCTTCAAGACCATGATGACGCTTGTGAAGCTGCCCGACCTCATGATCTACATTCGCTCGTCGGTGCCAAACCTCATCAACCAGATCGGAAAGCGCGGACGCGAGTGTGAACAGACCATACGCATCGACTATCTTACGGGTCTGAACGACCGTTACGAGGCGTGGATAAAAGACTATAAAGGCAAGCTGATCATCGTGGACGGCGACACTCAAAAGTTTGAGTCGGACACAGAGGCCTTCAGACGCATTACTGACAAAATTGACGCAACACTCTTCGGATTGTTCAAATAAAAAAAACGTTAGTGACGGTAAAAAAATAAATTGGTATGATTTGAGCTTTATATTTTTGAGCTATTTTTCTCACTCGAAGAGGGAGTGTAGCGGGCTACACGACCGATGAGAGGGAGGAAAATAGCCAAAAAGATAAAGCAGATACCATCTTTATATGATACATATTTCTCTCAAATCGTACCAAGTTGTTTTTTTAGCGTCACTTAGCCCAAGGGAAGGACTAAAAAGGAAATGCCGCCAGCTAATTGGCACCAACAAAATGCTACCAGCAAAATGCCACCATCAGACAAACCGTCTCTAATGGTGGCATTTATTATTAAATATTCTTACCGTTCAAACATGTTATGAGGAGCGAAATTGTTGCCAAGACGGCGCCAACAGCACACACGCCAAGCCAGCCGTGGTGTGTCCACGCCATTCCTGCACAATAGGTACCGAAGGAGCCGCCAATAAAATAGGTGGTCATGAAGATGGTGTTAGCCCTGTTGGAGGCTTCGGGCATTTCCTGGATGCAGCCGCTCTGGTTGCTCAGTTGCAGACATTGCAAACCTATGTCTACCAATATTATAGCTAAAACAAGACCCGTGAATGTGTTGCCAAACAGATAAGCCGTAGACCAAGCCACAAGCTGCAAGCAAGCCCCGTAAATGCTCATCTTTCTTATGCCCCATTGGTTGACGAGCTTTCCCACGCCGCTTGCTGCCAAGGCACCGGCTATGCCGCACAAGCCTAATGTTCCAACCATCTCGCTACCCGAGAAGAATGGAGCTTCTGCCAACCTGAAGGCAAGGCACGACCAGATGGCCATCATGCTGCCAAAGCTAAAGGCGGCACGGACGGCGTAAAGGCGTATTCGACCGTTGCTCGTCACGATGTTGAAGACGCTGGCCATCAGGCCCTTATAAGTGCCCACATAGTTGCTTTCCATTTGTGGCATTATCTTTAGCGTGAGCGCCATACACAAAACCATCACAAGGGCAGCCATGACAAACATCTCGCGCCAGCCTAACCATTCGCCCACATAGCCGCTGACCACTCTCGATGCAAGAATGCCCGTGAGCAGACCCGACAGCACGATGCCCATGTTCCTGCTTTTGTTCTTCTTCTCCGAATATTGTCCGGCGATGGGTATGAAAAATTGTGGAATTACGGAACAGGCACCCAACAGGAGAGAGGCTCCCCAAACAATACATATTCTGTGGGCGAAAGCAATAACGAGAGCCATAATGGCTGCAACCAACATGTTTACAACAATTATGCGGCGGCGCGAGTAGAGGTCGCCCATGGGGATGAGGAAGCACAAGCCCAGCGCATAACCAATCTGTGTGACGACGGTTATGAGGTTGGCCTCATGTTGGCTCACCCCCAGGTCGTGGCGGATCATCTCCAAAAGCGGTTGGTTATAGTAGCAGTTGGCCACGGTCAATCCTGCAATAACGGCCATCGTGAGCAACAAGCTGCGCTCTATGCCTTCGTTTTCTTTCAGTTGTTTCATTTCCTTTTTTCTGCGCAAAAGAACGTCTGTTTTTAACGACTGAACTTTCGCAAAGTTTGTTGTTTACATCGCGCTTCGTGTTTTTTATAAAATGCGCGAAACGCAAAGAAATAATGTTCATTTATTAACGACAAATTAAAAACAGACCTTTGTCTCTAATTTAGAATTATATAATTGAGATGTTATAAAAGAAGATCATTCTTCAATCTTTGCCAAGCTGTTCGACAGGTTCTTCAAGAAATTGCTTGAAGCCTCCACGGGAGCGAAACTCATGTAGCGCACGGCAGCCCAGATCTTGCGGCGCAACACGGTTGTGTCGCCAGCCACAAAGCCGGTCTTTGCCTCCCAGAAACGCATGTCCTCAGCATCGCTGGCGGCACGTTTGCTCAGGGCACGAGCCACCACCTTGGCAGCATCGGGACTTTCTCTCCGCATGAACGGCAGCTCCTCCTTGTCGAAACCAAAGAACATGGTGAGCACGCTTCCTTCAAGCTGAGCCATGCGTGCCATGTGTAAGGACGCGAGCCAGCTGTCGAGCTTCACAAAGTCGACCTTGTCGCCAAAGGTGCGCATATATTTGCCCAGGCAGAGAATGGCGTTAAGCGACAAGCCGCTGTTGAGCAAGAGATAAACATTATAAAGGATGATGTTTAGCGCGTTAAGCGTCTCGACAGATGTGTCGATGGCGTGGAGCTCCTTTTCCCTGATGTTGTTAAGACGGCGGTTGAGCATAAAATTGCTCATCTGGGCCTCGGGAAGCGACACGACCGACTGCCCAGACCGTGCTCCAGACATTTTTGAGAAGAGGTTTACCGCCTGCTTGGTCATTGCCTCCGGCTGTTGTTGGGCATAGCTGTTCACGGCAGCAGCCGCCACAGCCTCTGTGTTCTTATAGATCATGAGGCGAAACAGCTTCTCCCATTTAAAGAGCGACATGGGTTCAAGAGGCTCCATGTCGTTCAAGGCTCCACAACGAAGCAACCGAAAGAAATTGCGTTTAATGATGTCCATCTTTAACATATCTATCGATGAAAAAACTTTTAAACAACATCTTGCAAAACAACGTCCCCAGACCTGTTCCTTTCTTATCGCGTGAATTTTTTATCGCGTGAATCGTTTCTTATCGCGTGTATCTTTTCGGAAATCGCAGCACGATGCTTGCCATGGTCACAGCTGCCAAAGCGTAAGGATAATAGAGATAAGGCATGATATCGATGGGTGAGAGTTTTGCCAATCCCGAGGCCATAAGCATTTGGGCGCCATAGGGAATGATGCCTTGCGCTATACATGAGAACGTGTCGAGAAGCGAGGCTGTGCGGCGGGGGTCTATGCCGAACTTCTCGCTCAGCTGTTTTGCTATTCCGCTAACCGTTATGATGGCCACCGTGTTGTTGGCTGTACACACGTCTACCATGGCCACGAGAGAGCCCATAACTGTCTCTGCACCACGCTTTCCGTGTATGTGGGTTGTAGTTTTGCTTATAATGTAGCTCACGCCTCCTGCTACCCTGACCATCTCAAACAGTCCGCCTGCAAGCATGGTGATAATGATGAGTTCGCCCATGCCCATTATGCCGTTGCCCATAGCCCCCATCCAGCCATAGAGGTCCGTGCTGTCTGTTGCCACTCCTATGACGCCTGTGAGCACTATGCCCAACGTGAGCACGCTCATGACGTTTAAGCCTGCCAAGGCAGCCACAAGAACAGCCAGATAAGGAATGATCTTTATCGTGTCGACGGTTGGTGGAGTGGGAGGGGTGTTCATGTCTTGCCCCATGAAGGCATAGGTTGCGAGCACCACGATGGCAGCAGGAAAAGCAAGCCAGACATTTGCCCTGAACTTGTCTGCCATTCGGCAGTTTTGAGAGGTTGTGGCGGCAATGGTCGTGTCTGATATGAACGAGAGATTGTCGCCAAAGAAAGCGCCGCCAACAACCACGCCCACAAAGAGCGGCAAGGAGCTGCCTGTGGCTGTGGCAAGACCGGCAGCAATGGGAACGAGAGCCACGATGCAGCCAACGCTCGTGCCGATGGCCATGCTCACGAAACAGGTCGTAAGAAAGATGCCTGGCAGGATAAACCGCTCAGGCACAATGCGAAGCATGAGCGCAACGGTTGAGTCGATGCAGCCTATGTCCTTGGCGCTGGCTGCAAAAGCGCCGGCCAACACAAACACCCAGAGCATGAGCATGATGCCGGGCTTGCCTGCTCCCTTGCTGAACGTCTCAACACGTTGTTGCATGGGACCGCGGCTTATGGCTATGGCGTAGATGGAGGAGAGCATGAACGCCACGCTTATGGGCACCTTGTAGAAATCGCCCGCAACGATGGAGCTGATGAGATAAATGGCTACAAAAACGAGAAGCGGACTTAAAGCAAACAAACCTTTCATCCTCTTACAGCTGTGTGCGTCGATAGAAATCGACATTCTCTTTTGTCAACAGCTCGATGGGCATATAGTTGATCGGGCGCACTTTCTTTCTCAACACAACGGCCTTGAACAGCGTGTCTACACAGCAGAAGCCTTGCTGATAGCCGTGCTGGGCAATGATGAACGAGATGCTTCCTTGGCGCAGACACTCGGCGTTCTTGGCAACCATGTCGTAGCCCATAATCTGTATGTCGCGGCGGTTGTTGCGCAACAGCCAGTCGCCGACGATGTGGGCTCTTGAGTTGAGCGAGATGCCGTTATGAATCTGGGGATGCTCTTCAAAGAAAGCTTTCAGCTCAGCATCATACTCGGCCCGCGTGCCGTTGAACGGCAATTGCAGTTCAACAATCTCCGTTGACGGGAAATGGTCGTGCATGTAGTGGCGGAATCCAACCTCACGGTTTGCCTGCTGCTTGCTCGTAACGCGACCGTCCTTCATCTGCTTCATGAGCATTATCTGCTTGTCGTCATTAGCTATGAGCATAAGCATGCGGGCTGCAAAGAATCCGCTACAGAACGAGTCTTGTCCGAAGAAAGAGAGGGGGCGAAGGTCGGGCATGTAGGAGTCGAGCAAAACGAACGGGATGCTACGCTCATGGAGCTTGTTCGTAAACTGTCGCGTCGTTTCAAGATCTACAGGCACGATAATGACGCCGTCAATCTGGCCGTCAAGACATTTGGTGTATTCTTCTTCAAACGACTGGTTGTTGAAACGCTGGTAAAAAAACATCTCAACGCCTATGTGGAAGTCGCGACGCGCCTCGATGGCTTTCTTCACGCCTTGCTCCACCTCTTCCCAGTAGGCTTCGCTCTCATGCTTGGGAATGAGCAAGGCAAACTTGTATGTGCGGTTGTAGGCAAGCGCACTGGCGTAAACGTTTGGCTGATAATTCATCTCTTTGAGCGCACGCTCAACCTTTTCGCGTGCCGGCTTCGACACGTTAGGACGGTCGTGTAGCACACGGTCTACTGTTCCTACCGACACACCTGCTCTCTCGGCAATGTCTTTTATTCTTATTTTCTCGTTCATACGCTCTTATATAAAAATGTAACTTTTTGTCTCGACTTTATAATTATGCAAATTTACGAATAAAAGTTGAATTGTGTGAACACACAGCCACAAAAATATATCTTATTGCCGTTTTTTTTACAGCAAGCATCTATTTATGTCATATTTTTTTCATCATTCAAATTGTTTTGGCTAATTTTGCTCCACTTATCCTCTTTATCAGAACGAAGACAGAACGAAGACGGAATGAGGACGGAAAACGAAAACGGAGCGAACAACGGTCGCGAAACGTGGAGCAAGGCAATAAAATGAAAAAGAAATGAAACATCGACATGTGCTCATATTCATCCTTATGTTTGTCGGGGCAACGCTCTTGGGAGCATGTTCCGACAGCAAGCGTGTGGCACAAGTGGACATGCTGAACGAGCGCTCATATGACGCTCATTATAGAAGTCTGGCTCAAACACGAGCTTACGCCCTTCAGGCCTTGAAGTTGAGCAAGGGCTACGATGCTGGCGTGGCCGAAAGCTACAACAATCTCGCCTTTGTGTGCTTGGCAAAGATGAACTATGGACGGGCTGAAGAGTTCCTGCGTTATGCTGCCGGCGTGAGCGACAACCTCGTGGAACAGCTCGTGGCCTATGTTCAGTTTATGCGTCTCTGCCAGCGCAAGAGCAAGAACAAAGATTTTTACACATACATGCAGCTCGCAAGCCAACTGATGTCGCGCATTAAGACCGATGAGCAGACGCTCAACACTCATCAGCATGAGCGTTTTGTCTATGCCTGCAGCGAGTTTAACATCGTTGCTTCCACCTATTTCTATTATGTGGGACTTGACAAAAAGGGAGCTGACCAACTCTTGCTCATCGACCCTAACGGCGAGGTGGTAAAGGACACGGCGCAGCTGCTCAACTATTATTACAACATTGGCTCAGGAGGAATCTTAAGAGACGGCACAGCCGAAACAATATGCCAGGAAGAGTTCAACTATCTCATGCGTTGTTATCTCCTCTCGCGACAGTATAATTATCCTTATTGGGAAGCAAACTCTCTGCAAGGCATAAGTGAACATCTTCAGAACGACAAGATGCGGGCCATGCTTCTGCGCAACAACGTGCAGGAGATGGAGTTTGTGAACGTAGACAAGATGGCAGACACGCTCATTGCCGGCAACCTTGCCCTGCGTGCTCTCGACCTCTTCAGCAGCTATGGCGACGTCTATCAGAAGGCAGGCGCTTACAGAACGCTCGCACAATGTTATTTCGACATACACGACTATTCTTCTGCTCTCATCTGTCTTAACAACGCTCTCGCAACAAACAGGCGCGTGGATCGTGCGCCAGACCTTGTGGCCTCCATTCGCGAGAAGCTCTCCATGGTCTATTCGGCACTCGACAACAAGGCCATGAGCGACCTGAACCGCAACCTGTATCTTGACCTTCAGGAGGTAACACGTCAGGACCGCCAGCTCGAGGCGCGTGCTGACCAGCTTGACCAGACGGCAGCACAACTGAACCTCATGATCGGAGCCGTGGGGGTGGTGGTGCTTGTGCTCATCTCTCTGCTTGTCTGGCTTAACCACATGCGTCGAAAGGAAGGCACACGCAGCTTGCCCGACGACGTTGTTGAACCGCTGGTGCTGTGGAAGAAAGCGCGTGAAGACGAGCAGCAAGCCTGTAACGAACGGCTTGAAGAGATTGAGGAAGAGACGGCGGTGGCGCGTGTGCAGCTCGACGACAACAACCGTCTGAACATTGAGCAGAGAGCCAAAATTTCGCTCGTGGGCAACATCATGCCCCTCATCGACCGCATTGCCGGAGAGGTGGATAAGCTGGCGCAGACAGAAAAGGAGCCTTCCGTCAACCCTTTGATAGAGAGCCGTTACGCTTATGTCATGGAGCTGGCCGGAAAGATAAACGAATATAACAACGCCCTGACACAATGGATAAAGCTGCGTCGTGGCGACCTCACGGTGCGCGTAGAGAGTTTCCGTTTGCAGCAGCTCTTTGACATCATCGACAAGAGCCGCATGGAGTTTAACCTAAAGCACATCTCCTTTGAGGTAGTGCCGACACAGGCTGTGGTAAAAGCCGACCGCACGCTCACGCTCTTCATGCTCAACACGCTTACCGAGAACGCACGCCATTTTACACCTTCCGGGGGCCATGTGCGTGTTGAAGCAAGGATCACAGAAGAGGCGGTAGAGATTAGCGTCTCTGACAGCGGCTGCGGCATGACACAAGAGCAGATTGACAGCCTGTTCAACGCTAAGGTCATAGTGGACGAGCAGTTGGGCACCACAACAACGCAAAACTCTGTGGCGGTTGGCGTAAAGAAAAAGTCGCATGGCTTCGGACTGATCAACTGTAAAGGCATTATAGAGAAATACAAGAAGCTCAGCTCCATCTTCAGCGTCTGCCACATAGGCGTAGAGAGCACAGTAGGGCATGGCAGCCGATTCTTCTTCAGTCTGCCAAAGGGAGGCGTGCGCAAGCTCTACATTATAGGGTTTCTCCTTATGTTAAGCACATTTGGTGGAAGCATGGAATGTTTTGCCAAAACATCACAGCAACAGCAGCAAACAGCCCTTTGCTTGCAGAAAGCAAGTTCCTACGCCGACAGCGCCTATTACAGCAACATAGCATCCCGATATACGCAAACCATGATTTACGCCGACAGCTGCCGCATGTGGCTAAACCGCTATTATCTGACGCTACGCCCGCGAGGACGACAGCTCATCACAACCACGGGCGACGCTAAAGAGGCTGCAGAGATTAAATGGTTCTACTCGGGTCTGCCCTGCAACTATAGCATTATTCTCGACATGCGTAACGAGTCGGCCGTAGCAGCCCTTGCCTTACATCAATGGGACACATACGCTTATAACAATAAGGTCTACACTCAACTGTTTCGCGACACCAGCGCCGACAACTCGCTTGCACAGTATGTGAAGCTCATGCAGAAGAGCGAGACCAACAAGAACGTGGCCATCATCATTCTGTCACTCCTCTTGGTGAGCATCTTCCCGCTCTACTATCTCTTCTATTATCGTTACCGTCTGCGTTACCGTAGCGCCGTAGAACGCATAGAAGAGATTGGCAAGGTGCTCCTTGACAACAGCAAGACGGCACAACAGAAAGACGATGCCATAAAGGGGCTGTGGAAAGACCTTCGCAACACGGCTGCTGACGATTCGCAGATAGAGCAGCTTACCGAAATAGTGGACCAGATAGAGACCACCCTGCAAGCCGACAAGTCGAGCGGGGAAGACATGCAGCAGAAGCTCTCCCTGGCTGAGGACGAGTTGCAAAGGCTGCAATATGAGCGCGACAGGCTGCATGTGAGCAACAGCGTGCTCGACAACTGTCTCTCAACGCTGAAGCACGAGACCATGTATTACCCTTGCCGCATAATGCAGATGGTCGATTCGCCATCGCGAGACATCAACGTCATACGCGAGCTGGTCTACTATTATAGAGAGCTCTTCAGCATTCTTAGCGAGCAAGCGCAACGGCAGACAGCACCTCAGGTGCGCTTCTCTTATGCCACGGCTGGCTACGCCATCTCTCTGTTGCGAAAGATCGTGCCACAGGAGCAGCTCTCCTTTGATCATCAAGACATTGACAGACTCTATGTGAGGATCACAACGACCCTCCACACCCTAAAGCTCTCTGCTCAGCAGATACAGGAACTGTTCACGCCATCAACAGCCGATTTTCGCTTGCTCATCTGCCGGCAGATCATACGCGAGTTGGGAGAGACAACCAATGCCCGCGGTTGTGGCATCCAGGCTTTTGCAGCTCCTGATGGGGGAACAACAATAGAAATAACAATAACACAGAAAATATGGAAAAATTTAAAGTTATCATAGTAGAAGATGTGCCTCTCGAACTGAAAGGTACAGAAGGCATCCTGCATAACGACATTCCTGAAGCAGAGATCATCGGTACGGCTGCAAACGAGCCCGACTTCTGGCGCTTGCTTAAGCAGCAGCTCCCCGACCTCATTTTGCTCGACCTCGGACTGGGCGGATCCACAACCGTTGGCGTTGAGATCTGCCGTCATGTAAAGGAAATGCATCCCAACATCAAGGTGCTCATCTTCACAGGCGAAATACTTAACGAGAAGCTATGGGTCGATGTGCTTGATGCTGGTTGCGACGGCATAATATTGAAAACGGGCGAGATGCTCACCCGTAGCGACGTGGCGAGCGTGATGTATGGAAAGCGGATGGTCTTTAACCAACCCATTCTCAACAAGATCGTTGAGCGTTTCAAGAACAGCATTGGATCGGAGATTGCTCACCAAGAGGCAATTATAGATTATGAGCTCGACGAGTATGACGAGCGCTTCCTGCGCCATCTTGCATTAGGCTACACTAAGGAGCAGATCTCAAACCTCAAGGGAATGCCTTTTGGCGTGAAGAGCTTGGAGAAGCGGCAGAACGAACTTGTACAGAAGCTCTTTCCAAACGGCAATGGTGGACTGGGCATAAACGCCACGCGCCTTGTTGTCAAAGCTCTTGAGCTTCGCATACTTGACATCGACAACCTTGTGCCTGACGAGGAATAGAAGATAGCCTGATAGACAATCCTCAACTTGTTTACTTTGTCCACTCGTCCACTCGTCAACTTGTCAACTCGTTAACTTATAATACAAAATGAACAACATCATTACAACAAGCAAGAAAAGAGAGCGAAACCGCCGACACATAGAGCGACGTTTTCGCAGGTTCTGTGCCTTGCTCATAGTTATCGTGGCTGCCGTAGAGGTATTGGTGGTCTTAGGCTCATGGATCATTACAGCCGTGTGGCCCGACATAGCCATGCGGTCCCTGTTTTCTGCCGACGGGCTGCGATGGCTCTTCGGACAGAGCACAAAGGCGTTGGCAACCGATGTCCTCGTGTGGCTCATCATGATGTGTGTGGCATCGGGTGCTGTGGCCTACAGCAGGCTGTGTTCTGTTTTCGTAAAGCACCCATTGTCTTACCGACAATGGGTTGCCCTGCGCTTTGTCTTTGTCGAGGTGCTTGCTTACGTTGTCATGATAAGTCTTCTTACGCTTGTGCCTCATGCAGCTCTGCTGAGCGTAACAGGCCACTTGTTTCCGAGCAGTTTCTCCACAAGTGTCGTGCCACAGCTCGCCATCCTTGCTACCATCTGCTCATTGACCTACGGATGGGTCTGCGGAACCGTGCGAGGTCTTGACGGCATGCTCACCATGCTTTCAAAGGGCATAGAGCATCTCGCTCCTCTCTTTGTTCTCTACATCCTTGTGGCAGAGCTCTATTTCACACTCCTCTTTATACGGTTCTAAAGACAAAGAAAGTCTATCGTCTTTCCGTAAAAGCCAATTGTCTTTCCGTAAAAAGAGAAACGTCATTTTTGCTCAAGCTCTTGCAAACTCTCCATCTTCTTTGTTTCCAAGAACTCATAAACGCCACAGAGATGCTCGCGAACGCGACCATGGCCAAACTCGTAAACCTTGCTCACGAGGCCGTCTAAGAAGTCGCGGTCATGGCTTACCACGATGAGCGTGCCGTCAAAATCTTGCAGCGCCTGCTTCAGCACATCCTTTGTCTTAAGGTCCAGGTGGTTCGTTGGCTCGTCAAGGATGAGCAGGTTCACAGGCTCAAGCAGAAGCTTAAGGATGGCAAGACGGGTGCGCTCGCCGCCCGACAGCACCTTGACCTTCTTCGTGGAATCTTCGCCTCCAAACATGAACGCGCCCAACAGGTCGCGAATCTTGTTTCTTATCTCACCCTTTGCCACATCGTCGATGGTCTGGAAAACCGTAAGCTCGCCATCGAGCAGAGAAGCCTGATTCTGAGCAAAATAGCCTATCTGAACATTATGGCCAAGCTCCAGCTTACCCGTGTTCTTAAGCTGTCCCATGATACATTTTACCAATGTCGATTTTCCCTCGCCGTTACGACCTACAAACGCAATCTTGTCGCCGCGCTCTACTGTAAGGTTCACGCCGCTAAAGATCGTCTTGTCGTCAAACGCCATGCCCACATCGCTCATCTGGATAGGGTAGGCGCCGCTTCGCGGACTGGGCGGGAACTTCAGCCGAAGCCTGCTTGTGTCTTCCTCATCAACCTCTATAAGCTCCAGCTTCTCAAGCATCTTTACGCGGCTCTGCACCTGAAGGGTCTTAGAGTAGGTTCCTTTGAAACGCTCTATAAAATCTTTCGTTTCAGCAATCATCTTCTGCTGCTCCTCATACTTCTTCATCTGCTGCTCGCGGCGCTCTTTCCTAAGCTCCAAATACTGGCTGTAAGAAGCCTTATAGTCGTAAATGCGTCCCATGGTCACCTCGATGGTGCGCGTTGTGATGTTGTCCACAAACTTGCGGTCATGGCTGATCACCACCACAGCCTTTGAACTGTTAATGATAAAGTCTTCCAACCATCCAATCGACTCTATATCAAGGTGGTTAGTGGGCTCGTCAAGCAGCAGCACATCGGGCGATTTGAGAAGCAGTTTGGCAAGCTCAATGCGCATGCGCCAACCACCCGAAAACTCGCTTGTGGGACGGTTAAAATCGGTTCTCTCAAAGCCAAGGCCGAGGAGCGTCTTCTCCACATCCTCTTCAAAATGGGTCATGTCGATGGCATAAAACTTCTCCGAGAGCGTCGACACCTTTTCTATGAGTTGCATATATTCGTCGCTCTCATAGTCGGTTCGCGTGGTCAGCTCGTTGTTTATGCGGTCAATCTCGGCCTGTATCTCATGCAGATGGGCAAACGCCTGACACGTCTCGTCAAAAACCGTGCGACCGTCTTCTGTCATGAGGTGCTGCGGCAGATAAGCAACGACGCAATCTTTAGGTGCCGACACAGAGCCGCGCGTGGCTTTTCTCACGCCTGCAATAATTTTCAAGAGCGTGCTCTTGCCGGCTCCGTTCTTGCCCATAAGGGCTATACGATCCTTCTCGTTTATCTGGAAGGAAATGTCTTTAAAAAGGGTGGTACCGCCAAACTCAACGGTCAATCCATCAACTGTTATCATATCTGTTTCTTGGGCTTGTTTTTGACGCTTTTCCTTGTTTTAGTAAAATGTAATTCTTAAAATGAACTATTACCATGAAAAGCGCTACAAAATTAGTAAAAAAAACTCATATTCCAACGACTTACATAATAAACTCAACAATAGAACCTTTATAAAAGGTAAACAAGTTCTGACAATCAGGTAAAACAAAGAAAGGAGAAATTTATATAAATGCCTTAATGGCTATTTATCAAAAGATCCCACAATATTTTCAAAAGATCCGACAATAAGGGAAAAAACACAGAAAGGAGAGATGAATAATAATCTTTGAATTTGCTATTTATCATAATAGGCCTTATGAAATAATTCATACTTATTAATCTTTTTCACCATCCTTACAATCTTTTTCACAAAAATTATCTACCTTTGTCCCGATTATTTAAACTAAGAAACGTGCATTAATTATGTTAGGACATATAGCGAATTTTACAGCATGGCCCATACTAACAGGCATACTTATAGGCTATGTTGCAAACCGAATAATGAGCGGTCAAGGCAAAGGTTGCTGCATGAACCTTTTCATAGGCATTGTTGGCAGCTACGCTGGCGCCTTGATAAGTGGCCTACTTGACATACAGCTCTTTGGTCGTGGCTACCTTTTCAATTTCATTTTTTGTGTCATAGGATCTGTAAGCGTGTTATGGATATGGAACAAGCTTTTCCATTAATCCTTATTGTTAATTTACATTAAAAAGACAAATGCAAGACAAGACCCAAAACAATCCAATAACACTATAAATAAGAAAGACACACCTACAAACAGGATAACAATAAATAAAAAAAGCGGATGGACACAATAGGAAACCCTACCCCACCAAAATGTCACAGACGCTCTTAGAGTGTGGCAAGTGACGTGTTTAGAGGTTGTATATATGGCAAATAGCCATTGAAAGTGACGTAGATAGAAGGCTTGTCTATGATATTTGAAAAACTATACGATGGAAATTCTGCAACGAAGACAAAAGCTGTAATTTATGAGGACAAAGCTGAACGTAAGAAGACAAAGCAGAAACGTGTGAAGAAAAAAGCTGCAACGTATGAAAAAAAATATAGCAGCTTATGAGTGGAAATGCGTCATAGGCTGCTACATTAAGGTGTTTTAGAAAGCAAACTGCTCCAGTTTTAATCCGCTCTTTGTAAGGGCTTCAATCTTTGGAACCAAAGTGGTGAAATGGTCTGTTGCCATGTGTGCTTTCAGCACCTCTTCGTTTTGCCATGTCTCACAAATCATCATTACACCATTACGAGTGCCGCTAACAAAATAGTCGTATGCAACGTTTCCGCCGTATTTCTGAAGGTTGTCAACGCCTTCAACAAGTTCATCCCTTGTCGGAATCTCCATCTCCGACCAGGTGTTCATTTCAAAGCGGATTTCGATGTCGGGGCTTTCCCCGCCGCCCATCGTGAAGATTTTCTGGTTTTCAATTTCAAAAACCTGTCCGCGCATGAGGTGGAGAATGTTGCCCGCAATCTGATGAACCTTGCCGCCGTGCCATTTTTTGACGCGAAGCTTTGAAAGCATATCAAAGTTCTCGTGTGTTCCGTCAACAAAACAGATCATGTATTTCTTTTTAGCAAGCTTTTTGAGGACGTTCATCTCCTCTTTTGAGCCGTCCCATAAAAAGCCGAAGTCTCCGCAGACGATCAGAGTGTCTGAGCTTTTGAGCGAGCGCAGCCTTGGGTCGTCAAAGCGCGAAAGAACTCCGTGCATATCTCCTGTGACATAAATCATATTTTCAAAGCACCTTTCTTTTGAACAAAAACGGAAAATATTGTCAAATCGGTGTAATTTTCCGAAAACTGTTTATT
>OQVL01001180.1_pt1 | contig 15365 bp, 13 predicted proteins | sample 1691501 | NCBI WGS metagenome assembly OQVL01 (sample SAMN03418253, study PRJEB22391) | human gut metagenome | biome: human-gut; feature: organic feature; material: feces | host: Homo sapiens | place: Tanzania | collected 2013-01
CCGCGCTTTCAACAAATCTGTTTCCCTCATCAATAAAAACAATACTGTCATTTATCAATGAAAGATTTTCCTGCCAGTTGTTTCCTTCAAGAACGCGGCACTTTTTTTTAGATGAAAGGTTAATTCCAGAGTCTGCTCCGTTCTGCTCGAACTCGCGGATCATATCCACAAGCGTTGTCTTTCCTGTCGCGCTGTCTCCCTGAATGACCGTGATGTTACGTTTTATTGAAAACTCGTATTTTACTTTGTTGTTGGAAACTGAAACAGAATACTTGCCTTTCATAACAAGTCTCCTGCAATTTCCAAAAGTTCATCCATTGAACGGACAATTTTATTTTTATTAACAATATTGAGTTCAAAATAGCCGTCGCCAAAATTCATCAGATGACGAAGATTTATAGTAACATTTTTCTCCTTTCCGATTTTCAAAAGCCATGAGGCGCAGTTGTTGCCACAGTTTGAAGCGTTAAAGATTTTATCTGAAATATGAGAAATCAAAATCAGAGTTTTTACACCTCCAGAAAGCGAAGTCGGCGGAATGATTCCCAGAACAGGACTTTCAATCGCTCCGTTTCCAAGAACCTTTGACTTGTCAATATCAAGAATCATCTGCTGAGTTTCTTTTTCCAAAAGCCAGCTTTCTTCATAAGAATTCTTAAAGAAAACACTCGTGTTAAAAATCACATTGTCAATTTTTCCGAATATTATGTTAAGCATATCAAATTCCTGCCCTAAAAAATATTATATCATAAAACCCGAAATTATTTTCAATGCAAATATTACATTTCCGTCTTTTTCAGCAATTCAGCCCTAGACCTTATCTCTTTTTGAAATCCAGCTGCTCTTTTATATTCCCTCAGCTCTTCCCACGTATTCCGGGACTAAACTCCCTGTAAATCGCGGCAAAATGCAGTATAATATAATTGTTTGCAACGGCCATTCGCTTTTGATAAACGAAATAAAAAACTGGATTCAATCTTATTCAAATTTCAATGTTTTGATGCAAACGCCCGCAAAAACGTAAGCGGAACGCACGGATTTGCTGCAATTTTTTACAAAAACATTGCCATATAAACCGGTAAATAAATTATGCCGTTTTCTTCCTTAAAATCTGAGGTGTGAATGACAAAACATTTATCGGTATATTCTGCGAATTTTTTCCTAAACTTGTTAAGCGAAGAAATTGTATAACGCTTTGAGGATTTTACTTCGATTCCCTGAATGTTGTGACGCGAAGTAACCTTATTTTTTGTAATAAGAAAATCAATTTCCATGCGGGAAGCAGAATCTTCATTGTCAGACTTTGAATAAAAGTAGAGTTTGTGTCCGCTTGCTGTAAGCATCTGGGAAACAATGTTTTCAAAAATCATTCCTTCGTTTACTTCAAGCTTTCCAAAAAGCAGTTTTTTATAAATTTCTTCAGCGACAAGACCATTTTCATCAAACGCGTGGCTGATTAAAAGTCCGGTATCTGCCATGTAGCATTTTAATGTGGTGCGGCTCATATTCATTTTTAATGCGATATTAGGCTCATCAGCATTGTAGCAAATGTTTACGATTCTAGAATCTTTAAGCCACATAAACGCGTCATCATAATTGCGCATTTTTGCATCTTTTTTTAAGGAAGCCAGCTTGAATTTTTTTTCATGCTTAGAAAGCTGAGAAGGAATTTCATCAAAAATAGATTCCGCTTTTAATTCCGAGCCTTTTGCGTGCTTTTGAATATCGTTACGATACAGCTCCAGAATTTCCCGCTTTATCATATCTACCTTTTCAAAATTTTTTGATTCACAATATTCTTTTACAGCTTGCGGCATTCCGCCTACTATAAGATAAAGCCTGAATAAATCCATAGCCTTTCTATGCAAAGCCTGCCCCATAGGAATTTTCTTTTCAAAGCAATTTTTTACAACAGGAATCAACGTGTCATTTCCTAAAGCAAGCAAAAACTCCTCAAAATCCATGGGATTTAACTGTAAATGATGTTCTTCCGATGGAATTAAAATGTCCTGTGTATTTTTTTTAATGGAAAGAAGGGAGCCTGTTTCTATAAAATCATAGCGCCCATCAGCAACAAGATATTTAATTGCGGCTCTGGCTCTTGGAAAAAACTGAACCTCATCAAAAATAAAGAGCGTGTTGCGTTCGTGCAGTTTTACAGAATAATAGGCAGAAAGGTGCATAAAAAGAGTGTCTAAATCAGAAAGGTATTTTTCAAATAGTTCTTTGATTTCATCAGGAGCAGAAAAAAAATCTATGAGGATATATGATTCATATTCATTTTTTGCAAATTCCTGTGCAAGAAAGCTTTTTCCAACACGGCGAGCGCCTTCAATCATGATGGCACATTTTCCTTTTTCTTCATCCTTCCATTTTAAGAGAGTTTTATATGTCTTTCGATACATATTTACACCTTTTTAACTTTAATTTTTATTAAATCATACACCATTTTAAGATTACCAACAAGCAAAAATTACACCTTTTTAACGGTATGAAAAAATATGCAGAACCAAAAACACTTGACGCCCGCGGGCGAACTTTATTCTATCTGGCTTTATTGGAAAAAGAATCAAGGGAGAATGTTAAAAATCAAAATTAAGCAGGAAATCAAATAAATCTACTGTAACAACGCCTTTTTCATCGACAGAAGATTTTAGATTGTTTTTTGTAATTACGATTTTCTTAAAGGAATCGCCTATGTTGTAAAGTGATTTTTTTTCCTGAAGCTCTTTTTCCGCCGAATCCATGCCAAGAACTGATTGGATGTAAAATTTTTGATTTCCAGAATTTGCTATAAAATCCACTTCAAGCTGCTTTTGCGCATAGATATTTTTTCCGTTGGCATCAATGCGTTCTGTTTTTTCATTTATGTTCACTTCGCCCACATCAACCAAAAAGCCCCGGTAGCGAAGCTCGTTATATAAAATGTTTTCCATGATGTGAGTTTCTTCAATCTGACGGAAATTCAGTCTTGCGTTACGAACTCCCATATCTTCAAAATAAATTTTAAATGGAGAGGAAATATATTTCTTTCCTTTTATGCTGAATTTTTTTGCCTTTGAAACTAAAAAAGCGTCTTCAAAATATCCGATAAAAGTTGTTATCGTGCTGTCACTAATTTCCTTCTTTGTGAGCGTTTTAAAAGTGTTGGCAAGCTTTAAAGCATTTACAGGCGAGCCAATCATAGAAGAAAGCATGTCAAACGTTTCTGCAAGCTCAGTCTGCTTTCTGATTCCGTTGTGTTCAATTATGTCCTTTAAATATGTCTCCTCGCACAAATTCTTTAAATAAGAAAAACGTTCCTCATCAGTTTTCATCAAAGCGACCAAAGGAATTCCGCCTGTTACAATATATGACTTCCAGGCATCCTCTGGTTTTAACTGCAAGCCTTCGCAATATTCAGAAAAACTCAAAGGCAGAATATGCACTTCTGAGCCGCGTCCCTTAAATTCTGTAATAATATCAGATGAAAGAAATTTTGAGTTTGAACCGGTTACATAAATATCAAAATTTTCGTGCCGCAAAAAGCTGTTTAATGTTCCGACAAAATTTTCAAGCAGCTGAACTTCATCCAAAAGCAGATAAAAAGTATCACATTCATTTGTTTTTTCTTTTATGTATGCACGGAATTTTTTAGCATTCACCAAATAAGTTCCGTTTTTCTGCATAAGACGGTTTTCTTCTTCCGGAAAAAATGGATCAAGCAAATCTATGTCCTCGTCAGAATCAAAGGCAAATTTTATGACTTGATTTTCGGAAACTCCCTTGTTTTTAAGATATTCATAGAAAATCCTGTTCATTAAATAAGACTTGCCTGCACGCCTTGTTCCTGTGATTATTTTTATAAGACCGTTGTTTTCGCGGACAATCAAACGCTTGAGATAAACATCACGTCTAAAACCCATTTTTCTTCCTTATTAATGTTATTGCAAAAATTCCAAAGTCTTTGGTTGATTTCTAATAGAAATTTATCAAAAAATTTTATTCTATTCAAGCACAATCGGCGGTAGCTTCTACGCATACGGCGTAAAAGCATGGAAAAATATACAGAATCAAAAACGCTGGACACTCGCGGGCGGGCTTATATTTATCGTGAAACGCTTTAAGGCTTTGGAAGCGGACATTTGTCTCGGCTTTTACTTCAATCGGAATAATATCCATTTCCTTTTGACTGGAACTGCTCCCTGTTTTTGCAGAGAGCAGTTTTATTATAGAATCAGAATTCGCCTTTATAGCCAGTCGCTTTGATTTTTGCTTTTGTCGCAAGATTTAGGGATGAGCAGAATTTAAATGTAAATCCATCGCCGTCATCAGCGTATTCAATTTTCAATCCTTCTGGAATGATTACTTCTGTTAAATTTGCACAGTTATTGAAAGATCCTCTTGCAATACTTTTAAGAGTTTTTGGAAATGTAACAGACTTCAAATTGCTGCAAGACGCAAAAACAAATCCGCTAACGACAGATTCTTCGCCTAAAGACTCAACTCCTTCTTGAATTACTACAGCTGTAATTTTAGAATTTTCAAATGCACTGGCTCCAAGTTTACAACCTTTTGTAATTACTACTGTCCCCGTCAGATCTGAACCCGAAAAAGCACCTCTACCAATTTTAGTAAGCTTAGTTGTATCAATGGTAATTTTTCCCTTTAGACTAGCAAACGCCTGCGTTCCAACTACTTTTACAGATTTTGGAACTGTTACTTTATAAGGAATGTTTTTAGATTTTGTATACATTGTATGCGGAAAAACAGTTTCTCCAAAAATATCATCCGTATCTCCAATCTGAACTACAGGAAGCCCTTCAATTGTTTCAGGAATGTCAACTTTAGTGGAAGTTCCCTTGTATTTCTTAATCATGACTCCGCTTCCATCAGGCGACATATCGTAATCAAAATCACTTGCCGGATTTGCCGCAAAACAAGTGAACCCGATTGCAATCATCATTGCAAATATCAAATTTTTCTTCATAAAAATATCCTCCGCGTTTAATGTCCGCCGACTTTTTTTTCCACGCAAACTGCGCAGTTTTGCACATTTTTATTTGAATTTATTTTCAGCCGCTGTCTGAACTGCTGTCTGCACTGCGGTCTGAACAACAAAGCCTGCGATACTCTTTGCAATCTCAACAAATTTCCCTTTTGTATTGATTGATTCTAGCTTCACATCAGTTCCGGCTTCTGACACGGCTTTCATTTTCTGAAGGATTTCAGTTTTTTCCTCCGCATTAAAAATTGCGTCCAGGACTGTGAATGGGATTCTTATGATTTTTCTGTTGAACGAAGTGTCGTACCGGGCGTTGTTTTCCAAAAGAAAACGCTCAACAATTTCATGCTCAACAGGATTAGAGACTAAAACTGCAAGCTCTTCTTTTTCGAACCTGTCTTTGGAAATATATTTGCAGATGACTTTGAGCGGCGAAACTGAATCATCATATTTTTCAAGACCTGAATAAAAAATGTCTTTTAGAAGAGATGAAACTTTTGAAGGCTTGATTTTAAGTTTTGCGGCAATGGAATAAAGCTCTTTTGAGGAAACAGAGGAAACGGATAGGTTTTCAGAAAATCCGCAGATATTCTTAACAAAAACAAGCTCGTAAAAAACTATTTTTTCATATTCGGATTTTGTGAGGTTTGAAAGTCCGCGCTCTAAAATGTAATCGGAGAGAAAATTATCGTTCTGACTTCTGACTTCTGACTTCTGACTTCTGACTTCTGACTTCTGACTTCTGAATAATTTTGCTCATCAACATTCCCCTGTCAAGCGGTTTTTCAAGAGATTTTGCAACCAAATCCAATCTATATTTATGTCATCAAAAAAACAATAAAGTTGGCTTTGTAAAATTCCGTGAGTTTGCTCACGCTTTTTCCGTGGATAAAATCCATTACAGAGTAGATAAAAACCGCTATAATAAACCTGATGAAAAACCTGATTTTGATAGATGACCACAAGATGCTTAGAAAAGGCATTTCCTCATATTTCACGGAAAATTCCGACTGGACGATTTTTGCGGAGGCTGAAAGTCTGGACGAAGTTCCAGCGATAATAAAAAAGGCAGAAAACCAAGATGAAAATTTAAAAAGTTTTGTCGCCGTTGTGGACATTCAGATTAAAGGCGAAAACCAGGAGCTTTTAAACGGATTTTGCGCAATAAAAATTCTTAGCGAACACAGAATTCCAAGCGTTGTGTTCTCAAGCCACGATTCGGGCGCGAGCATTGAGCGGGCAATGAGCCATGAAGTCGGCGCGCGGGGATTTGTCTCAAAGCTCAGCGATGAAAAAATACTTTTAGACGCCGTGAACACAGTTCTGAACGGACAAACTTTTATTCAGCCTGATTTAGTTTCAAGCCTCCTTGAAGTGAGCACAATTTATTCTGTACTCACCAGACGCGAAATGGAAGTTTTAAAACTCATTCAAGACGGACTTTCAAACCAGGAAATCGCCGATTTTCTGAAAATAAAACTTTCCACATTGGAAAACTACCTTTGCATAATCTACGACAAAACCGGAAGCCGCGACAAAGCTTCTCTCCTTGAAAAAATTATGTGGTAAAAGAAACAAAATGATAACTTTAGCAATTTACGCAGCATTTTTCAGTGCAATTTCAGATTTGTTTGGAAAACAATAATTATGAATATCAGTTCGGAAATAGAAAAAATTGCGATAATTCAGTTCATTGCGCTTCTTGCCATTATTTTGTTTTTGTGCGTGGCGTTTGTGTTTTTTCTTTTATTCTATATCAAAAGCCGCGAAAGAAACAGGGAGCTGGAAAGACAGAATGAAATTGAGCGGATTATGACTCAGACGATTTCAGAAATTCAGGAAAGCGAGCGGAACAGAATCAGCAGGGATTTACACGACACTATAACGCAGGATATAAGAACTTCTCTTATCTACCTTCACAAGCTGAACAGAGCGGAAAGTCAAGAAAACTTTTCGGACAAAGAAAAAGAGCTTCTCCAAAAAATCCAGAAAATCGAAGAGCAGAATCTTAAGAACATCAGAACGATTATTCAGAATCTTACTCCGCCTGAAATCGAAAGCGCGAGTTTTATTCAGCTTCTTTCTGACTTCTGCGCGGACAGCTCGGAAAAAGTTCTTTGCAAATTCTATGCGGAAAAAAGCGAACTATACAAAAACCTTACAACGGAACAAAAGCTACACATTTTCAGAATCGTGCAGGAAAGCGTGAACAACGCCATAAAACATTCAGGCGCGCAGGAAATCAACGTAATCGTCCGGAAAGGAAGCGAATTCGAATCAGAAGACGCCAAAAACAAAAAACGCCTTGTGTTTATGATAAGCGACGACGGACACGGATTTTTCCTTGACAAACTGAACGAAAGCAGCACAAGCGGCGGAACACACTTAGGACTTCGCGGAATAAAAAGCCGCGCCTCGATTTTAGGGGCAAAGCTCGAAGTCAAATCAAACGAAGAAACCGGCACACAAGTAAAACTCACCGTGGAAATCAATTCATAAGAACCTGTGCATAGACTTCACACTTTTTTGCCGGAATTTATGTTAGGCCGCTGCATTTTTCCGTCGGAAAATCCTGTCCAGTCCTTTGTAGCACAAAAAACCGAGCGGAACGCAGATTGCCTTGTCAACTAAATTGACAGGAAAACGCGGAAGAAGAGCAGAAAGAAAAACCGGAATTTTAAAGCTGCGCAATAGCGTATACATGAATCTGACCTGTGAATCATCAGCATAATCTGCAGAGGCTTCAAGGATTGTAAAAATCACCGCTCCTTCAAAACTTACAACAAGAACGGTTATAAAAAAAATCGCCAAAATATCAAAAAGAGAATTTTCATCCCGCTTTGCAAGATAAAAACGGATTATAAAAACGACCGTAAGACTGCAAACTGACCATGCCATAGAATAAAGCGGAAAATCATAAACCAAAGTGCACACAAGATGAAAAACCAGAGCACAGACAATTCCGCTTGCAAGCGAAAAAAACGCTGCCGTCACTGTAAAAAGCGTGTCCATGTAAAGCGGAATCGAAAAAAAACTGTTCAGATAATGAAGTCCAAGATTTAAAAAGGCAAATACAACACCAAGAAAAAACATAAAAATAAACGAAACAGCAGCTGAATTTTTCTTATACATTTAAAAAGTATAACAGAAAAATGTCCATGCCACAATCGGAACATTTTTTAAGACCTGAAACAAGGCAAAACACACATTTTTTAAGACCTAAAACAATGAAGAAAACTCATTTTTTAAGCTCTAAAACAAACATCCCTCCAAAACACAAAGATTTGTGCGAGCTTCACCTCTCTTCTTAAGCAAAAACTTTCCACCATACATGAAACTTTTATTGAATTTTAGAATTTTTTCGGTTATACTGGAAACAAATGAAACAGATTGCACTGGACAGATTCGGAATTGACGAAATAATTTCTCTTTACAAGGACAAGCCTGTAATAAAAGTGCTTCAGGGGATAAGGCGGTCGGGAAAGTCGTTCATGCTTGAGCTTCTTTCACGGAAGATTATGGAAAAAGGCACGGCAGAAAACCAGATTCTTCTATTAAATATGGAAGATTTTGAGAACGCGGAATTACTGGACGCAAAAAAGCTCTACGACTTTATAAAATCAAAAAGCGAGGCGGCCGGCGGAAAAAAACTCTATCTTTTTCTGGATGAAGTTCAGGAAGTCAGCGGTTGGGAAAAACTTGTGAACTCGCTCTACTCTTCCGCCACGATTGACGCAGACATCTACATAACCAGCAGCAACGCAAATCTTCTTTCCTCCGAGCTTGCAACGTACCTGAGCGGTCGCTATGTTCTGATTCACGTCTGGCCGCTTTCCTACAGGGAATTTTTGTACTTCAATTCCGAAAACGACTCTGCGGCGGCGTTCAGAAAATTCATTGAATTCGGAGGATTTCCGGGACTGAAGGACATGATGGAAAATCCGCTTCAAATCCGCTCGTATCTGGAAGGAATCTATTCGACGGTTCTTCTGAAAGATGTGATTGCACGCAACAAAATCCGCAACACTGCGGTTCTCGAAAAAATCATCCTTTACATCGCCGACAACACAGGGAATATCTTTTCCGCAAAACGGATTTCCGACTTCATGAAGTCTGGCGGCCGCCCGCTTTCCGTAGAGACAATCTACAACGACATAAAATATCTTAAGAACGCGCTGGTCCTGCACAAAGTTCCGCGGTATGACGTGCGCGGCAAAAAAATCCTTGAGACGATGGAAAAATATTACCTTGCCGATCAGGGGCTGCTGACATTCCTGCACGGCTACAAGGACACCTACATAAACGGCATTCTTGAAAACATCGTGTTCATCGAGCTTCTTCGGCGCGGCTACAAGGTCTTTATCGGAAAAATCGGCGACATGGAGATTGACTTTGCGGCGGAAAAAAACGGCGAAAAACTCTACGTTCAGGTCGCATACCTAATCGGCTCGGAAGAGACAAAAGAAAGGGAACTCCGCCCGCTAAAATCGCTTCTGGCACTAGGCGACAACTTTCCAAAACTCATTCTTACAATGGACGATCTTCCGCCCTCAAACGAAAACGGAATCGTAAGGAAGAATATAAGGGAGTGGATTTTGGAGGGGTGAAAGGAGTTGCAAGTATTCAAATTCAGTCCGCTATTTAAATAACGAAACAATCAAAACAATTGGTTCAATTCCAAAAAATATTTGACCTAAATCTCCCCAAGCAGAAAATCCCTTATGTTTCTGTGAATTATTCCGTTACGGGAAAAATCAAATTCGTCCATAGAAACAACATATTTTGGAAAATTGTCTTTTATTGAATCGTAGACTGAAAATTCACGTCTCACCGTCTCTTCGCTCGCCAAAAGATACGCCACCTGAACATAAATTTTTACACCGTTCCTTTCTGCGATAAAATCTATTTCAGATTCATCCTTTTTTCCGACAAAAACCTTGAAATTCCTGCGCAAAAGTTCAAGACATACAATGTTCTCAAGAATCTGGTCGATGTTCTGAGTATTTTTTCCGAAAACAGCCTCGCGGAGTCCGTGATCAGCGCAGTAATATTTTTCGTTCACTGTCAGAACCTTTTTTCCCTCCAAATCGTAGCGGCTGATTTTATAAATCAGAAAAGCATCTGCGCAGAATTTCAGATAGTTCAGAATCGTGTCGTGGGAAATATTCCGCTTCTCGCTCTTAAAATATTTTGAAAGCGAAGTTGCACTGAAAATATGTCCGATATTAGAAAAAGCGTACGCGATAATCCGCTCCAGCGTGTCCACATCGCGGATATTGTTGCGCTTCACAACGTCTTTCAGGACAACGGAATTATAAATGTCCATCAAGTACTGATTTTTTGCGGAATCGTCGCCAAAAAAATTTGCAAGGAACGGCATTCCACCGGTTTTCAAGAAAGCCGTGAAGCAAGCTGATTTGTCAATCTGAGAATTCTTCTGGCGGTTCATCTCCAAGAATTCCGCGAACGAAAACGGATAAATCACAAATTCAACATAGCGGCCGGCAAGATAAGTCGCAAGCTCGCCCGAAAGAAGTTTCGCATTCGAACCTGTTATGTAAATGTCGCAGTCGAAATCAACACGGCATGAATTGATGCATTTTTCCCAGCCATCAACCTCCTGAATCTCGTCAAAAAACAGATAGATTTTTCCGTCCGCACTTTTCTGAAACTCGACTATTCTTTTGTGAAGAATTTTTGCGTCTAGCAGCTCGGAATTGGAAAACTGCTCAAAATTTATGCAGAGAAAATTTTTATCGCTCACCCCGGATTTTTTAAGCTCGTTTTTCACTAGCTCTAGCATTACGGATTTTCCCGAACGCCTGATTCCTGTAAAGACTTTGATTAGTTCTGTGTTGATGAACGGCCTGATTCTTTTCATGTAAATTTCGCGGCTTATCATAAGGCAATTTTATCAGTTATAGTCGCCAAAATCAAGAATATTCACATTTTTGGAGAGTATAACTGATAAATACAAACATATAAAACAACCTCCCCTGCTTCAAAATTTGTTATTTTTAACATACAATAAACCGAATAAAAATTATGACAAAAAGGGATTTTCTTCTTTCGCTTTCAAAAGATGAGCTTGTGGAGCTGATTTTCGGTTTTTCAGAGACGAATCAGGAAGCTTGTGATTTTATTCAGAAAAAAATCTATCAGGCAGAAGCTTTTGGACAGAACAACAAACAAGAAAATCTGTTAGAAAATCCTAAAGCCATGAATGCGGAAGTTCCTGCTGCGGAAATTTCTGCATACACCAATGCCATAAACCGTTTTAGTTCCCCGGAAGAAAAAATCGCGCTTTTTAAATCACTTTTTTCAGGGCGGACTGATGTTTTTGCCCTGCGCTGGCACAACGAAAAATCAAATAAAAGCGGATATTCGCCGGTATGCAAAAACAAATGGCTTTCTGGAAAATGCGACTTGAAAAAATATTCGTGCGCCGCCTGCCCCTTTAAGTTTCCGGAAAGCCTGTCCGATTCAAGAATTTACAATCATCTTGCCGGAAAAGATTTATACTGCCGCGACGTGATTGGAATTTATCCGCTTCTTTTGGACAACTGCTGCAACTTTCTTGCGTTCGACTTTGACTCGCACAAAAAAAACTTTGAGAATACAGAAAAATCTGACGCTGCAGCTAATGACAACAGCAATTCTGAGAAATGGAAAAACGATGTTCGGGCAGTCTGCAAAACCTGCGGTGAATATTCAATTTTTCATTCCGTTGAAATTTCGCGTTCTGGAAACGGCGCACATCTGTGGATTTTCTTCAGCGAAAAAATAAAAGCTAAAACGGCAAGACAATTCGGCTCTTTGATTCTTCAGGCGTCAATGCTGAAAAATCATTCGATTTCTTTTGAAAGTTTTGACCGGATGTTCCCGAACCAGGATGAAATTCCAAATGGCGGCTACGGAAATCTTATTGCGCTTCCGCTTCAAGGCCGGGCCGTTAAAGAAAAACATTCTGTTTTTACCGATGAATCTTTTTTGCCTTATGACGACCAGTGGAAATATTTAAGTTCAGTCCAGAAACTGTCAGAAAAAGAAATAATTGAAATTTCAGACCAGATTCAAAAAAAATTGGGATTCTCAATTCCGCTTTGCAACGAAGAAAATCCATTTGAAAATAAAAAGCCACTTTCTAATTCACTTAAAAACAAAGACACAGAAAATGAAGAACTTGGTTCATCAGATTTTCCGCAAAAGGTAAAAATCACCCTTACAAACCGCATTGAAATTCAAAAAGCCGGAATCTCCGAAAAAGCACTGTATATCTTGCGGAGGACGGCGGTTTTTCTAAATCCAGAATACTATAAAAACCTTCGCCTTCATTTGCCGCTGTATAATATTCCAAGGTTCATCGACTGTTCCAAAGAAAACGAGAAGTGCCTGCTTTTGCCGCGCGGACTTCTGGACGAAACGCTTGAAACCTTAAAGTCCGCAAATGCCGGATACGAAATTGCGGACAAAAGAGAGGGCGGAACAAAAATCGATTTGGCATTTAAGGCTGAACTTTACGATGAACAGAAACTGGCTTTAACCGAAATGCTCAAAAACGACACAGGGATTTTATCTGCAGGAACAGGATTCGGAAAAACAGTCACCGCGACAGCCCTTATTGCCAGGCGAAAAACAAACACTCTTATTATTGTTCAAACCCACGCGCTTTTAGAACAATGGAAAAAATCCGTCAAAACTTTTTTAGACTTCGCCCCCGGAACAATCGCTTCAGGAAAGGACAAGTCCACAGGAATCGTCGACATTGCAATAGTAAAATCCCTGACAGAAAACAATTCTGACAGAATAAAGCCGCGAACTCACAAATACGGAATGGTTATAATAGATGAATGTCATCACGTTTCCGCTTTCAGCACGGAAAATCTTGCCTCAAGCTTTTGCGCAAAATACGTTTACGGTCTGACAGCAACTCCAATAAGGCGCGACGGTCATCAGAAAATAATTTTTTATCAATGCGGAAAAATTTTGTTTTCTACAAGCTCAAAACAGATGAATAAAATGCAGAATTTCGACCATTATTTTATTCCCCGATTTTCAAATTTTCATTTTAAGCCCGACTCAAACACGACAGACAAAAACCGTTCAATCAACAGCTACTATGCAGAACTTGTAAAGAACGAGGCACGGAACGAACTGATTGCAGAAGACGTAAAAAATGCGATAAAAAACGGACGCACTCCGCTGGTCTTGTCTGATAGGATTGAACACCTTGAAACATTAGAAAAGCGCCTTAAAAATTCCGCAAAAAATGTGATTCTGATTACAGGACGCGGAACTTTAAAGCAGAAGAAAACGCTGCTTGAAAAACTTAATTCAATCCCAAAGGAAGAAAGCCTTATTATCCTTGCCACAGGGAAATATGCAGGAGAAGGTTTTGACCAGCCGCGGCTAGACACTTTGATGCTTGTTTTTCCGTTCAGCTGGAAGGGAACTCTTGCACAATACTGCGGACGGCTCCACAGAAATTTCGCAGGCAAAAACGAGGTTCAGATTTATGATTACGTAGATTTTAGAATTCCGGTCTTTGACAGGATGTATCAGAACAGACTGAAAGGCTACAGACAGCTTGGCTATTCTGTAAAAGTAGATGATGAAAAAAGCGCTGGTCAACAGCAAAATGTGCGTTCAAAAATATATTCTTTCGCCGAATATAAAACAGATTTTGAAGATGACCTCGCTTGCGCAAAAAAATCTGTCACACTGTTTTTGCCGTATCTTACAAAAACGCAGACGCAGAATTTCATTCATTTGGCTTTAAAAAATATTTCAGACGGCGCAAGGTTTCTTGTTTTTACAAAGCGTGCGGCAACCGCAGAAACCCGGAAAAAACAGGATGCCATGATTCTCCAGTTGGAAAACGCCGGTGCAAAAGTTGAAAAACGGAATGAGCTTTCCCAAAAAACTGCAATAATAGACGAAAAAATTCTCTGGCACGGAAGCGTGAACTTTTTAAGCGCGCCAAATTTCCACACGCCCAACCCACAAGAAAACGAAGAATGTACAATCCGCATTTTCAGCACAGCAGTGGCACAGGAAATAGAAGCGGAGATGGTCGGGAAAGAGGAGGAATAAGTTCTGTTTTTCCTTAGTGTACACTAAGGAAAGTGCTTGACATGGCGATGTTTGCATAGCAAACTCAGTTAACAATCTACTAGAAATTGAACCTATGAATCAGTTCTGAGCAATTGTCCTTAAATGTGTAAAAGGACACGCCAATTTATAATCAGGCGATTGAAGTATACAAAAGCCTAGAAAATGAGCTTGACGGAAACGAAAAACTGAACGCGGCAAAACTTGAAAAACTGATTGTGTTCCTTGAAATGAACGCGTTCAAAATTGAAGACAATCTGTGGAATATAATCGAAGAAGCCATGATGAAAAACCGCCTCATCCAGTTTGACTATTATAAAAACGGAAGGCGTTATGAAGTTACCGTCGAGCCTTGGCAGCTTGTCTACTTTCAGGGAATGTGGAACTTGTACTGCTACAATAAATTCTACAAGGAAACTCGGCTCTATAATCTTCCTGCAATCACGAATCCAAAAATCCTGGAAAAAACTTTTACGCTTCCGCCGGACTTTGAATTTGAAAAGCACAGCAAAGGCAGCTTCGGAAAATTCATCGGAAAAGAAAACTACAGCTTCAAACTGAAAATCCGCAAGGAAAAAACCGACTACATCCGAATGTACAAATGGGCGGACGACCAGAAATTCGAGGAACAGAGCGACGGAACAGCAATAATGACTTTTACAAGCAACCAATACTACCCCGTCCTGAACTGGATTCTGGAAAAAGGAATGTATGTCACTCCACTTGCGCCGAAGAAGCTAGTTGATGAATGGAAGGCGAATATTCTTGCGATGTATGAGGAAGCGCGGGATATGTGATTTTGGTTTTATCGGAGGAGTTTACTAATCTTGTTGTTTATTTAACTCGTCAATAAAAACAGAAAGGTTTGAAAACGCTTTTTCTGATTCTGTATTGGAAACGATATTATCTTTGGCAACATTTCTATTTTTCCAAAGAACTTCCTGCTGTATCAATGACAAAGAACCTTTTATATAGGTATTCCATTCTGAATGCATTTGCAATTTCTGAAGACATTTATTTACATCTATTATTTGGCTGTTAATTTTCTCAATATGTGCAAGAAACCAGATTTCAATGCAAGGATTACTTAAAAGACTTGTTGCATCACATTGCTTTATTGTATCAACAACTTTTTTTACATCCGCATCATACATAAGATAACATTGAATTTTATCTACAGCATTTATTCTAAGTTCCTTTTTATGCCTCTCTTCAGATATGTATTCTAGTCAAAAGTTTCATTTCCAGAATTTATTTGATTCTCCAGATA
>OQVL01001186.1_pt1 | contig 15325 bp, 15 predicted proteins | sample 1691501 | NCBI WGS metagenome assembly OQVL01 (sample SAMN03418253, study PRJEB22391) | human gut metagenome | biome: human-gut; feature: organic feature; material: feces | host: Homo sapiens | place: Tanzania | collected 2013-01
GGAGCGTTTAATATGATACAGTGGTGGTAGCAGATTTTGCCGATTTGGAATGCGAAGCATCAGCAAAATCCGTTACTGGAACGAGGTACGAGTGAACAGTAACACGTTAAAATCAGGTTCGGACAGATTTCTGGCATAATTTCTAGATATTCCCATTTATTTGTGATACACTGGAACAAAAGCGTATCGTGAATTTTTTACAGAGAGGATAAAAAGTTATGCAGGATTATGATGAGAGTTTTTTTATTGCGAAAGCAAACAAGAGGGCGAGTATCACGTGGTTTGTACTTTTGCTGATAGCGTCCGTGTTTTACGGAATAAAAGTCGGCAGGGGACAGTTAAAGGAAGCGTATTTTACAGGATTTTTTGTTGCAGGCTGGCTGTCGTATCTTGGCGGCAGGATCTTACTGAGATTTAAGCATGCTGACAGTCTGCGGTATAAATGGGTGGTAGGACTTGGCTACCTGATATTTTATGCGGTAATTGCGTGGACATCTTTAGATGAAGTTTCTTATGTATTTATTTTACCGTTAGTATGCATTCTGATTCTTTATAAAGATCCGAAATTTATCCGGACAATGATGGGTATCACGTTATTTGTACTGATTTCGAGTAATCTGTATAAAGGTCTGGCAAAAGGAATGATGGATTTCGTTGCAAGCGAGGAATGTGTCCTGCAGTTTGCAATTGTGATCTGCTGTTATGGATGTACCAATATGGCGATCGCCCATCTGGTACAATCGGATGGTGCATTGACGGCTTCTATCAAATCTAATCTGGCGCGCGTCGTACAGACTGTGGAGCAGGTCAAAGAGGCGAGCAATGAGATCGTGGACGGTGTAACGGTTGTGAGGGAACTTGCAGATGAGAACCGCACCGGCGCTAATGATGTCATGAATGATATGAAAAATCTTGCGGATAACAATGGAGTGCTCAATGATAAAACACTTTCCTCTGTTGAGATGACCAATGTGATCGATACGCAGGTAAAAAATGTTGCCGGTCTCATGGAGCAGGTGGTACAGCTCATCGGGGCATCGGTGGATCATGCCAATATCAGCGCGGAAGAGCTGGTTGAGGTGGTGGAGATCACCAATAAGATGGCGACACTTTCCAAAGAAGTAGAGCAGGTGCTTGAGGACTTTAAGGCTGAGTTTAAGAATGTAAAAGAAGAGACCAGTACGATTGAAGGTATCACTTCAAAGACAAATTTACTTGCTTTAAATGCATCCATCGAGGCAGCGAGAGCCGGAGAAGCCGGCAAGGGATTTGCGGTAGTTGCCAATGAGATCCGCGAGCTGAGCAGTGGAACACAGGCTTCCTCCAACAGTATTATGGAAGCATTGTCAAGACTCGAAGCAATTTCCGAGAAGATGATGAAGTCCATCTCAGAGACCGTGGAACTGATCCAGGTCAATATTGAAAAAGTATCGAATGTCAACCAGAGTGTGACAAATATTACAAACGATGCGACAAGCCTTGGCGAAAACATCAAGGTCGTAGACAGCGCAGTCAAAGAAGTGGAGACATCCAACCAGACACTGACGGACAATATGCATCAGGTCGGCGAAGTCATGGAAGTCATGACGCAGAGCATCAATGGTGCGGAACTGACAACCAGGACGATGCTGAGCAAATACGAGGCAAGTGCCAGGAGTGCACTGGATATTGAGAGTGTTGTCGGCAAACTTATGGAGGAGCTGGGCATCGGCGGATTCATGGGGGTACAGGATGTAAAACCTGGCATGAAGATCACGATTGCATTAAATGATGACAGCAGTAAAAAAGAGTATGCAGGCGAAGTTGCGGACTGCAGTGGCAAAGATCTCTTTGTAACCGCAGAAAGTGGAGTGAAAGACTTTGTTGACAAGAAGAATAAACATGAGTTATGTAAACTGCATATTGTAGTTGACAATGTCTTGTATTACTGGGATGACATTGAGATCCATCCGGTCAGACAGGGTGAAAAAGGTCAGTATAAACTGCATATTGAATCCAATCCGAAGGTATATAACCGAAGAAAATATCCTCGTATGCCGATCTCTAATGCATGTACCATCCGCTTAGAGGGAACAGATAAAACATATTCCGGAAAAATGGTAAATATCAGTGCAAACGGTTTTGCATTTTCTGTGCGGGACAACGTTTTTGCAAGCCAGAAAGGCAGAAATGTCCAGCTGGATGTGAAAGATTTTGCAGTGATCGGAAATAAGCCGCTGACCGGCTGCGTGATCCGAAGCTCCAACAATGAGGGGGAATTCATCGTTGGATGCAGAATGCCGGAGGACAGCGAGCCAATTAAAGAATATGTAAGCAGGAATTACAATGGGAATTAGAAAAGAAAAGTAGATAAAGGGGCAATTCAGTTGAAGAGAAAAGCGGCATTATCTATTATAACTGCAGCATTCCTGATCGGTGTGGCAGCATGTGGAAATGGAAATATAAACAGTTCAGGTGCAGCGGCATCGAATGAAAACAGTGCATTACAGCAGTCTGACGCTGCGGAAAACAGTACCCGGAAAACATCAGCTACAGAGGAAAATGCAGATACGGAAGATGCATCCACAGAGAATAATGCAGACAGTAATACAGACACAGAGGAGAGTGCCCAAAACGGCACAGGAACAGAAAACACCGAGGGGCTTACATTTGCGGATCTTGCAGAATATCAGTTCGAGTTTTGCAGTGGCGCGGGTGGATGGGCTACGGATTTTACCATTGATTCCGACGGTCATTTCAGTGGTGAATATCATGATTCCGATATGGGAGTTACCGGGGACGGCTATGAAAACGGAACCGTGTATATAAGCGTGTTCGATGGACATTTTAAAGATCTGACACCGGTGAATGACCATTGTTACCGGATGACACTTGCTGATATTTCCTATCAGGAAAATGAATTTGGCAGGGAAGAGATCAAAGATGGAACAAAGTATGTTTATTCAGATGCATATGGACTGACTGGTACAGATACTTTTCTGGTCTATATGGAGGGAACACCGGTCAGCGAAATTTCGGAAGAGGCATATTCCTGGCTTTCCATGGCAAACAAAAGTGATACAGAGCTTACGATGGTGGCACTTGTAAATGAGGGACAGGAAGAGGGAATCTATTCTTACAAGAGAATGTCTCCATTAGAGGATGCACAGACAACTTTTGAGAGTTATACGTCAAGTTATGAATACTGGACGGATGAGATCGATAAAGCGGAGTCACAGAGTGAGATAAACGATGATTCCCAAAAAAGATATGAGGTCATGGATGAGTGTCTGAATTATATCTGGAATCTCATAAAGAATGATACGGATGAGAACGCGTATCAGAAAATACTTGAAGAACAGCGGACCTGGATCGCAGATAAAGAAGCAAAAGCAAAGGCTGCTTCGGATGAGTATGGGGATGGAAGTGCTGGAACAGCAGCTTATTATGATAAGTCAGCAGAACTTACCATGACACGCTGTGAGGAATTGATCGAATATCTCAAGTAATGAAAGATAAGAGAAAAACAGAAGTAAGAGGCGAAAATCATGACGGCAGAAGATATCAAAGCATATTGTCTCAGTAAGCATAAGGCATGTGAAGCATACCCGTTTGGGAAAGTGCCGGTCTGCTACAAACTGAATGATAAAATATTTGCGCAGTTATATCCGGATGAGGGAAACTATAAAATTACATTAAAATGCACAGCGGATGCCGCACAGTTTTACCGGATGGTCTACCCGGATAAGATCATGGAAGGATATCATTGTTCGAAGGTTCAGAAACCTTACTGGAACACGATCTATCTGGATGATTTCCCGGAGAAGGAACTTTATAATATGATAGATTTTGCGTATGATACCGTGCTGCACGGTTTCAGCAAAAAAGTACAGAAGCAGATATTGGAAGAGGCAGGGAAATAGTACCTGCTTCTGACAGAAAAACATCTGCTTTTTCCGCATCAAACGGAGAAAGCAGATGTTTTTTTTGCGTTGGGAACATGGTGAGCGGTAATTTTCCGTTGCGTGTAAGTCTTATCTTTACAAATATACAACAAAATGATATATTCGATTTAGATATGATATATTAATAATATAAATAATATGTAAATGATATATAAAAAGGAGGAAAAAATGAAACTGGGGATCGATATGGGCGGTATGTCCATCAAAATGGGGCTGGTAAATGAGGAAAATGAGATTATTGGGAGAATTACAATTCCAACCGATCTGACGGTGCCGTATCAGATGCTGGTGGAACGCATGGCAGATGCCGTACAACAGATGCTTGAAAATGCAGGCATGACATTGGAACAGTGTGAGGGGATCGGAATTGGAAGTCCGGGAACGATCGACGCAAAGCGGGGAGTAATCCTGTATTCTAATAATTTTGGCTGGGAAAATGTACCAATCGTAGAAGAACTGAAAAAACATCTGGATGTGGGAATTGAAATTGCCAATGATGCGGACGCTGCGGCACTGGGAGAAGTATATGCCGGTGCGGCAGAAGGTGCAGAAAATGCAGTTCTTCTGACACTTGGAACGGGTGTGGGCAGTGGAGTGATCCTGGATAAAAAGATTTTTCGCGGTGGGATGCCGGGAGGCTGTGAGTTAGGACATTTGTCTATACGCCATGATGGCGTTCGCTGTACCTGTGGAAGAAAAGGCTGCCTGGAAGCATATGCCTCTGCGTCTGCACTTCTTCGGATCGCACGGGAAAAGGCAGCAGAGCACCCGGAATCTGTCATGAATGAGATGTGTAAAAATGACCTGGAACAGATGAATGGTAAGATTCCGTTTGACGCCGCAAAAGCAGGAGATGAAGCTGGCATGGAAGTTATAAAAGAATATGAGGGTTACCTCGCATGCGGAATTGCAAATGTGATAAATACGTTCCGGCCGGAAAAGGTGATCCTTGGCGGAGGAGTTGCTGCGCAGAAAGAAAATCTGACCGCACCGCTTAAGGATCTGGTGAAAGATATGTGTTTCGGTGGCAGTCATGGATATATTGCCGACATCGTGACCTCTGCACTTGGAAATGATGCCGGGATCATTGGAGCAGCAAATCTGGTAGTGTAAAATTGGTTATTGTTCACAGGCAGGCATTTTCTGAACTGAAAATGCCGTATGATACAGTGGTGGCAGCAGATTTTGCCGATTTGGAATGCGAAGCATCGGCAAAATCCGTTACTGGAACGAGGTACGAGTGAACAGTAACTAAAATTGCGGTGCGCAGTGTCACAGAAAGATTAACGGAGGCGGCAATGGGAAAAGCAATTATGTATGAGCGGATCTATGCGGATCTGCTTGCAAAAATACAGAATGGAGATTACCAGCCGGGGGACCGGCTGCCATCGGAGAAAGAGTCAGCAGAGCTTTATGGTGTAAGCCGTATTACAGCGAAAAAGGCGATGGATATGCTGGCAAAGGAAAAAAAGATCAGCAGAGAGCCGGGAAGAGGTTCTTTTGTGTGCAGTCCGGCTGCTGCTGTGGAGATGAAAAAGGAGAGCCGGGGGGCTGCCAATCAGCGGATCGGTGTAATATTCGATGGGTTTGGAAGCGATTTTGGCACACGGCTTTTGCAGGGGATTGAGAGCGAATGTGACAGGAGACAGTCAGATCTTTTGTTTAAGTGTACTTATGGAAGTATCGAAAAGGAAAAACAGGCGATCGACGCAGCAATCCGTGCGGGAGTAAAAGGTATTCTGCTTCTTTGCGCACAGGGGGACAATTATAACAGTAAGGTGTTAGAACTGGCACTGAACGGGTATCCGCTGGTGCTTGTGGACCGGAGGATGCAGGGCATTTCAATCCCGTGTGTCAGAACAGATAATTATGAAGCGGCGAACGAAGTTACCAAAAAGCTTATCGCAATGGGGCATAAAAAAATCTGTTTTCTGACGCATGCGTCCGTTACGACGACAACGATCCATGAGCGCTACGAAGGATTTGCTCATTGTATGCTCAAATATGAAGATGCCAATGGGACATTTGCAAAACTTGAAAAATATAACCACATTCCAGAGGATATTGAAAAAGAATGCCGGGAATTTGATTATGCGCAGATTGCAGAGATCCTGGAAAAAAACAGGGAATGTACGGCATATATTGCCGCTGAATACCGGATCGGGGTGCTTTTTTCGAAATATTTAAAAGAGCATGGGATTTCAAAAAAGATTGCTGTATTTGATGGCATTGATGAGATCTATGAGCAGGATGATTTTATCCATGTGCGGCAGAATGAATTTGCGATGGGACAGCAGGCAGTCACACTTTTGGAGGAAATTACAACCGGAAAGAAACAGATCGATGATATTTTAATTCCCTATCAGATATCGGGGATTCTATAAAGCAGGAGATTCGTGTTCAAAATTTAACATTCAACATTAAAACAAACGTCAATGGATTTACGAAGTTACACCAAGCAGGAGTTAGCCCTGCTCTATTTTCCGGATTCCGACCCGGACGTGGCAAGAGCCCATCTGATGAGATGGATAGTAAGATGCACACAGCTCTATGAGCAGTTGCTGAAGAGTGGATACACCAAGAGCAGCAAGGAGTTCAATCCCCTGCAAGTATCCTATATTTTCTTCCATTTGGGAGAACCCTGATATTTTTCAGTGATATTCGGTTAGTATCGTGGAGCAACATTGAGTATCGGTGAGTTGGGAATGAGAAATGTTGTATCTTTGCATTGTGATTCAGAAAGAACCACGGGCAATGCGCAGCGCCGATTAACTTTAATAATTTAACCATTTAAACGTTATGATCAGAATTGTCTTATACCAGAACACGAACCAGAAGATTGCCGAAGCTTACGGCAAATGGTTTCCACGAGTAGTATCCGATGAGACCATCGGACTCGAAGAGCTCGCCGCTCACATGGCTAGCCACAACACCCCTTACAGCAAGGGCGCCATCCTCGGTATGCTCACCGATGCAGCAGCCTGCACCAAGGAGCTGCTCCTTTTGGGCAAAAATGTAAAATTTGCCGACATCGCCATTTTCTCCCTCGGACTGAAGGTGAAGGGCGGTGCACCTACCAAGGAAGACTTCAACGTGGCGAAGTACATCTCGGGATTGAAGTTGAGAGCCAGAGCCACTGGCGAGCTCAAGACCGAGAATCTTGACACCTCCATCAAGCTCATCAATCTGGCAGCTCCTGCAACAGAGAATCCGGGGAATCCAGGTAATCCGGATGATACCGGCAAGGACAACCCATCAGGTGGTGGCAGCCAGACAGGCGGCGGTGGCAGCCAGACTGGTGGCAGCGGAACCACGGATAGCGGTTCTACAGATGAAGGCGGCGACAACGTAGATTTTTAGCCGCTAATCGCATCATCCGATAGAAGGGAGCCGTATGGCGTCAGGGGCATTCCGAGAGCATCAAGAGGCAGGAATCATCTGCAACAATCATCAAAAGCAAGCTCTGCACGGGTGCCTGGGTCATATAGCTTCCTTCTTAGGATATTTCCCTAGTTATGAACATTTCAGTAGAATCAAGTTTTAGTAAATCAAGTTTTAGCAAATCATCAGACCATGAGAAAAGAAACCATCAAGAAGATCATCAATCTTATCATCACAGTACTTACTGCCATCGCCTCTGCCGTCTGTGTGCAGAGCTGCAAGGGATAGTAAGTTAACACTTAACATTTAACATTAAAATTCAAACACTAAGCGCAATGAGAAAGATCAATTTAATCGTCATCCACTGCAGTGCCACCCGAGTTACCCAGGACTTCACGGTAGGCGAATTGGAGGCGTGTCATTTAGCCCGTGGTTTCCGTGACATCGGTTATCACTATTACATCACGAAGGACGGAGTGATTTATCCGTGCCGTCCGGAGTCGGAGCCTGGAGCTCATGCCCGTCATTACAACGCCCACAGCATCGGCATCTGTTACGAGGGTGGTCTGGATGCCGAAGCCCGTCCTGCCGACACCCGCACGCCAGCGCAGAAGGCTGCGATGCGAGAGCTTCTGAAGAGTCTCTGTACCGACTATCCTGAAGCCGAGATTCTGGGGCACAGAGATCTCCCTGGTGTTCACAAGGAGTGTCCATGTTTCGATGTCAAGAAGTGGTTATCACAAGTTTTTTATAATCACAAGTAACAAGATTAGTTAATAGAAAGTGGATGAATATCAGTAAGATACAAAATCCACTTTCAAAAACTCTTGTAATAATATTAGCCTCATGCGAGTCCTTTTAAGTATGCTTTTAAATCTGGGTTACGTTCCCAACTAGCCAAGTTCTCATTTCCAGTTAAGGTGAGACTTACTTTTTCTATAGCCTCCCTTTTAGCTTTCAAATCAGCTCTGGCATAAATCTCTGTTGTCTGAACCGATGCATGTCCCAAAAAGTCCCTAATATAAACAAGGTTTACTCCTGCTTGAAGCAGATGCATCGCTCTAGAGTGTCTTAGCACATGCGGAGTGATACCTAGCGGTACGTCATCCGAATGTTTCTCATGTGCTAACTTCGCATATTTTTGTAGAATATGTGTTACACCTTGTGACGTGAGTTGTATCCCAGAATGGTTCTGAAACAATTTATATTCTTCAGTACCTAGAATGTGATTGTCAAGATAATAATTCCTTAACAATTCAGCCATATGCTCTGTCAAAGGAACTATGCGAGTTTTATTTCCCTTGCCAAGCAGCGAAATGGAGAATGGCTTGGATAGCCTTACATCCTTGGGAGCCAGCGTAATGACTTCTTGCACTCTTGCCCCAGTCTCATAAAGTAGTGACAGCAAAACCAAATGTCTTCTGCCTACTTTGGTGCTAGTGGGCACCTCATCTAGAATCGCACTTACGCTTTCCTTTGTCAGATGCTTGACAGTCTCCTTGCGGCATTTTTTGCATTTTATTCCAAGATTGGAATTCCATAGGTCAAGATGCTCAATGTCCTCATACGAGAGAAAGCGAAAGAAAGATCGCAAAGCTGCCAAGCGCACGTTTCGTGTTGAAATGGCATTACCCTTTGTGTCTTCCAGCCAATCAAGAAAGTCCAAAATGAAAGTCTTTGATAATGTTTCCAGCTTAATCTTTTCTGGACTCAACTTATACTTGTCTTTAGCAAATTCCATGAGAAGTAGGAAAGTGTCTCTGTAAGACCGTATGGTATGAGAACTCGTTCCCAGTTCTCCAACGAGGTACTTTTGGAAAAACTTTTCCAAAAAATACGAGAAATTCTTAGTTGTCTTCATGCCAATGCTCTGTTTTAGAAGTTCGTTCAACAATCGCCTTTATTTCAGGCAAGCTCAGATTCACTTTGTTGATGATGTCTGGATAAACCTCCTGTGTCAGTCTAAGGTAACGCTCCGTAGAATATGCATCCAAATGCCCCAAGAACTTTGACAACACCGGAAGGCTGCAATAAAGGTCCATTCCTTCTCCCACAAGTTTTATCATGGCATGTACACATGCTGTATGTCGTAAATCATGTATGCGAGGACCAACAAAGTGCCCCCGGTATGGAATGCCCGCTTTTCTCAGCGACTCACGAAACCATCTTTCTACAGTATTTATGTTAAGGGAATGTCCACATCTATTTACCAACAGAGGTGAATCCGGGAGGGAAACCTTTTTCATCGGCAGCATATTCCGATAGCGGATGTAGCCCTGGAGCACCTCTTGCAAAGGTTTATTAATCGGGCAAATGCGTTGGTGGCGATTTTTCGACTCTTCTATGAGAATCACATGATGTTGGAAGTCAACATCCTTGTTGCAAATGGACACCGCCTCACCTACTCTCATGCCTGTACTATATAGTAGCCTGAACAAGACTGGCATGCTCATCAGACTGGTCCTGTTGAACTCACTTCTTATGGCTGTTGAGTCTATGGCTTGAAATATTGCTTGGATTTCCTCATGACTGAAAATATAAGGTACAAAAAAGTTGTCCTTGCACCTTGGCAATCTCGGGATGAAGTCGTTTATTCCCAAAGCCTTCAAAAACTTTAGAAACTGACGAAATGTTGCCGCCTTAGAATATACAGCTTTCGTACTTGCCTCGGGAACACGGACGCTGTCTAGCCAACCCTCGTAATACGATTGGTCGATAAAACCCTGTGGAGGATTGGATGCGATGTACATGTCTATCTGCCTAAGGTTGCCTATTGCCGATTTGCATTGAAAACCATGCGCCTTCCTGTCTTCCACCCACAAGTCCATATAGGGGGCGAAGATGCTGACAAATACTTTATCTTCCATAAAGGACACCTCCTTTCTGCTCATAAAAGCTATTAGGCACTTGCGGAACATCCAATGAGCATCTCAATAGCATATTCTTGTCAACGGACAGATAAGGCATGGTCGATGCGGAGGTCGAATGACCGAGCAAGGAACTTATGACATGCACGGAAACATTCTCCTTAAGCAATTGCGTAGCCAGGCTATGCCGTAAACTATGCGCAGAATGGTGGCGGCCACGCAAGTCTATTCTTGCCTCACGCATGGCATCGCTTACTGTACGGGTAACAAGCGAAGCACTAATTGGGGCATACGGTGGGGTTGCATTGAGAAACACATAGCTACTGGAACTTTGCGGTCTTCCATGCAGAATATAATCTACTAAGGATTCCCCGACCTCCTTAGGCATTGGAATGGTTAGCAAACGCTGGGTCTTGTGTTGTGTAATATTAATCTCGTTCAAGTCCCAGTCCAGGTTGGAAAATTCCAATCTGCAAATATCGGAGCGTCTAAGCCCCAGGCGGCTTCCCAACAGGATTATTGCATAGTTTCGCTTGCCCAAGGGACCAGTCCTGTCTATGCTTTGTTCGATAAGGGATATTTCGTCTGGTTCATAATAGGATAATAGTGGCACACTGCGCTGTCGCCCTATATGTTGCAGAAAGTTACTAAAGTCCAGGGTGGTCTTGCCGATGGAATACAGATATCTCAGGAAATTCTTAACGGGTAAAACCTTTCCGTACTTGTCACCCATGAGAGTATCCAAAAAGGCATTGATGTTCTTGACCGTTATTGTAGCTGTTGTGACACCCTGGTGCTCCATAACTCCACAAAAACGACTAATGTACAACTTGTAGGTATCAATCGTTTGAGAGGCAAGCATCTTTTCACGCAAAACATCACTTGTTAGATATTGTTGTGCATAATAACCAAAGTCACCAGTAAACTGATAAGTACAAGATGGACGTAAGGAGAGCAACGATGATACCTCCCCCTTCATAGAGGAATTTAGTAATTTAACCATACGACAGTCTCTCTGGTAATGTCTGGCACCAACACCTTTTTCAAGCGTAATCGTCGAAGTAAAAAAGTTGCCAACATCTTCATTATAGAAATCTAAGTGACGCTTCTCCATAAAGGCCACCAAATGTCTGGCTGAAGAAATGAGTCGTGACCTGGTATCTCCCGACAGGTCATAAGGAAGAAGAATCTCCTTCAAGTACGAAAGGAGACCTTCCTTTGGAATTTGTGTTACTTGTTTCATAATTACTATAGTTTTATCGGGAAACAACGCGTTACCCGATGCAAATATAGTAAAAATTTTGCAAATACAACGGTATTATTATCAAAACATTGTAATCACAAGTTTTACTAACAATCAAACTGTTATACTATTAATACATAGATTACTTGTGATTATAAAAAACTTGTGATAACAGCTTGGTGGCATCGAAGCAGGGACATGCCTTCTGCACGCCCGGCAGGTCACGATGACCCAGTATTACCTTGATGTCAGGAAAACGGTGGTGGAGGTTGATGATCAGCCAGAACATCGCATCCTTCTGGGCTGCCGTTCGGGTGTCGGCTATGCAGCCCCTGGCATCCAGTCCGCCCTCATAACAGATGCCGATGGAGTTGGCGTTGGCTCCACGGGCATGCGCACCCATCCGCTCTACCGGACGGCACTCGTGTACCTTGCCGTCGCGCGTGATATAGTAATGATAACCTATATCAAACCAGCCGTTCACCTCCACATGGTCGTGGCGCAGCTGCTCTACTGTGTAAGGGTGATTGCAGCGGCTACCGCTGCAATGCACCACAATCATATCAATCTTTCTCATAGTCTATCCATTAAACCTGATAATCCATTGTTAAACCCTGGTGGCGGTGCCCTAAAAAGAGCAGGAAGATACTCCCATAGCCCCCAGAAGGGCTGTTAATACCGTCACCACAAACTTGATGATCTCATTCCATGTCTGCTTGTTCTTGATACTCATATACCTAATCTGTTAATAATTAATGTTTTAGAAATCTACATTATCGCCGTTACCGGAACCCTCGCCGGTATTGCCGGTATTCTCACCAGTGCTTCCGGTGCCCTGCGATGTTCCGCCACTGTTCTCACCAGTGCTGCCGGTGCCCTGTGATGTGCCACCTCCGGTGGTGCTTCCTGGCTTGCCGGTATCGTCTGTGCCGTCGCCAGCCGCCTCGTCCTTCTTGTACTTCTTTGCCTCCTCGATGTTGATCGTCTTGGCGCCCGCCTTCTCAGCCTTCATGGCAGCAATCTGCAGAGCTCTGGATGCCACCTGCTTGTAATCCAGGTCGGTGAACTTGTTCTTCACTCCCTCTCCAGGGATATACTGGATGTTTGCCCCGGTGATGTTGACGTCGCTGCGGAAGTCGGCAGGATTATCTACTCCTGTACTTGTTAGCTGGAGGCGGAACTTGCCCAGCTCGCCAAACTCCACCTGGTTGCCACGCTGAAGCTCTGTTACGAGGTTATCTACTGCGCTCACCAATACTGCGGTGCAGTCTGCACGGGATACGGTGGTCTGCTTCTCGATCAATCCCGCAAACATCTTGAGCGAGATGGAATCGTTGATCTGTGTGCAAGCATAATACTTGCTGTCTGAGGTCTTGTCACCTGGCTTTGCCAAATGCTTTGCTAAACTAAAACTTACTGACATAATACTAAAAATTTAAAAGATGAATAACTCTTGTTGTGTATCGGACTCTTCCCGATTACATATGCAAAGATACGCAGGCACTCGGCAGTGGCAAAATTTATTATCGAAAAGCTGATGTTGATATTGCGGATGGAACGAACACAAGTAATTATCAGAAAGCATTGCAGACATCATTTCAAGATGACCAATATAAGATGAACACATCGACAAGTTCGTTAGTCAATGACTGGGAATATTTAGGAGCTTGCCTCTTTGAAAGAGCCAGGGCGAATGATACACTAACGAAATATATAAAGAATCTAACAGTTTATGGAAAAAAAGATCTTCCAGAAGGTAGGGTAGAGGGCAATCTTTTTTTAATACCAAACATATTTGAAGGTACAGATAACAGTCTGAAAAATGCACAGAAAAAGGCAATAGATCAAATAAACAACCATGAAGTTATGGATGGGAAAAAGATGCAAGCATTTGTAACAGCAAAAGAAGCATCCCAGTTATCAAATAGTAACGAAGAAGGTCCTGTTTATTATAAAACGATACTTTTGCCTGTTTTTGATGCCTATTTAACAGTTCAATTTCGAGCAATGACGGTGTACTTCCATAATTTCAAGGTTTCACCAATCTATCCAATGAATGAAGGAAGTTATCATCGTGAGATCAGTGATGAACAAGAAAAAAGTCCAATGTATACGGCAGGCTACAATAATGACAGTGGAACGACAGTTTCTGGAACGCAGTCATTAACAAATGCGGTAAACTATACAGTTACAAATGCAGTAAATGGATCTAAATCATATACGTATGAAGAATCAGTGTCCGTAGAATATAAGAAAGCATTAGGTGTATTTGGAGAAATTACAGGGACTATTGGGTTTAATACATCACAGGCAATTGAAAATGGATGGTCTAATGAGAAAAGTGAAAGCAAGACAACAGAAACATCGTCCGAAGCAACAATAACATTACCACCATATACGGCAGCCTATATCAGGCAACAACAGAAAAAGCAGAAAGCAGTGACTTATTATAAATGTCCAGTACTGATCAATTATGATGTAACGATCGTAGGCTGCAATGCTGCAGCAACATATGTGCTAGGAACATTCAGTGGAAGTAATGCAAGAGCATCCTTAAAAAACAGAGCAGTTCTTCATCCTACAGATACAGATAAAGACGGAATCAGTTGGACGAATATTAAGAATGATCAAACAGCAGATAAAGCGATCAACCGCATTAGCCGGAACGTTTTAATGTGTACAGCAGGTGGTTCTTATACAGAAGATCTATTGACAACAGAGAGTAAAGTTGATGAACTGATCGCAACGAGACCGCTTACTAAAGTTGTGGCAGACAGGCATGATCAGGCAATGAAGAGTGGAGAGAGTTTCTCATTAAATCAGATTCAATTGAATGGAATGAACGAAAAAGATGCCGTATATTACGGTTTCCAAAGTAAATATGGTACTTGGAAAATAACAGATGCCAGTGGAGATCCAATAGAAAATGGAGATATTACATTAAGTGGTGGAAAAGGTGCGCAGAAAGTCACAGCACAAAAAGAAGGAACTTACTATCTCACATATTTTATTGATGAAGACCAATATCATACAATAACCAACATGAACCATTATGCAACAAACCAGACCGTCACAAGACCAACGGTTAAATTTACCGTAGAAAAAGTGCCAGTAAATAATAACACGTCAGATACAAAAAAAGATGATCAAACGAACAATATAGGAAAAGATGATCAGCAGATCAAAAATATCACAATTGGGGCAATCTCTGATAAAATTGCTCCGGGCAAAAAGATCAAACTGACAACGAATCTTCCAAAAGACAAAGTGAAATGGACGACAAGCAATTCCAAACTTGCCACAGTAGATAAAAATGGAGTCGTAAAGATCAACAAAAAAGCAGCAGGCAAAAAGGTTATCATCACAGCAATAACAACAGATGGAAGCGGTAAAAAGAAAACATTTGTGATCCGGGTTATGAAAGGTGAAGTAAAGAAGATCACGATCAAAGGAAAGAAGAGTGTTAAAGCAGGAAAGACAGTGAAATTAAAAGCTGTAGTCAAAGCAAGCAAAGGAGCTAATAAAAAACTTCGTTGGACATCAAATAATACAAAATATGCAACCGTTACATCAAGTGGCAAAGTAAAGACAAAGAAAGCAGGAAAGAAAAAGACCATAAAGATCACAGCGATGGCAACAGATGGAAGTAATAAAAAGGCAACGATCAAGATCAAGTTAAAATAAGATCATAAAAAACAACGACGTAAGTATTCTATTCAAAAGAATAAGATGCTTACGTCGTTTGTTTTAGAATTTTATCGAAATTTCCGATGCAATAAAAAAGAGACCTGCTAAATCAGATCTCTTCAGCGTGGGCGAGAAGATTCGAACTCCCGGCCTTCTGGTCCGTAGCCAGACGCTCTATCCAGCTGAGCTACGCCCACATATTC
>OQVL01001189.1_pt1 | contig 15295 bp, 5 predicted proteins | sample 1691501 | NCBI WGS metagenome assembly OQVL01 (sample SAMN03418253, study PRJEB22391) | human gut metagenome | biome: human-gut; feature: organic feature; material: feces | host: Homo sapiens | place: Tanzania | collected 2013-01
CGGCCGAAATGGCTGCGCCCGCATACCAGCCGCATTATCGCACAGGAGATGAGGAATGAGGCGGGGGTGTAGAAGAGGATATTGAAAACGGTGCCAATCTCGTCGCTTTGGGCGCGCAGCCCGCATGTCATCTGCAGGACGTAGTGGGCGGCATAGATGAGTACGCCGAACAATAGCAGCCATCGCGCCTGACGGTAGAACTCCGTAACGTCGCTCTGCTGGAAGAATGACACTATGAGGGCTATTCCTGCCATCGATGTGACCAGAAAACAGGTATATTGTAGAATAAACAAACTGTCCATTATATGTTAAGTTTTATCAGTAGTATCTGTACTTATGATGCATTGCAGACCGCACAAAGATAGAAAAAATATCGCTATGGCGGATGTATTTTCACGAAAAACAGACAAAACGAGACGAAATTCGGGACTATACGGATAAAGCAATCCCCTGTTCCTTGACATTCTGCCGGAACAGGGGATTGTCTTCTTTGTTGCATCCCTCTGCCGGACGGGCGTGGGGATGCGTGGCGTTATGGAATTACTTTACTTGCATCTTGCTTGTATGTATGCCGTCGGCAGTAACCTGCTTCACGATATACATGCCGCCGGCGAGTCCGCGGAGAGCCTCGGCAGCCGTAGCCTCAGCCTTCTCTGCCACCTTGTTTCCGGCGAGGTCGAACACCGTCACGCTTGCCTTTCCAGCCACGGCTGCATTCTGGATGCCATCCGTGTCGCCGCCGCCGAGTCCGTAGGTCACGTCATCGATGTAGTATGTGGCGGCATTGTCCACGCCGCGCGTACTGGTGAAGCGGAATGCCATGAAGAACACGTCGGCAATCTGCTGTCCGGTGAGGTCCACTTCATACGGGAACCACTTGCCGCTCTCCTCCTCGGTCTTCGGCATCACACATTCTGTCAGTGGCAGGATGTATGGTTCGCCGTCAGCGAGGTCGATGTAGCACAGTTCGAGTCTGTCGGTCTGGTTTTTATTCAGATAGTCGCCGCGCACCTTGAAGGTGAACATCTTGGTGGCTGAGTTCTTGAAGTCGAGCGGCGGTGTCACGAGGATCATCTCCACCGGAGTGCCCGCTCCGCTCTCCATCTTAGAGTCGAATGCCGTTACCTTGGCAACTTTCTCGCCCGGTGTCTCCTGGTCGTAGTCGAGGAATGAGTATCCCCACCATGCACGTGTGCCCTCAAGGGCGGAGTTTGTCCAGCGGTCGATGGCGAGCGGCTTGTTGCGCTCTATGTTGTCAAACTTCTCGTTGAGCTGCTTCAGCGGGTTTTCTGCGCCCAGCACGAAGTCCACGCCTTCCTTCGGCTCCTCCGGTGTGTCGCCTGTGGCAACTCCCTCGATAGGAATCTCCACATCTTCCATGCCGAGAGCGGAGAAGATGAGCGATGTATTGTATGTTCCGGCAGCCTTGGGCTGGAATGTTATCTTCAGCTTGTTCGTGGTGTTGCGCAGGAACATTGTGGTGCCGAGGATGAACTGTCCGGCATCCTTCACCTTCACGTATACATAGTCTGGCATGTTTGCGCTCGTCACGTCGATGGTCTGCTCGCTCTTCTCGTTCACCTTGGCAGTGAACTTCTGCAGCGTCTGCGGCTCCACTGTGATTGTCGGCGGATTCTGCTCGTCGATGGCGTATGCGCTGAAGTTTATCATCTTGTAGTAGTTGTCGATGCTCGGACAGTTCACTTCGAGGAATGCTTTGTGTACGGCAACTTCTGTAGGAGTACCTGAAGATACATCTACGGATTTTGAGTAACCTGTTGCATCGATAGCGACATCCGCTTCTGTTGCGTTAAAGTATACGAGGAAGTTGCCTGCTATGTACTTTGTTACACCAGTTTTAACTGTAGTTGCACTTGCAGAAGTGTTTGCTCCGAATGCAGATGGGTTTGCTTTTCGAAGAGCGATTAAACCTTTGTATGTATTGTAAACATCGGCGTAAGTGCCTTTAAAGTTGAGGTCGATGGCGTTTTTCTGATCACTAGACTTGTAACTGTTTTCATCACCGCGCTTTGTTCTCAGGAATTCCTGGCCGCCGTTAATAAACGGAGTACCCTGACTTAAGAATACATAGGCAGCGGCAAGTTTATCCTGCTCTCTGACAGTTGCAAGACCCTCTGCACCAATCTTTGTAAATAAATTACCTGTAGTTACTTTGTCAGTATCATTCAGTGTCTGCCAGTAAGAAATAGCAAGTTTGTCAAACAGTGTATAGTTGTCATGGCACTCAACATAATGAAGAGCAAGCCCCGGCTTTCCTGTTGGATTGCGTTTATTCTTTCCTGTATCTCCAACAAGACCTGTTATAATTCCACTGTCATTGTATGTTCCCTGGACTTGTCCATGTTTGAAACCACCGAATTCGGCACCCTTAATTGCATCGCGGAAGTCATCATCAAAGGCAGCAACACCAAAGTCTCCGGCATTGATAGCACCTGTCATTCCGTCTGTAACTGCACAATCACCGCCAGTCCATGGTTCACCGTATACCATTACCTTCGGGTCAATTTCTTTAAGAGCATTGTAGACTTCTGTCATTGCTTCTTTTGAGTGAACACCCATAAGATCAAAGCGGAATCCGTTAATATGATAGTCTTTCATCCAGTGCTTGAGAGATTCAATCATATAAGAACGGAACATCGGAGCTTCAGAGTCAGTTTCGTTTCCACAACCGGAACCGTCTGAATATGAACCGTCTTCTTTCATTCTGTAGTAGTAATACGGAATTGTTGAATCATAGAGAGAATCTTCTCCTTTGCCGCTTGTATGGTTATAAACAACATCCATATTTACAGCGATACCTGCTTTATGAAGTGCAAGAATCATTTCGCGCATTTCCTTAACAGCCTGGGTACCATCTGTATAACCTTCAGTTACATAGCGTCCTTCAGGTACATTATAGTGATAAGGATTGTAACCCCAGTTGTAGTTTACATCAGCATTCTTTTCTGCATAATCAAACATAGGAAGAATCTGAACATGAGTTACACCCAAATCCTTAAGATGATTAATAACAGCATCAGAATTTGCAATATCAAGGAACTTACCTGTTGAATCAGTTACTGTGGCACGGCTCCAGTCACGGATATGCATTTCATAAATTACAGCGTCTGTATACTCACCTGAGAACGGATTTGTATATGCACTTTCCCAACCTGCCGGCTGAGTTTCTGCATCATTGATATCTGCAATTTGTGCTGCTACAGAATCACCGCTGGCAACTTTTGCATAAATATCGCAAACATCTCTTGTTACACCTTCATTTGTAATTCTGAACTTATAATATTTGAATGAAGAAACATCAACGTCAGACACACTCCAGATTCCATATTCGTCAGAAGTCATTTTTACAACAGAATCTTCTGTTACCAACTGTGATGAGTCCTTAAACAACAAAAGCTGAACATCACTGGCAACAGGTGCCCATGTTTTGAATGCCGCTTTTGTTCCGTTAAGAGTCAGACCAAGATCTGTTCCTTTATAAACATAATCTTTATATGCAGCTTTAATAGCGGCAATTTTTGAAACCTTCACTCCGGCCTCCGGCTTGAATATTGAATTCTTTACATACCATTCTTTTTCCAAATCAATATCTGAAGAAAGTTTCAAAAGAAGAGTATCTGCAAAGTTTCTGTTACGATTGTTCTGTGCATTATAATTAAGAACATCATTTACAGCAATCTCTGTACCGTCAGCTGCAACAACTGTAAATCCGTTGCTTGAAGCCGAAGTTTCAAGTCCGTATTTTACAGATAGAGATACTTTAATAGAATCTTTAGTAACAGCAGAAGCAGCTGCAATTGTCGGATCATATGAATCAGAAACAATATACAAAGTAGGATCTTTTGTCAATGTCAAAAAATGCATTCCTTCTGACATATCCATAAACTGGTCACCATCAGGATCTTTTGTCCATCCTGAATCGCGGATAATTTTTCCCATTTTTCCTTTTTCTTTAATACAAGCCATAAGTTTTGTATCACTTGCACAAAGTTCGCTTATATTCCAGTAAGCAATTGTAGTTCCATCAATAGTTTTTGTCTTTGCTTTGCCTGCTGTTAAATCATAGCCGTTCTGTCCTTCACTGGTTCCGTCTGGCCAAAGCCAGAGACCATATTTAGAATAATCAGAATCTGCTCTTTTGTAGAAAATAATTAAATTTTCATTCTTAGGGTCAAGTTCAGACGCTGCTTTTGCGGATGCTAAAAGTACAGGATCAGGAGTTCCCAGGGTTCCGACTGCCACATCAGGACCATCAGGCTCTTCAGTTGTTCCATTGGGACATCCTATCATACATATTGATGAGGCTGCCACAAGCGCGAGGAATGCTTTTGTCAAAACATTCTTTTTCATAAGTTTCCTCCAAATACGAGTGACGCGCAGCTATTAACCCACGCGTCTATATTTATCACTCCACTTTTTTATTTAATAATAATTACAGAATCAGTTTCATCTACAACTGCAGGACAGTTATCTTTAGGTATTGAACCTGTTCCGAATTTCCAAGTTTCTGGCTCTCCATCTATCATTCCGCGCGGACTTCCCATGTCGAAGTCAAAGTTGTTAATGTAGATTTTGTAACCGTCAATATTTTTTGGATAACCAATAGAGGCTGCACTGATTGTAAACCAAATCATTCCGGGTTTATCTTCCCAAACAGAACCGATTTCAGGAGAATAGTCAGACCAGTCCAAATCTTTTTCTACTATATCTTGACCGGCTTCTGCAGAAAGTTTTTCCCAGGCAACAGCAGGTGTATTTTTTGGTGCAGGAGTTACAGCCTTTCCAAGAGAAGTTTCTGTTGCTCCTTCTTTAGAGTAATATCCGCTTCCCCAACCGTTGCACTGATACATATAATCCCACTTGCCGAATGAGTCCGGAAGTTTGTAATTATTTTTTGGATGATATTCGCATCCGTCATCATCACCGTCAGAAATAAAGATAAAGAAAACAACATGATCAAAGAAATTGGAACCTGGATCCCAGCTTCTTGAAATTGAATTCATCTTTACTCCAAGACGAATATCATTACCGCTTCTGTAAACATCAACACCTTCTATATCAAACTGTCCCTTGAAGGTCTTTTCTGTTGGTTTTTTAAGAATTCCCTTTGCAATTCCAACACCGTTGTCATCATTCTGAGGATCTATGATTTTAGCTATAAGTTTAAACGGTCTTTCAATAGTAAAATGTGATGTTTCAGAATAGCATGTAATACCGTCAACAGTCTGAATAAGCTGAATTGAAATTTTTCCGTTAGAATATGCACCCACATTCATATTTACAGAAAATTGAGTATTGGCTGTTGCTTTAATATCTGTAGCAAGAGAATAGTCACCGTTAAGAACAAGCTTAACAGTTCCGCTAACAGAAGAAGTTCCTTTTATTGTAATTTCGTTTTCTGTTACATTTTCTGTAGGAACACTGTCAACTGTAAGAGTACATTCTGCTTGTGTAATTTCTGCACCGGCTTCTGTAAGAATATAAATTGCACAACTGTTTGCAGGAACAACAAGTTTTACGTTTCCTTTTGTTCCGTCAGCAGTAGCTGTAAATGATTTTGTAATCTGAGTTCCGGTTGCTGGGCATACAGAAACACCATCGTAAGGAACAAGTTCAAATTTATCTCCTGCAGCAAGATTGCGGTAAGAGGCATCAAGAACCTTATCAGTCGGTGCTGTATTCATAATATAAATAGCTTTGTTTCCGACACCTGCAAGGAATTTTTTTGGATCATCAGGATCGCTTTCACGAACTATATATGCAAGAATTCCAGCACTATCATCAGTATCCTTCAAAGTATACAAACTGTTGTAGCGGAACACGCGGTTTTCTGAGCGCATTTTGTTAAGATTCGTAAAATACTTGTACCAGTCATTGGTTGTATCAAACTTGTCTTCTGTCTGTTGTGATCCCGGTGAAAGATAACTTCCCTTAAACATACCGGCACGACATTCTCCGTCAAAGCCCTGTTCAGAACCATAATAGACCTGAGGAATTCCAGGAATTGTATAAATAATTCCGTAAGCAGCCTTCATCAACTCTGTATTGCCCTTCATTGTCTGACCCCAGCGGTCAGTGTCATGATTGTCAATGAAAGTTACAAGTCTGTTAGGATCAGCATAATAGCCTTTAGTATAGCGTTTGGCGAGAACCGAAGAAATTGCACTGGTCTTACTTCCCGAACTGATTGTATCTGTAATTACAAATTTAAGTGGAAAGTAAATCATACCGTCAATTCTTGCATTACCACTTTCATCTTTTGTATAACTTCCAACAAGATCTTCACTGGTATCCCACGCTTCACCAAAGTTTATAAAATCACTCTTTCCCAATGACTTTCCATATTCTCTTACACCCATATTTCCGGGTTCAGTTGAATTTATAAAATCATTGAAGAAATCAGGTTCAACATATTTTGCAGTATCAATTCTGTAACCGTCAATTCCACACTTGTCAATCCAGTATCTGAAATATCCGCGAAGAAGATTTCTTACAACAGGATTTTCTGTAACCATATCATCAAGATCACTTGAAGAATGTGTATACATTGTAGCGGCATTTGTAAAATCACTGATTCCGGGATTATAATGATAGAATGCATTGTTTTTGAATTCATCTGCTGTAAGGTCATTCAAATTATTCAATGCCCACGGAAGCTGTTCCGGATGATTGAACGGAACTGATTTTGGTTCAAGATAAAAGTCACTTTCTGAAATATTTCCTTCAGAAGCTTTTACCATATCATATGTAAATTCTTTGTTGATTTTCTGATAGTCACCAGTATGGTTTACAACAATATCCTGAATTACATAAAGTCCCATTTTGTGAGCTTCTTTTACAAACTGCTGGTACTGCTCCATTGTGCCCATATGGGAATCAACTTTTGTAAAATCACTTGCCCAGTATCCGTGGAAGCCGTGATAGTTACTTTCTGCAATCTGACACTTAACAGGAGGTGTCATCCAAATTGCAGTAAATCCCATATCTTTAATATACTGAAGTTTCTGGCGCACACCTTCAATGTCTCCTCCGTTATAGCTGGAAGCAGGTTGTCCGGGAAGAACTATACTTTCATCGTAAGCATTGCCGTTTTGATCTTTAAGTCCCTGAACTTTATCGTTTGATGTGTCGCCGTTAAAAAATCTGTCCGTAAGAATAAAATAAATAGACTGATCCTGCCAGTTTTCGCTCGAAGGGTTAACAGGACTCATTGGACCCGAAAAATCTGTTGAACGGTCGGTATCAAAGTCAAAACATGTCATTGCATAATTTTTTGAACCGTCTGATTTTACAGCCATTGTTCTGATTATACACTGTTCTGAAACCTTGAAAGGCTCTGTATATTTTGTAGAATTTTCTGTCGGTTTTGAATTTTTTACAGCTTTCTGCCAAGCTGTTTCATCCCATTTACCGTCTGTTCCGATTGCAGGTTTTAAAATTGTATAATAAATGGCAGTTGAACCTTCACAACTGATTGTTACAGTCTGTTCTTCTTTATAAAAACCACCGATTGGACTGAACTGCGGATATGTTACTTTTGTAGTAGGGGTTTCAGGACTGGGTGTATTCGGTTCTGAAGTGTAATTTTTGCACGAGAAGAAACCAAGCGCAAAAACAGCAGTAAATAAACAGAATAATTTTTTCATGTAAATCTCCTTTAAAATTAATTACTTGCAATAACTTCAGCACTTAATAAAAGAGCTGAAACATCAATTGTTAAATTAACAGAATCTCCCGGCATACAGGTGATGGCTATCTGTCTGTTATTATCCGTCAAAGTTATATTTTCCGATTTACTCCAACTACCAAAAGACCACTGATTATCCCAGCTTGAATTTGTAACAATTTTTAATTCAAGTTTAGATGTATCATCGCCTAAAGCAATTGAAGAAGAATTTATACAGTTATTTACTGAAAGTGTTTTTGTCTCTCCTGGACCTGCAGAAACAACATTTTCTGTAAGTGACCATCCGTTAACATCCCCAGGAAAACTTACATTTTCTGAAGAACTGCCGGCCTTAAATGCTATATTCAAAGTTCCTGAAGAAGCAGAATAAGGATTCGTGTCATACCAAGTTCCGGTTATTTTACCATTTTCAAAACCTGAAGGAACAAACCATCCGTTACCGGTTCTGGAAAAATCTACTGTCTGTGATGAACCTGAGTTGTTGAAAATCAGACTTGCATTTGCAGCATTCGGTATTGTAAAAGAATACCAGCCGTCAGAATCTGACTGCATTGAACTTCCGGGCCATGCAACAGGCGTTGACGTTTGACCATTCAAATTCCAGTAATAACAGTTTACGGCAGACCAGTTTGTAATCGAATTATTATAGAAGTAAACCGTCATTTCATTTAAGGCCGAAGTTGTTGCAAGAATCACCACTTCATTTTCAGAAAGTTCAAAAGAAGCTGTTCCGCCTGTAACTGTTACTGAATCTCCTCCAAGTACATCTGTGTAAACTCCGTCAGGAAGACTTAGATTTGAAACAGACTGAACTCTATAGGCACCTTTATTTGCAACAACAACTACTGCATCTGTTCCGCTTTTTCTTTCATAGGCAAGAAGAGTATCGTCTACCCATTTTTCTGAATAAGTACCATTCTGAAGAGCTTTGTTTGTCTGTCTTAAGTTTGCAAGTGAACGTATTATATTGCAGGCATTTGTTTCTGTATTAAACGACGGCATCATCTCACGGTTATAGGGATCGCTACCCGTCTGACCGAAAGAATTTGATGTAAAATTGGCAGAATACTGTTCTGTACCGTAATAAATACAGGGCACACCCCTGATAGTCATAGTTATTGCAAGTCCAAGATCAGTACGTGCGGCAGCATAACTTTCGCTCATACCGGCGCTATTTCTTAGAACAGTATTGATTCTTGGCATATCATGATTATCGAGAAATACAACCTGTTTAAGAGGATTGCTCCAGTAAGATTCACGGTCCGAAAGATATGCAGCCAAAGTTCTCATGGTTGCGGAATTTTTCAAAACACTTTCTATTGTTGAACGGTACCCGAAATCAAGAAGACTGCAGCCTGAATTATTCGCGAAATACTGCCCTTCTGTATTAAGACCTGTAGCCCAGGCACCGGCATCCATCCATTCTCCAAAAAAGAATATATCTCTGCCGGTTCTTGTTTTCATATCGCTTACAAGAGAAGTTGTGAATGAAGTGTTCATGTGCTTTACGGCATCAAGTCTTACACCGTCTACACCTCTGTTAAGCCAGAATTCAAGTGCATCTGCGAGATAGCTGTAAGTAGCAGAATTATCCTGATTAAAATCTGACAAATTAAAAAGATTTTTATAACGACAATAATATGGATCATCCCATTCTGTATCACCAATTCCGCCAAGTCTGTGATACCAGGAACCTGACGTATCTGTAAGATAATCAGTCAGTTTATCTGTACTTATTATTTCTCCTGACGTATTATAATTCGTTTTATACAGACTGCCGTATTCAGCTTCATCATTTGGATTGGAATGGTTTGGAGCATAGTCCAAAATCAGTTTCATATTGTAAGGAGAAGAATGCATTTTTGAAACAAGGTTGTCAAAATCATTCCATGTTCCCCAGTGTTCGTCTATATTAAAATAATTTTTTCCCCAATAACCGTGATATGGAGAGTCACCAGCATTAGTGGGCGTATCGATTGCTTCTACCAGAGGAGTTACCCAAATTGAATTGATACCAAGATTTTTAAGGTAATCAAGCTTATTATTAACTCCCTGAAGATCTCCACCCCAATATTTTTTCCAGTTTGTTTTTGTTGAATCATACTGAGCAGGATTCAAACCGGCATTGTTTGTACTGTCACCATCAGAAAATCTGTCTACAAATAAAAAATAAATTACATCTTTCTGATAATCATCTGAAGACTGTTCAAGAACAGATCTTGAAACCGAAGCATTATAATTCTGTAAACTCCCATCCTTTTCATTATGAATTACAGAACATCCAGCAAAAAGAAAAATACTAGCACAGCAAAGAAGAACAAGTTTCTTAAAAGTTTTCATACATTTCTCCTGTCAGATTAAAGTCTAAAACAACATACACAGGTGTATACAAAAAACAGGGATTTCCATAAGAAATCCCTGTTTAACTAATCAATTACTGTGTTTACAGAAATTATTGTTTTGTTACAGTAACTTTTTCATTTGATGCATTAATAGAAATCTTGTAAGTACCACTTTCTACACTTGTAATTTCACAAGTAAGATTATCTGTTGGTTTTAATACTAAATTAGCTTCTGCAGTAAAGTTTTCCAAAGAACCAGCTGCAACAGGTTTGAAACTCCAAGAAAGATCTTCACCTGGTTTTGCAACAGAAACAACATTCCATTTTTCATTAAATGTTGCAACTCCATCAACTTCAGCTACAGGAATATTAGCTTTAAGTGTTGCATTTGGTTCTGATTTCCATTCTGCCATTGGCCAACCGTTAGGCCATGTACTACCCCAGAACTCACCGTTAATCCAAGCAGCATTACCTTCTTTAAGTCCTGTAATTTCAAAAGTTAATGTATATGAACATATTTCTTCGATTTTTACAGAAACTACTTTTTTTGGAGTTGTCTGGATATAAACACGATATGGAGAACCTACTTTGAGTCCTGAAACTTTGAAGTTACCTTCTTCAGCACCGTTGAGTTCAACATAACCTGCTTCTGCTGCAATTGTTACACCAGAACCCTTCTGTTTATTCTTCCAAGATGAATCGTTAATTCCCATTTCACCTTCAGTTGCTACTGCAACTATATCTTTTGTATAAGTTACAATACCTGTTTTTTTATCATTATCAACAGAAGCACCATAAATTAAGTTATCAGGACCAAAGCTCCAAAGATTTGTCATATCACCAATTTTGAAACAACTACCAACTAGATAGAGTCCATCAAAATAATATGGAGTTGAAGCAGGTTTTTCGCCTTCTTTGGTTAATTCAATTTTACAAGAAAGTATTTTTTTGGAAGGATCTTCTATTTTAACAGTAATTCTATATTCCGAATTTATAAAAAGACCTGAAATTTGAACATGTGTTGGATCTGCTTCTGTAGAATAAACCATTTTTTGTAAATCACAACCAGGTTTTATTTTTGTAGTCTCAGCAGCTTCAGGTACCCCTTTACTGTTATTTCCACACCATCTACTAGACCACTTATCAAATTCTTCTTGAACAGAAAACTGCGCAGTTTCTTCAGTTGCAACAAATGTATATGTATATGTTGATTCATCTACTTCAGTCATTTTTGCAGCGTGCCAGTCATTAATTGAACCAATAATTCCTGCATCTTGTAAAATTGTACCATCTGGTTTATCGTGCAAGTCACCAGAACAACCAGCAAATCCAAAAAGAAGAGCCGCAGCGGCAATTACGCTTGTTAATATTTTTTTCATTTAGTTTCTCCTAAATGTTGTTTATTAGATTTCAAAGAAATCTTAAAGTTTGATTTGAAAAGAATTATTTTTTTAGTGGTGGTTTCGACAAGCTCAACCACCACACAATTTATAAATAACTCGCTTTCAAAGATTTATTAGATTAGATGTCCCAGCGGATACCTACACGGAATGCTCCGCGTCCGTCATACCAGTCTACCGGGTCAATGCATCCTGCGCCATCCACCTTCTTGCCCTCCTTCTGGTGGCTTCCGTTTACGTTAGCGCGGTCAAGGTTAAGCTGATCCTGTCCGTCGCCAAAGTGCTTGTACGGGTCCATGTTGTAGCAGAACTGTGTGTAGAAAGTTGGCTTTGCAAGTTTTGTAAACTGCTTTGAGAATCCGACTGCGAATGCAAACGGGTTGTTCTCTTCTTCTACGAATGATTTTCCGGCTTCTGTAGACTTAACTGTGCGAAGACCGAATGCTACGCTTGCCTTCATGCTCATAGGAAGTGTAACCTGTCCAACCAGTGTGTTGAACATGCGTTTATCGTTAGAGTCATCGTAACCGTAGTTAACATCAAGAGCCTTTACTACGTCTCCAATGTTCTTCCAGTTGAATGTAAGACCTGCGCGCTTGAAAGCAAATTCGTTGTCAGAGCAGCCGTACTTTTCGCTTATGAGATGAGGTTCTTTTTCGCCTGCTTTGTAATTCTTGTCTACTTTGTAATTCTTGTAGTAGAGGTCTCCGTAAGCTGTGAATGTCATGTCATCAAGAGTGTAAGCAACAGTCGGTGTAACTGCAACTTCCATTCCGCTTTCGATTCCGTAGAGAGGTTCGTAGTTTCCGCTGAAGCGATCGTTGTACCAGTCTACCTTTTTACTTTCGTCTACCCAGCCATTTCCAACTTCGTCTGTCATACCAATCTTTTCGAGAGGCATTTCTACAGAAGCGTTAAGTCCAATGTTAAGACCAATGTCTTCGTTGTTGTAGTATCCGTTGACTGCAACGCGCTGGCTGTTTGCTACACCAAGCATGTTGCTAAGGTCAAATGTTCCGTCATCATGGTTCTGGCGAACATAAAGAAGAGAAGCCTGTGCTCCGCGCATGCGGTATTCAACTCCTGCTCCCCAAACCTTGTCGCTGTCCTCGTAAGAAAGCTGTACGTTTCCTGCAAGGTTCTGAAGTCCGTTTTCTGTATTGCGGTACCAGATATCTGTTGAATATCCTGACCAGTCAGCAACGCTGGAAGGTCCGTCTTTCTCGAGGTCTGTACTTGACTTCTGGTGTGTTGCAAAAAGAGCCTGTGCTGCAACCTTGAGTCCAAGGTCTGCAAACTTTGCCTTTGCACCAACGATAAAGTCATGTTCTACCGGGTCATCAAAAATGAGTGTTCCGTCATAAGCACCGTTTGACTGGAGGTCTACTACAACGTCTCCATTGAGCATAGAAGCACCAAGCCATCCGATGTATCCGTATTTTGTTCCCTTGCGGTCTGCTGTTTTGTTGGGGATAAATCCTGCATCAAGAGTTACACCAGAGTCTGCAAAAAGATTATTGATTTTGTCGCCTGTGCTGAATGAAGCGAATCCACCAACGTGGTTGTAACCCGCATCCCAGTTTCCGTCGACTGTCTTCCAGATAACCGGCTGGCGAACTTCCATCTTTGCATAGTTGAATCCTGTGTAGTACTTTACCCATGCTGTGTCAAAACCAAACTTAAGGTGTCCAAGGAACGGGTTAGATCCGGGACCTGCACTAGCTGCTGTGTTATCGTTTGTATTTGCAAGGTAAGCTACCGGGTTGCTCAGAAGGTCAGAACCAAGCTGCTTGAGTCCGTCTACAGGGTCAATTTCCCAGTCATTGGAAGCAGTCTTCTTTGCAACATATGTTACTTTCTTTTCTCCTGTATAGTCTTCAATTTCGCGCTCTGCGAGTGCAATTTCTACATAGAAAGGAACTCCGGGGAGTGCGTTTCCTGTAAGCTTGTTGTATGACTTGAGACCAACAGACTGGCTGTCAAAGTCAAATCCCTTCTTTGTCTTGTCTACAGCGCCCTGAGTCTTAAAGTTTGACTGAGTTCCGAGCATTGTCCATGAAATAAATTTTATTCCGGACTTCTTTGCTCCGCTGTCTCCGCCGCCCTGTGCACCAACAAGTGCGTCTACGTCTACGAGACCGTTCTTTCCACCAAATCCGTCATCTACAGTATCGGGTGCTTTAAGGTCTGCTGTCCAGTTTCCGTCAGAAATGAACTTATACTTCATGATAGTTCCTGCTGGAACTACTTTTGTCATTGTAAAGCCCTTGTCGGTCTTTGTCATGGCTTCTGCGCCATCCTGCCAGTTATTAAAATCTCCGGCAAGAAGAACTTCTGTAGCACGAGGGTTTCCGTAGAAGAATGTAACCTCTACCTTACCGTCGTCACGCTTCTTTACAGATACGTCAGCGAAAACAGCTGCTGAAAGCACCAGTAAAGTTGAGATGAAAGCAATAATTTTTTTCATCCTTTCCTCCAATTTTTTTTTGGTTCGAATCCGACCACTTTTCAGATTTTTTGAACCGTAACGCTATAATATGGCATACTATTTTGACTGTCAAATTTTAAGCACGATTTTTATAATTTTAGTGTGATGTATGATTTTTAGAATAGTTTTAGATACTTTTATTATATTTATTTCAACTTCAGCACCAGGTTAAGTAAAAACAGTTTTCTTCAGTGCAGTTTATTTGGAATTTAGAAATATTAATTCATACTTTTATTATATTTATGTAATTCAAGGGCAAAATTCGGTTAACACAGGTTACAGGAAAATCATTTTTTTATAAGAAAAAACAATTTTTTATTTTTTTTACACAAAAATCGGAATCGTTTCCAACCACCGCTTTTGGTACTATTTTCACATGCCGTAAATTTCCTGAATCTTGACGTAAACGAAAGAAAATTGTTATAATAGGTAAATAAAGTGCCAACTTAGCTCACCTGGTAGAGCAGCGCCCTCGTAACGCGCAGGTATTCGGTTCAAGTCCGGAAGTTGGCTATCATAAAAGGTATCTGCATGTCTGTAGGTACCTTATTTTTTTTGTTAATGAAAAAAATATAGAACCGAATAGCGGAGTGAGCGCGTGGCAAGTGCCACGAAAAGGCGACACGATGTCGCCGTCAGCGAACGCAGCCGCCCGGAAGGAGCACACACGGACGTGTGCGACCGGAGGGTTCGGTTCAAGTCCGGAAGTTGGCTATCATAAAAGGTATCTGCATTATTGTAGGTACCTTATTTTTTTTGTTATTGAAGAAAATATTGAACCGAATAGCGAAGTGAGCGCGTGGCAGGTGCCACGAAAAGGCGACAAGATGTCGCCGTCAGCGAACGAAGCCGCCCGCAGGGAGTGCACAGGACGTGTGCGACCGGAGGGTTCGGTTCAAGTCCTATTTTTTCTCTTTAAGCGCGGTGACCTGTTCTAAACTAAGGCCTGTCACTTTGGTAATCTGCTCAAGAGAAAGACCTATTTCTATCAATCCACGTGCAGTCATCAATATACCTTCCTGCCGTCCTTGAGCCATTCCTTTCTGAAGCCCTTGCGCTATTCCTTCCTGGCGACCAAGTGTTATTCCTTCCTGGCGTCCCAGCGCTATTCCTTCTTTGCGACCTTGCGCTCTTCCTTGTGATAACTTGTCGTAATCGTGTAAATTCATAGCCCTGTATTCGTCCCTGAACAGTTCGTTCCTCTTAAGTTTTTCTACAGTATGCGCAATGCGTTCTACTAGTGCGTCACTTCCTGCAGAATTTCCGCTGCCCACGTATTCCATAAATGCACGAAGGCTTGCGTCGCTTTCTTCTTTACTCTGTTCCAAATTATAAACTATCCAGTGCGAATTGTCAC
>OQVL01001191.1_pt1 | contig 15285 bp, 12 predicted proteins | sample 1691501 | NCBI WGS metagenome assembly OQVL01 (sample SAMN03418253, study PRJEB22391) | human gut metagenome | biome: human-gut; feature: organic feature; material: feces | host: Homo sapiens | place: Tanzania | collected 2013-01
AAGAAGGATAAAGTTAATATTTATAATGGTTTGAAGGATGGAAGTATTAATATGGTTATTGGTACTCATGCTTTGATACAGGATGAAGTTGAATATAGTAATTTGGGACTTGTTATTACTGATGAGCAACATAGATTTGGTGTCCATCAAAGAGCTAATCTGCAAAATAAAGGGGTTAGGCCGGATGTGCTATTTATGAGTGCTACTCCTATTCCTAGAACTTATGCTTTGACTATTTTTGGTGATATGGATGTTTCAAATATAAAAGAAAGACCAAAAGGAAGACAGAAAATAGATACATATGTTAAGAAAAATAATGAGATAAAAGATGTTTTGGAAATGATGTATAAAGAGTTGAAAGCTGGACATCAAGTTTATGTAATTGCGCCACTTATTGAAGAGAGTGAAAACTCTGATTTAACTAATGTTAATGAGTTAAAAGAACAGATGAAACTTGCTTTTGGTAGTCAATATAAAATTGATATTGTTCATGGAAAAATGGCAAGTGGAGCTAAAGATATGATTATGAATCAGTTTAAGAATAATGAGGTTCAGATACTTATTTCTACTACAGTTGTAGAAGTTGGAGTTGATGTTCCTAATGCTACTACTATGGCTATTTTTGATGCTGATAGGTTTGGACTTTCTACACTTCATCAGCTAAGAGGTAGAGTTGGTCGTGGTACTTCAAAGAGCCAATGTATATTAATTAGTGATAGTGATGCTGAAAGACTTAAGATTATGGAAAGAGAAGATGATGGATTCGTTATTTCTGAGGAGGATTTTAAGTTAAGAGGACATGGAGATTTGTTTGGTACTAAACAGTCTGGAGATATGACATTTAAGATTGCTAATATCAAGAATGATTATAAGATTTTATTACAAGCAAAGAAGGACTCTAAGGAGTATTTGTTAGATAAAAGTACCGATGACGATGAATTAAAGAAAAAGTTAATTGATGCGATAACTGAAGGTTAATTTGACATATTTTAAGATTTATGTTAAAGCTGTATCCTAATTATGAGAAAAGTTTAATTAATTTATCTTCTTCTATATTAAAAGAGTTAGTAAGCTACTCCGGGTTTTATGCTTACACGCGCAATTGTTGCACGGAGTCACTATTGTAGTTTGGTTCCGTGTTTTTATATGCATTAATAATTACACGGTATTACAAATAATATATTGCAAATCGCTGTCAGTTTCATCAGAAATCAACCTGATAGGAAAGACTACGGATGAGGCACTTGCTCTCTTGGATAAATACCTAGACGACGCATATATCGCTCATCTTTCATCAGTGCGCATTGTCCACGGAAAAGGCACCGGTGCACTGCGAAAGGCTGTGCATGGACTTTTGAAGAGGACAAAAACTATTGCGGAATACCATCTCGGTGAGTTTGGTGAGGGCGATGCCGGAGTAACCATCGCAACCTTTAAATAACGACAATTTACTTTTACGGAATATAAATAATTTTTAAGAAGGAGATTAGAAATGGCTGTTAAACAGAAAATACTGATAGTAGACGACGACAACAATATAGCAGAGCTTATATCTCTATATCTGACCAAGGAATGCTATGACACCAAAATCGTAAATGATGGTGAGCAGGCGCTTATCGCATTTGAGCACTACAAGCCAAACATGCTTCTTTTGGACCTCATGCTTCCGGGCATAGACGGCTATCAGGTATGCCGTGAGATACGTGCAAAGTCCGAGGTGCCGATTATCATGCTCTCCGCAAAGGGCGAGGTATTTGACAAGGTTTTAGGCCTGGAGCTTGGTGCCGACGACTATATACTCAAGCCCTTTGACTCAAAGGAGCTTGTGGCAAGAGTCAAGGCCGTGCTCAGACGCTTCCAGCCTGCAAAGCCGGAGGCCTATGCTTCTGTAGATATCAAGTGTGTGGAGTACCCGGGGCTTATTGTAAATCTGTCCAACTACTCTGTCACTTATGACGGACAGCAGATTGATATGCCGCCAAAGGAGCTTGAGCTTTTATATTTTCTTGCCTCATCTCCAAATCAGGTGTTTACAAGAGAGCAGCTTCTGGACAACATATGGGGCTATGAATATGTCGGCGACACCCGCACTGTCGACGTGCATGTAAAGCGTCTCCGCGAGAAAATCAAGGACAAGCCAACCTGGCGCATCGCAACTGTCTGGGGCATCGGATACAAGTTTGAGGTAAAATAAATAATGAAGCATACCATCTACACTAAGCTGTTAATCAGCTACCTGATTTACGGTGTCATCGCTTTTTTCATTATATGCACCTTTACACAGCATCTCACCACAGACTATATTGAAAAGCAGGAGGCTTCCAATCTCTACAGGGAAGCATCCATCATTGCAGGTGATTACGCCGCCGAATACTTTGGCTCATCCATGTCGCTTAGCGATTTCCAGAATCACATGAAAATCGTAGCCGACTATATGGATGCCGAGGTATGGGTAGTCAGCCCTGACGGTGAGCTGCTCATGAACTCAGATGATCCGTCAATAGGCATTGATACCCAAAATGACAGTTCTAAGCCTGTAGTGATAAATGGCTTTGATGTCACCGATTTTGGCAGCGACAACTATATGATTGGAGATTTTTACGGCTCCTTCAAGCATAAGATGCTGTCCGTATTTTCCCCGGTAAATGTCTCGTACCAAAATATCGGCTACATAGTCATTCACAAGACAATGAGCCATATCACGGCAGGTGTAAACGGTTTTATGAATATCTCCTTTTACACTGTAGCGCTCATTTTTGCAGTGGCATTTATTATGCTTGTCATGATGAGCCGCTCCATTTACCGTCCTATCTCCAAAATCACAAAGACCGCAAAGAAGTATGCAAAGGGCGATTTCACTGCCCAGATTGATGTACATTCCAATGACGAAATCGGCTATCTGGCAAACACACTAAACTACATGGCAACGGAGCTTGATACGCTTGAGGAGGATCAGCGCAAGTTTGTTTCCAACGTGTCACACGACTTCCGCTCCCCTCTTACCTCGATAAAGGGCTACGTGGAGGCCATGCTGGACGGAACCATTCCTGTTGAGATGCAGGATAAGTATTTAAATATCATACTTTTTGAAACCGAGAGGCTTAATAAGCTCACCAAGAGTCTTATTGATCTGAACCAGTTCGGTCATCACGGCATACACCTGGATATTGCTGATTTTGACATCAATACAATGATCCGCACGACAATCCTTACCTTCGAGGGTAAATGCAGTGAAAAGGGCTTAAGCTTTGACCTGCTGCTCACCGGAAAAGAGCTTTTCGTGCGCGGTGATATGGTCAAAATCCAGCAGATTCTTTACAACCTGATAGACAACGCCGTGAAGTTTTCAAATAATGATTCGAGTATCAAGATTGAGACGAGTATCAGAAATGAAAAGGTGTTTATATCAGTAAAGGATCATGGTATCGGTATACCAAAGGACAGCCTTTCAAAGATCTGGGAGCGCTTCTACAAGAGTGATTTATCCCGTGGAAAGGATAAGCGCGGTACGGGACTTGGCCTGTCTATAGTTAAAGAAATCGTGCAGGCGCATGGTGAGAATATAAATGTGATAAGTACTGAGGGTGTGGGAACTGAGTTTATATTTACGCTGCCGCTCAGCAAAAAAGAAGGGTGAGGCGCAGCTCATCATATGATAGGTGTGGTGGGCGCCTCGCTTTTTAGGTTGTGGGGCTGCCGGCATAGCACACAGTATATTCCTCAGAAAAATGTGAAGTCAGCCGCGGTTCTTTATCCAGATAGGTTACGATTTTATTTATGTTTTCTTTCTTCTTTAATTTATGGAACTCCGCTGCAGTTCACATTTTTCTTCGGAACACACTGTATGCTCTCCGGCTAATTCAGGTTTACGAGCGAGGCGCTTTGCTACCTTGCATTCTGGCAGTGCCGGACTTATTTCACTGGCGTGAAATTTTGTCCGGCACTTTTTAAATAATGACGCTTATATCATATTTTTATGGCTCGTATTTGCTGCCGGCCGGGTCGGTTACTGTGTAGTCGCCGCCGGATATGTCGGCTGTGGTTTCAAAGTCTGTGATGTCCTGATTTACGGTACCCTCGAACAGATCATATGTGAAGGTGTAGCCCTGTGCCGATACTGCTTTGACATATATTTTGATATTGCTTGCGGCTGTGACAGGGATTAAGTCTTCGATTTTGACTGTGCCTTCGAGGCTATGGAGCTTACCGTCGTCCTCTTTAGAGGCATCAGAGGTATCATTTTCCGTGTTATTCTTTGAGCCATCTTTTTTGGCATCATCCTTCCGGCTTAAGGCGGATGTGATGGAGTCTGTGTCTGCAGAGTCTGCACTATCTGTACCGTTTTCTGCCAACAGCTGTCTGATATCGTAGGTCTTTAGCTCTGTTCCTGAGCTTGCAACTACAAGCTGCACACTGTTAAAATCAAAGTAATCATTTCCCATGACTGCTACATCTACATCTGTGCCAAGCTTTATGCTGCCATTATCAAAGGTTGGTTTATCGGCAAGTATACCTGATGTTACATTTTTGAACACTGATGTCACACCTTCAAACTCATCGAGCACCTCTGTGCTTCTCTTATTTCCGTCAACAAACAGAAATGTCACATTGCCTGCATAGTCCTCAGACAGTGGAAGTGTGGCCTCACCCGTATACTTGATGCCGTTTAGCTCGAGCGGTATCTCGTTTGTACCGAAAAATACACTGGTTTTTGTATCCTCTGTGTACTCCTTTGGCACCACCGAGACAGAGACTGTGTATGTCATATCGGTAAAGTCTGCACTTTTTAAGGAAATGTCCCAGTCTGTTATGAGGCTGGCCTCCTCCTCAAGGGTGGACTTGATATCATCCTGCATGGTCTGCACATCGGAAAGTATCACCGATGTGTTATCTGAGGTGTATGACATCTGTGTCTCGAGCTTTTTTATCCTGTTATTAAGCAATACTGCCCCCGCAATAAGTGCGGCGAGCAGTATTATGGTAATCGCATTGAAAATATTTTTTTTCAAATTCATATTATAGTGTTATTCCTCATCTTCCTCTGCAGCTACAGCTATTCCAAGCTCCTCAAGCTGCTTTGGATCTACAGTTCCGGGTGCCTCTGACATGAGGTCCGAAGCGTCCTTTACCTTAGGGAATGCAATAACCTCCTTGATATTGTCTGTATGCAGCATATGCATGCAGATACGGTCAACACCGAAGGCAAGTCCTGCGTGTGGCGGTACACCATATGAGAATGCATCAAGCAGGAATCCAAACTGCTCATGTGCACGCTCCTTTGTGAATCCAAGCACCTCAAACATCTTCTCCTGGATGTCATCCTGATGGATACGCACTGAGCCTCCACCGAGCTCTGTACCATTGAGTACGATATCATATGCCTTTGCACGAACTGCGCCCGGATCTGAGTCTATCTTGTCCCAATCCTCCTCCATAGGCATAGTGAATGGATGATGCATTGCCATAAATCTGTTTTCCTCATCAGACCACTCAAGGAGTGGGAACTCTGTTACCCAGAGGAAATTGTACTTGTTCTCATCAATCAGGCCAAGCTCAGCTCCGAGCATGAGACGAAGTGCTCCAAGTACATTCCATACGATTTTATTCTTGTCTGCTGCGAAAAGGAGTAAATCTCCCGGCTTTCCGTTCATCTTTGCAACTAGTGCATCAAGCTCAGCTTCTGTCATAAACTTGGCAAATGATGACTTGTATGTGCCATCCTCATTGATGCACAGATAAGCAAGTCCCTTTGCTCCACAGCCCTTTGCATGCTCTACAAGCTTGTCAATCTTCTTACGAGGCATCTTTGCCTGTCCCTCTACATTGATACCGCGGACAGAGCCACCGTTTTCAAGAGCTCCTGTGAATACTCCAAAGCCACAGTCCTTTACCACATCTGAAACATCGCAAAGCTCCATACCAAAGCGTGTATCAGGCTTGTCAGAACCAAATCTGTCCATAGCCTCCTGCCAAGGCATACGCTTAAACGGAATCTCAACATCCACATTAATGACCTCTTTGAAAAGGTGCTTTAACAGTCTCTCATTTACCTCGATTACATCATCGATATCTACGAATGAAAGCTCCATATCTGCCTGTGTAAACTCAGGCTGTCTGTCTGCACGCAGATCCTCGTCACGGAAGCATCGTGCAATCTGGAAATATCTGTCATAGCCTGAAGCCATCAGAAGCTGCTTAAAGAGCTGTGGTGACTGTGGAAGCGCATAAAAATGTCCGTGGTGTATACGGCTTGGCACGAGATAATCTCTGGCACCCTCCGGTGTAGACTTGCAAAGAATTGGTGTCTCTATCTCCAAAAAGCCCTCGTTTGCCATAAAGTCACGCATCACGCGAAGCACATTGCTTCTGAGCATGAGATTTCTCTGGATATCAGGACGGCGAAGATCCAGATAACGGTATTTAAGTCTGATGTCCTCGCTGGTCTTTGAATTCTCCTCAATATGGAATGGAGGTGTCTGTGCCTCTGAAAGCACTCTGATTGATGTAGCGATAACCTCGATATCACCTGTCTTTAAGCTCTCATTGACAGCAGCTGTTCTCTTCTGAACAGTTCCCTCAACTGCGATGACGAACTCACTTCTTAAGGTACCTGCCTTTTCAAAGCCCTCTGCACCTACATTTTCCTCACCGAATACTATCTGAAGTATTCCGCTTCTGTCTCTTAGATCTACGAAAATGAGACTTCCTAAATTTCTTCTCTTCTGTACCCAGCCCATCACGGTGACCTTCTCACCGATATTGGCATTTGATACCTCTGTACATCTATGGCTTCTATGTAAGCCCTGCATTGATTCTGCCATTTTATACTCCTTATATTTCTACTATATATTTATTCTAATATCTGTTTGGTACCGTTGCTACACAGCTAACCTGCTGCTTATCAGATTCCTATCTGTTAAAGAACTCAACAAACTCCTCGTAGCCCTCTTTCATAAGCTGCTCCTTCTGGAATTTCTTGTTCTTGTTCATGCGCACAACAAGCACCTGCTGTCCGTTTGCTCTTGCGTCTTTTGCCTGGTTCATGACATCAACAAGCTTGTCTGCCGGATATTTCTTCTCAACCAGATAAGCCACCTTCTTTGGACTCTCAGGAATCTTGAATCCGCTCTCCATGAGAAGCAGGATAATTCTCTCAAAACCGATTGAAAAACCACAGGCCGGTACATCATTTCCGGTGAACTTTCCAATCATCTTGTCATATCGTCCGCCACCGCCACAGGCTGCGCCAAGCTCAGGCATTGATATCTCAAAAATAGTTCCTGTGTAGTAGCTCATTCCACGAACAAGTGTAGGATCAAATACGAGCTCAAACTTTGCTCCCTTTGTGGCATTAACAGCTGTAGCTATCTCTGTCATATTTGTAACCACTTCTTCGTCTAAATATTCACCGAGCTTTTCTGAAAGTATATTTACACCCTCAGTGACATCCCTTGTCTGCTCCAAAAGCTTGAACAAATCAAGATATTTGTCAATATTTTCCTGTGGGTAGCCATCCTGTGCAAGCTCACTTGCAACGCCTTCCACTCCTATCTTGTCCATCTTATCGAGTGTGATAAATACGCTGTCGTAGTCCTCCTCAGCGAAACCACTGTAAGCAGCCATTGCCTTTAGGATTCTTCTCTCGTTGATTCTTATCTCAAAGTTCTCGAAGCCGAGTCTGCCGATTGTGGTAGTGGTTGCTGTAATCAGCTCTATCTCTGCCAGATTGCTTGGCTCTCCGAGTATATCTATATCACACTGTGTAAACTGTCTGTAGCGGCCTCTCTGAGGTCTGTCTGCTCTCCACACACTGCCCATCTGAAGTGCCTTAAACGGCGATGGCAGGTTGTTGGCATTGTTTGAATAATATCTTGAAAGTGGCACTGTAAGGTCGTAGCGCATTCCAAAGTCTACTACATCCGACTCTTCCTTTGCTGTCTCCAGATTCAGCTTCTCGCCTCTCTTCATTACCTTGAAGATCAGCTTCTCATTTTCTCCGCCCTGCTTGCTTGTGAGATTTGCTATATTCTCCATGCATGGTGTCTCTATCGGTGTAAATCCGAAGCTTCTGTATGTATCCTTGATCACACTTGTCACATAATCACGGATTTCCATCTCTGCAGGTAATATATCCTTCATGCCGTTGACCGGCTTTTTGCTCAGTGCCATTTGGTTTCCTCCATCTATATTAAAATATTGAATTCATTAGCTATTCTATTATACTTTTCGGTTTTGCAATCGTCAAGGGTTTATGGCAATTATACGGGCTGCAAGCCACGGCACCGCCAGGGCACATGCATATGCTTTGCTTTCGCTACGCTTTGCCGCTAAGATACTGTACGGATTATGCTTTTTGCGCTTCTATGCTTGACGAAACCGTCGAAACGCGCCTTCCGTGGCGCGGTTCTCCTTGACTTGCCCTCCATGGCAAGTCATTTCTGTGCTTCATGTGCATAATCCTACAGTATCTAAGCGGCTTCGCTATTCGCTCAATCAAATGCATATGCGTATGCCCTAGCGGTGCCGTGACTTGCAGCCCTTACTCTGTGACAGTATTTTCATTTGCACGGTTTCTTCCTAGTTTCTTCAATAAACTTGGTTGTACTGCAAAGGTAACGAGCATCTGCTGTGAAAGGTTACAAATGCTAATGTGCTTCTACTGCGGTGAATTGCAAATGCTAATGCTCATCTACTGTGGTGGATTGCAAATGCTAATGCTCATCTACTGTGGTGGATTGCAAATTCCGCACGGAGACAAGCCCATGGATTTTGCTTCATCAAGCGTTACCTCTGTGTCACTCTTTTTCAAGGTCCGACAGCCCGCACGGTGATATTTCTTGCCTGTTGCAGTGATATGAACCATCGTCTCGCTGTTTGAGGAATCTGCAGCGCTATTTTCTGCTGCTGAGCTGTCTGAGCCTGATGATGCACTTCCTGTTGTACTGCCTGAAGAGCCGGATTCTCCTGCCCCGCTTCCAGCGCTGCTCTGCGAGCCTTCATTCTGCGGTGTATCCGTCTGAGCGCTCTGCTGCGGAGTGGTGCCATCAAGCCAGCTGTCACCATTCTCATAGTTTATTCCGACTCCGGGCTGCACATTATAGCAATAGACATTAAAAAGTATGCCGCCACCGTTATCCTCAACCGACTTTGCCTCTATGAGAACGCCGTTTGCAACCAGATTGCTGCCCGAGAACATCGGAGTCACTCTGTAAAGCACATGATTTCCTGTATTGTTTACATAATCCGCTACCAGATTCTCAAACGGAAGCATCCCCTCCACATTCAGGTATCTCGTGCCGGTAATAAGGTTCTTTGGATTGGCATTCTCGCCGGCAAGCTGATAGCCAATAAGATGACAGCGATTATATAAATATCTGTCCTTTATCACATCATACTTCACCGTATGCCAGCCTGATGGCTTTATCATACCTATCTTGCCACGCTCCTCAGTCGGCATGATATCCTTACAGATATTGGCATAAGCCACGCCGCATCTGCCAAGTGAATCCAAATCACTGTAATTTTCAAAAGCAGTGGTAGTCATATCGCTGTCCGTAAAAAAAGGCTCATTATTGTTGACAGCCACGTATGCCTTGCCATCATATGCCGGAATAGCATCGAGGGAAACGTAGGAATTGTTGTTTACAAGATCCTCCTGCGGCTTCCCTGCATCCGCCTGTCCTGTACCATTAGCACCTGAATCAGCTTCCGACAGGTCACTTCCGCCCTGTGCACCATCCGCATTATCCTTGCTGCCTAAAGCACCGGAAGAATCCTCACCTGCTACAACAGCTCCTGCGGCATGCCCGGCACCTTCAGTGCCGGATAAATCAGTGGAGGCACAGCCTGTAAAAATTGTAGCAATTGCAAGTAACTCACATAGTGTAATTGCTGCTGTTTTCCTTAACTTTAGCCATATGTTCATATAAAATCACTCTTTCTATCAATCGATTGATATTGGATTTTCCCTAATTACAATAAATTAAATGAATACTTAAATTACTAAATCTAATATACTTTTATTTCCTCGCTTCATTTATTATAGCAAACGTTTGTTTGTTTTTCAATCCTTTCTTATTTTATCCCATCGCAGCCTCGTAGAAGCAAGGCGTAGATAAAACCGTTGCCGGTTGCAACAATGTGCAACTCGCAACTCTCTCCTGGGCGGATTACCACCACAGCGTAAGGGCCGTAAGCCTCGCCCGGTCGTGGTGCACACGGACTCTCGTTTTCGCTACGCTGCGCTGTTAAGATACTGTACGGATTATGCCTTTGAGTTTTTCTAGGCTTGACGAAACCGTCGAAACGCGCCTTCCATGGCGCGGTTCTCCTTGACTTGCCTTCCATGGCAAGTCATTTCTGCTCTTCATGGGCATAATACTACAGTATCTAACCAGCTTCGCTATGCGCTCTCACGAGAGTCCGTGTGCACCACGACCGGGCGAGGCTTACGGCCCGAACTCAAAAAGCCACCCCAGGCATAACACCCGGTGTGGCTTTTAATCATGTATTATGAAATTATGTGAATCACCTAATGTGAATCAACACTGCTATATTGCAGAACAAATCTACTCGCAAAGCTTAGAAAACTCATCCGCAACAAACTGAACCTTGGTTCCGATAATAACCTGAACAGAATTCTTACCAGGCTTCATAACGCCTGCAACACCTGCAGATTTAATCTTCTTGTCATCAACCTGAGTGATATCCTTAACCTCAAGTCTGAGTCTTGTGATACAGTTGTCAATGCTTGCAATATTGTCTTTGCCACCGCAGCCCTCAAGAATAGTCTTTGCTACTGCTGTGTAGTCATTGTTAGAAAGCACTGCCTTCTTCTCTGCCTCGACATCATCGTCCTCTCTACCAGGGGTCTTAAGATCCCATTTCTTGATAGCGAAATAGAATACAATGTAGAATACGATAAAAGCTGCGATTCCAAGAGGAATGATGAGCAATGTCTTTGCTGCAGCCGGAAGTGAAGATGAGAATAATAAATCCATCGCACCGGCTGAGAATGAGAAGCCTGCTCTAAATCCAAGAGCTACTGTAATCATTGTGAAAATACCATAAAGTAAAGCATAAATCACATAGAGAACAGGAGCAAGGAACATAAATGCAAACTCGAAAGGCTCTGTAACACCACAGATGAATGCACAGATAGCTGCAGAAGCAAGGATACCGATGGCAGCCTTTTTCTTAGCAGTCTTTGCACACTTAACCATGGCAAGTGCAGCACCAGGAATACCAAACATCATACATGGGAAGAAACCTGACATGTACATTCCGAGGCTCCATGAAACATCTTTTGATGTCTCGCCTGCCCAGAAATGAGAGAGGTCTCCAAGTCCGATAGTATCGAACCAGAATACGTTGTTTAATGCGTGGTGTAATCCTGTAGGGATTAACAGACGGTTCAGGAATGCATAGATACCTGCGCCGACTACGTCAAGACCAACGATTGCTTTACCGATAGCTACAAGAGCACCGAAAAGTAATGGCCATACGAACAGTAATACTACAGATACAAGGATTGAAACAACACCTGCAATAATTGCTACGCAACGCTTGCCGCTGAAGAATGACAGCCAGTCAGGAAGCTTTGTATCCTTAAATCTGTTGTAACACAAAGAACCAATAATACCGGCTAAGATACCGATAAATGGGTTTGCAATCTTGTCGAATGCAAGTGTCTTTGTAGCGCTGTCAGCGATAGATGGCATGATTGTTGTAACAAAGCCTGTAGACAGGAGTGTTGTCATCATCAGCCATGAAGCTAAAGCTGCAATACCGCCGGTACCGTCGTTCTTTTCCGACATACCGACACCAACGCCGATTACAAAAAGGATGGCCATGTTGTCAATCAAAGCGCCCCCGGCTTTAACTAAAAACAGACCTATTAAATTACGCACTCCCTCGATGTCACCACCCTGCATGGTTGCAGGACATAAAAAATATCCAATACCCATGAGGATACCACAGATAGGAAGTACTGCTACGGGAAGCATTAAAGCTTTACCCAGTTTTTGAAGAAATTTCATAAATTTCCCCTCCTTTACATTATGTATACTAAACTGGAGATACTCCAATAAAGTTCGTTATTATTATATAATTATATTCATATCTACGCGAGACTTAAAATCTCATCACCGGCGGATACATTTCCCTCTTTGAGCATCTTTATCTCACTATAATCAGCAGTGTTGCCAATTAAAACCGGAGTAATGACATTAAGATCTGCTGCCTTAATCTGCTCCAGGTCAGCCTCCATCAAAAGGTCACCCTTCTTCACCTGATCACCAACGGAAATATGTGATTTAAAAGGATCACCCTTTAGTGTCACTGTATCCAGACCAATGTGCAAAAGCAGCTCGACTCCCTGAGTGGTCGTCATGGTAAAAGCATGAAGCGTATCAAATACAGCTGTCACCTCACCATCCGCCGGAGCGTAAAACCTGCCCTCAGAAGGAATCACGGCCACGCCGTCGCCCAATATCTTCTCAGAAAAAGTAGGATCCGGAACCTCTGTAATAGGAACCACTCTGCCGTTGCACGGAGAACAGATCACCTTTCCCTTTGACTTATTCTTAAAAAAACCTAACATGATATCTCCTTTCCGTCGATATACACACTCACAATATCCAAATCATCATTGATAAGCACAAAATCTGCTCTCTTTCCTGCAGAAATGCTACCTGCTTCATCATAGATGCCAATCTCCTTAGCCGGATTGGCTGTAGCACACATAATTGCCTCCTCAAGCGGAATACCTGCCTGCCTTACTGTGAAACGCATACAATCCATCAGATTGGTTGCCGAACCGGCAATTGTCCCATCATGGAGTGTGGCAAGCGGACCTCTGACTGTCACAGCCTGTCCACCGAGTGTATACTCACCATCCTCAAGCCCTGTGGCTCTCATGCTGTCACTTATTAAGATCATGCGCTCAGCCCCAAACATGGCAAATGTCGCCCTGATAACCGACGGGTGAATATGCACACCGTCACAAATGAGCTCTGCATGACACTTTTCTGAATCTCTCACAGCCCCGATAACTCCCGGATTCCTGTGATGAAGCGGTGGCATCGCATTATACAAATGTGTAGCATGGCTTGCACCATGCTCAATAGCCTCTACTGCGGTGTCATAATCAGCCGCTGTGTGTGCTATTGAAACCACAACACTTCCTCTTACCCTGTCTATAAAATCAATCGCGCCCGGCTCCTCCGGAGCGATATCTACAAGCTTTATCAAGCCATGGGCCGCATCCTGAAGCTCACAGAAATAATCATAATCACATCGCATGATATTCTCTGCCGCCTGTGCGCCCTTTTTAGAAGGACTGATAAAAGGTCCCTCCATATTGATACCTACAAGATGTGCACCACCATGATAATTATAATCACCGGCATTTTTCATGACACTCAAAAGCTCATCCCTTTGAATGGTCATAGTAGCCGGACACACGCTCGTCACTCCGACAGAAGCCTCGTATGCTGTAATCACATCTAGCGCCTCTGTGGTGCCGTCACACATATCAGCTCCCTTGCATCCATGAAAATGAATATCCACAAGGCCCGGTATCATGATAAGACCTGATGCATCTATAATCTCCTGCTGTGCGCTGTCAGTAGCCGCGTCCGTGTCAGCTGTTCTCTCCAAAACGCTGTCAAAACGGCCATCCTTAACGACAACATCACCATGCACAAAGCTGCCATCCTCTGTAAATACCCTTGCATTTTTTATTATCATATACATGCACCTTCTCAACTAAAAAACATCTACAGCCTGCTCAGTGCAGCCTCATCCGCTACGAGCGTAACATAATTGTGCAGCTGCAATACAGAAGCCGGCACCTGTGGTGTAATCGGTCCAAAGAAAGCCTTGTGCACAATCTCTGCCTTATCCTCACCACTTGCAATAATAAGAATCTTCTTAGCCTGCATGATGGTCTTGATACCCATTGTATAAGCCTGCTTCGGAACATCATCAGCCGATGCAAAGAAGCGCTTATTGGCCTCAATAGTAGACTCTGTCAGATCCACACAGTGTACCTGCTTGTCAAAAGACTCACCCGGCTCATTAAAACCGATATGACCATTGTGTCCGATACCAAGAAGCTGTAAATCAACACCGCCAAGAGACTGAATCAACTCTGTATAGCGCTTGCACTCCTTCTGTGGATCCGGCTCCATGCCGTTTGGCAGGTGAGTATTCTCAACCGGAATATTCACATGATCAAACAAATTCTGATGCATAAAATAATAGTAGCTCTGGTCATTCTCACGGCTTAGTCCCTTGTACTCATCAAGGTTCACCGTCATAACCTCTGAGAAGTCCAAATCCCCTTTATTGAACCACTCAACGAGCTGCTTATACATCCCAACAGGTGTAGAGCCTGTAGCCAGTCCCAATACACAATTAGGCTTCATAATCACCTGTGCCGATACGATATTTGCAGCCTTTCTGCTCTACATACTTAAGAAGTGTCTGATACAATGCATCGTTGCTGTAATCTTCCTGAGCCTCTAAGACCGGAAGGATCTCCTGCAACACTTCAAGAGAAGTCTGTGCATTTGTCTTCATTTTCTTGTGCGTGTACATTGCCACATCATATTCCGGAAGTTCCTCAAAGAAATCAATGTGATCCCTGATATCCGGGAAGATCTCGATACGGGTCTGTACGAATGAACTATAATAAATCCCAGCAGCAGGCCATCCGCCATAAGGATGGCCCGATGCTTGTTCTGGCAGGTCCCGGTTCCGGGAAAACTGCGGTAATTACCCAAAGAACGAAACAGTTAATTGAATATGAGAACATAGATCCGTCCAATATTCTTGTGATTACATTTACGGGAACTGCGGATATGACAGCGACAGGAGATTTGTCATCCGTCGCCGCTGCCACTGCCACTGCCAAAAGCACCGGAGGAGACGATTTAAATCTTGATCTGATAACAAAGTAAGTATAGTGGCCGGCGCCTTTCGGGGAGCCGGTTTTCTAGTAGGAGAAAAGCATGATAATGAACAGAAAAAAGAGCCTGGTTCTTCTTTTGGGACTCCTCCTTTCAGCAATGGTATGGGTCGGTTTGGCACAGAAGGCAAAAGCCCAGGAGCCCATCGTGATCGTGATCGATCCGGGACATGGCGGAGAGAACAGAGGCGGCGAATATGAGCAGTATGTTGAAAAAGAAATGACCCCCATTGTTGCAGCTGCCATGAAGGAAGAACTGGAAAAGATAGAGCTTAAGGACAATGAAATTACATTTGATGCCTCAAGCTTTTCAA
>OQVL01001193.1_pt1 | contig 15261 bp, 16 predicted proteins | sample 1691501 | NCBI WGS metagenome assembly OQVL01 (sample SAMN03418253, study PRJEB22391) | human gut metagenome | biome: human-gut; feature: organic feature; material: feces | host: Homo sapiens | place: Tanzania | collected 2013-01
TTTACGCTGATTATAGTTTAAAATTACTTATAAGTCGTAAAGAAATGAAATAAGACACCCCTTTTGAAAGAAAAAATAAACAAAAAGTGGCAAATTCATTAAAATTTGCCACTTTTTGTTTCATTATTCTTCTATTTTGTCATTGAAATAATTGATCAAGAGTTATCAAGTGATTGATGATGCTTGCATGCATATTGGTACTAAGTCCCATTGTTGTCACTAAAACAGTTTGTATTGAGCGAGTCTTGTTATGCATCTTACTGTTTGCGAAAGCATCTATCTTGTGACGTATATTCTCCTCGACATCTTGTGTGATAGTAAAATTACCTGTTGAAAATTTCATTTCGCAGAGATAATCTGTTTGAGCACTTTTACTTTCCATGACTAAATCTATTTGAGCACCTTTTCCGTCTTCAGTTTTCCCACACCAACTATAGTTCCTTTCCACCGAATGGATGCGTAGAGTGTCTTGTATGTTTTGCAGATGCTCTATGCTCAGTAGTTCAAACGTGTCTCCAGCCCATGTATAGAATGTGGCTGTCCCATGGATAGCGTTCCATCCTCCTTGTTTGACTTGTTTGCCATGAACAAATCTCAGATAGAATAGAGAAAAGAAATCTTTTAGCTGATATACGGTTTCGACTCTTTCCTTTCCATAGCGGGGATACTCTCTCGTAATTCCTGATTCTCTAAGGTTGTCAAGTAGCTTTGTCAGGGTACCTCCAGTTTTGATACCTGTAGCCTTGGAAAGCTCTGATTGTGTCATTCCATAGAACTTACTGCCAATAGCTTTGACGATGTCGACGTATTTTTCTTTGCTGGAATAAAGTCCTGTATAAACATCTTTGAATTCCTGATGAATTAATTCGTCTGCAAAGAATATGCTGTCTATGTTGTCTGTCATTGTTCTGTCGTTGCGGAGCTTATCCAGATAATAGGGTATTCCACCTATAGCCATATAACTCACGCACATTTCATAGCGTGAGAGATGAAAACCATTTTTCTTGTAGTACTTTTCGCATTCTGCTAGAGTGAAAGGGAATAGTTTGATGGTTTCCGTGAGTCTTCCATGCAGACCTCCATAGTCATGTATCACATTATCAAGCATCCAACTTGTAGCCGATCCACAGACAATGAGTATAATATTTCGTTCACTGTCTGCCCATGAATTCCAAAAATATCCCAGTTCTGCTATCATTTCCGATGATTGCGGTCCTGCAAGCCATGGAAGTTCATCGATAAAGATGATTTTCCTTCTGTTTCTTTTTCCTTCCAGAACTTTTCTCAAAAGTAAAAATGCCTCTCTCCAACAAGTGGGTTTGGACTCCTTTGTCGATAATCCTGCAATCACTAGCGAATCATAGAAATGCGCAAGTTGAAGTTGACGATAAGACTCATAGTCCTTGTCTCCGTCTTTAATATAAGTACCTACTGCTTTGAAGAGAATCTTCTTTCCAAAGCATTCGCTAACGAGGTAAGATTTGCCCACTCTTCGACGTCCATAAATGGCTATAAGTTCAGACTTTTTGGACTTGTATATTCTATCGAGTATATTTATCTCTTTATTTCTTCCTATGATTTTTGCGTAACTCATTGTAAGATAGTTTTGTAATGTTGGTTGCAAAGGTACGTTTTTTTTAGGAAAACGTCAAGTAAACTACTTAGAAAATCAGCGAAAATGATTAAAATTTCTTGCTTTTCGCTGATTTTCTAGAAAGAAATTACACTTTTCAACTTTTATTTGACGTGCAAAGTCTCACCATCTATGCTGACCTTGAATTTGCCATAACTGTTGAGTAATTCTATAGCACGCTCCAAAGATTCGTTTCTCTGGCAGAAGTAGCGAACTTTCATGTGCTTCAAAGTCTCGTTGTCGAAGATGATGTTCACATTATACCATCTGCCGATGGCTTTGGTAATCTCGGCAAGAGGAGCATCGTCATAATAGATATAGCCTGCCAACCAATAGTTGTAAGTTTCCATATTTTCTGTGCAAAGAGCAAGAGGTGCTTCTTCGTTGACTGTTACGCCCTGACCGGGAACGAGTTTTACGGAGCGAGATTCCTTCTTGTTGCTTACTAATACAGAACCTGTGAGTAATGCCACATGACATGGCTCACCCTTGTAGCAACTTACGTTCAACTCTGTTCCTAAAACCTTGGCTTCCGCTTTCTCTGTGCTGATGACAAACGGATGCTGCTTGTCTTTGGTCACCTTGAAATAGGCTTCACCTTCAAGATAAACTCTTCGCTCCTTGCCGCTGAAAGCAACAGGGTAGGTGAGGCGACTTCCTGCATACATGAATACCTTGGTGCCGTCTGCAAGCGTGATGTTGTAACTCTTACCAAGTGGAATGGTTACGGTGTTGTTTTGTAAAGCTACATCGTCACTTTCCAAGCCTAAGGCATGGAGAATGCGGGTTGTTGCGGAGGCTGCTGGCTGCTGTGTGCTCTTAGGCATTACGATACCTTCACCTTGCAAAGCTTGCGGGGTGTAGCTCTTATCCGAAGAGGTCAAAATGGCAACATTTCCTGCAGTGGAGTCTCTTTGGAATACCATGGCGGTGTTGGTGATAGGGGTGCTTGATGTTCCGACATTGATGAAATAGCGAATGGCAATAAGTATAAGCAGGGAAGCTGCTATACCTATCGTTATATAGAGAGGCTTGCGTTTGGATTGTTGAGGCATCTCTTCAATTTTAGTTTCTTCAGTCTTGTTGTTATCAAAGTCAGCTTCCTCTATCTTTTTGTTATTCTCCTCCTTTTTCTCCTCTTCGTCAATGAAAGCCGAGAGTTTGTTCCATTCTTGGTCTATATCGAAAGGCAGCCCCTCTTTATCTGCACTATGGCGTACAACTGCTTGCTGGGCATCCATGGCAATCTTGAAGTCAGACATTGCATCCCCGTCCTGCATCAGTGATGCAAGCTCTTCGTCTGTCAGTTCCTTTTGTGGCTCCAGCCAGTCGATGATGTCGTCAAATTTGTCTTTTTCTTCTATCATTGTCTCAATGTTTTTCAGCAAAACCGCCTATAGATAGTTCAGTTCGCCTTTATTCTTATAATATTTATCGTAATTGCTTCGGATTTTGCACCCATGCTTTTCTTTTTTATACTTTTTTAAAAGTAAAAAAGAAGTTACTCGGGAGGTGAAATAGAAGACCGCAGCAATTTCAGCGCTTGCACGATGTGCTTTCTTACAGCACTGATGCTGATTCCCAACTCTTCTGCCACTTCTCTATACTTCATATTCTTGAAATAGCAGGCCTTGAGAATCTTCTGAGTTTGAGGAGTCATCTTTTCTATCACTTGATACATGGCTCGGATACGTTGTTCGTTTTCTTCCCAAGCGTGTTCCTGGTTTTCGATGTTTTTGCCATATAGCATATTGTAGAACTCAATGTATTTGTTTTTGGCAGTCTCCTTCCGGATATGATCGATACATTTGTTGTGGATAATCCTGTAAAGAAAACTTTGGCGCTTGTCAGGAGCAATATCCGCTCGCTTTGTCCAAAGTTGCTCGAAAGAGTCCCCGATGATGTCACGGCATACCTCCTCATTCTTTACTATTTGCATGGCAGCATAGTAAAGTTTAGGATAGATATCCCGGAAAAGTATCTCTATATCTTTCTTTTCATTGCTCATCTTGTTCTCTCTCTTGATTTTCTTTCTTAAAATTCTGATAAGAATCCTATTTGGCTGCAAAAGTAATAAAAATAATGCAGAAAACCTTGCGGATTCAAGAATATTTCGTAAATTTGTAGCACTCTATATTATATAATAAGGTATAAAGACTTAGATTATGACAAAAGAAGAATTGATGCACAGAGCCATTGAGCTCTCTGAAAATAGCGTAAGAAACGGTGGCGGTCCTTTTGGAGCTGTCATTGCCAAGGATGGAATCATCATTGCTGAGGCTTCCAATAGTGTGACAATCGACAAGGATCCTACGGCTCATGCAGAGGTAAACTGCGTACGACAGGCTTGCTTCAAGTTGAAAACCTTCAATCTGGAGGGTTGTGAAATCTATACCTCCTGCGAACCTTGTCCGATGTGCTTAGGTGCCATCTATTGGTCACATCTCGATCGTATCTATTATGCCAACGACCGGAAGGATGCAGCCAAGATTGGTTTCGATGATGAGTTTATCTATGAGGAAATTGACCGCAAGATAGAAGACCGTCATAAGCCGATGATTGCGCTGATGAGAGATGAGGCGTTGGGGGCTTTCCGTATGTGGGAAGAGAATACGGCTAAGACGGAATACTAAAGCTTTTAGAATAAAACCAAAACTAAACGAGGCTCTGATGAAATGAATTGACATCAGAGCCTCGTTCGTATAGTTATCTGCCGATGGAAAAATAATGCGATAGGCAGTTGGAATTTTCTCCTTGGGCAGGGAAGAATTTTTCTCTGGGCAGGGAAAAATGAAAGTGGGGTAAGGGAACGCTTGACGCTCTCTCTGTTATTGTCCTCCTAATCTATCAAAAAAGGTGACAATCTCCTCGAAAGTCTTGAATTCATCGCTGCCATATTCGATGGTTGTTCCCATGAAATCCTCTGCAGGATGTGGGTCGATGAAGTAGTCGCCATAGAGCAGATTCTTCTGATTGGTGAAGAGAATATGATTGTAGGCTGGGGTAGAGAGATATTCCTCCACCCAGGTCTGTACCTTCGCCATATACTCATGGTCGTTGGTAGGTGCTGAGGCTACGATATATACATTGTAGTATTCGATGAGCATCTCGTAGGCCTTGTGCATGCTGCTTGTGGCTTTCCAGTAACTGTCGTGCAAGGCATCGAAGTCGATATATACGATAGGTCGCTCCTTTCCGTTTTGCTTGTCATCTATCCAGCGGATGACTGGGCAGAGATAGTGGAAGGCCACCTTGTCGATGAGGCGGTGCTCACCATGGAAGCGGATGGCATTGGGATAATGCTCATGGAAGAGGTCGAAGGTATGTACTACCGGGTCCTTGTCTCCGAAGAGACCATATACCCTTGCCTGTTCCTCTGGAGTGATATCCTGGAAGCATCGTTCGGTAATGTCGCGGTATTCCTTGATGAGTCCCTTGGTCACCATCAGTTCGTTGACACCATCCTTTCGTGGATTCTGAAATTCCTGTTTACCGGTCATACTGCTCATGGTATTGCCCATTTCGAAAGCCGGGTTTACGAGGATGCGGTCGGTACCTTTCAGCATTTCTGTGTACATACCGCCCATGGAGGTACCGATAATCAGGTCGGGTTTCTCAGTCTCCTGCAACTTGAGGAGCATTTCCATACCTTCTTCCGGATGTACGGGTATGTCTTCAGCTACGAAGGTAGCATTGGGCATGAGATCCTGAAGCATCTTTACAGTTCCACTCTGTCCGGAAGAGAGGAAACCGTGAACATACATGATTTTCTTGCCCGACATGAGGCCGGGGAATTGCTTGATATATGGATTTTCCATTGTCTTTGAATTTTTAATTGCCCTGCAAAAGTACATCTATTTGCAGACAAATCAAAATAAATGGGAGAGAAATTTCACTTTCTCAGTTTTTCTTTGTACTTTTGTGCCATCTTTTTGGACTCCAAGAGGTTCTTTTCGGAAATTCTATTAGATTTTTATCGAAATATAATAACATACGACATGAAACAGTCAATAGAAAATCTCTACAAGCTTGACGGTAGGGTGCCCGTCGGTAAAGCACTCCCATTTGGTCTTCAGCATGTGTTGGCGATGTTTGTAAGTAACATTGCGCCTATCATGATTCTTGCCGGTGCAGTCGGGCTGGATAGCTCTATTAGCGCCGTGCTTATCCAGAACTGTATGGTTATCGCCGGTATCGGTACTCTGGTACAGCTCTATCCTGTATGGCGCATTGGTTCACGCCTCCCTATCGTGATGGGTATCTCCTTCACCTTCCTTTCTCTTGCTATCAGCATTGCTGCTGCTCATGGAATGGGTACGCTCATCGGTGCGGTTATCATCGGTGGTCTCGTGGAAGGTACACTCGGACTTTTTGCCAAGTATTGGATCAAACTGATTCCTCCTGTAGTGGCTGCTACGGTGGTTACTGCCATTGGTTTTTCACTTCTTCCTGTGGGTGCCAATTCTTTTGCCGGAGGTCAGGGTGCTGCGGATTTCGGTAGCATGAACAACTGGATTGTGGGTTCTGTCACCTTATTGGCTTGCCTTCTCTGTCAGATTTTTGCCAAGGGATTCCTCCGCTCTCTTTCCGTACTCGTAGGTTTGATCGTGGGTTATATCCTTGCTTGTTTCATGGGTATGATAGACTATAGTGGTCTTACCAATCTTTCTATCATTGCCTTACCTCGTATCCTGCCTTTTACTCCAGAGTTTAATATAGGTGCCATCCTTTCTGTAGTGGCTGTATATCTGGTTTCTGCTACAGAGACCATCGGTGATACGTCAGCGCTTTGCAATAGTGCCCTGAAGCGTGATCCTAATACCAAGGAGATGGGTGCGGCTGTTTGCTGTGATGGTTTTGTAAGTTCGGTTTCTGGTCTTTTCGGATGTACTCCTATTACATCTTTCAGCCAGAACGTAGGTTTGGCTGCTATGTCGGGAGTGGTCAATCGCTTCACAATCGCCATGGGTGCCATCATCATGATTATCGGTGGTGTATTCCCTGCTATCGGTTATGTTCTTACAACCATTCCGCAGGCTGTATTGGGTGGATGTACCATCATGATGTTCGGTAGCATCCTCTTTGCAGGTTTCGGCATGATGGCACGTACGGGTTTCTCCCAGCGCAATATGGTGATTGTGAGCCTCTCGCTCAGTGTGGGTCTCGGTTTCACTCAGGCAACGGGTATGTTTAATATCTTCCCAGAGATTGTACGTACCGTATTTGCAGACAACTGTGTGGCTGTAGTGTTCCTGCTCGCAGTTATTCTGAATCTTGTATTGCCTAAGAATTTGGAAAAATAAAAAAGACAGGTCATCATTTTCTTATCCGGCGGAATAGAGCAGGAATGGGAATGATGGCTGTTAATCATCAATCATATCAATTTCAAATCAGAATAATGGATTTACTGAAAGAAAGAATTATGCAGGAAGGCAGATGCTTTCCTGGAGGAATCCTGAAGGTGGATAGCTTTGTAAACCATCAGATGGATCCTATCTTGATGATGGACTTGGCGAAGGAGTTTGTAAGACTCTTCAAGGACATCAAGTACAACAAGATTGTCACAATCGAGGCTTCGGGTATTGCTCCTGCCATCATGGTGGGTTACCTGACCCATCTTCCTGTAGTCTTCGTAAAGAAAAAGAAGCCAAAGACGATGGAAGGTATGATTACCTCGGTGGTTCACTCTTTCACCAAAGACTGTGACTATACGGTATGTGTAAGTGACAGTTATCTGACTCCTGATGATCATGTCATCTTCATCGACGACTTCCTTGCCAATGGTAATGCTTCCAAGGGTGTGATGGATCTCTGCGAGAAGGCAGGTGCCACGATAGAGGCAATGGGCTTCATCATCGAGAAGGCATTCCAGCATGGTGGTGATTTCCTGCGCAAGGAAGGCATGCGTTATGAGGCGCTCGCTACCGTAGAAAGTCTGGAGGATTGCAAGATTGTTTTGAAGTAATCAACTTCAATTAGATATACATAAAAATGCAGTAGTACTTCGTTGGCGGATGAAGTACTACTGCATTTGCTTATGAAGCCTATTGCATTTGCTTATGAAGTTAACTTCGATGAGCATTGAAGTTAACTTCGTTATTTGATGATTTCGGCAGCGTAGGTTCCCATTACTTTATAACCTGTTGGATTCGGGTGGAGCCAGTCGTTGCTTACATATTCTTTTTTCATGCGTCTGTCATCCTCCGGGTCCTGAAGAAGTTTGGCAAAATCAAGGATGCCGTCCACCTCTTTGTTCTTGGCTTGGTTGCGAATCCATTCGTTCACAGTTTGACGTGCCGCCTCATGGAATGGAGAGTAATATCCTGCTCCCTTAAAAGGGGTGATAGTGCCCAAATAGACTTTCAATCGGCGTGCCTTTGCCTTCTTGATCATTGCCTGATAGCTCTCGATGAGTTGACGCGCTACGGTTTCGCTATATCCGCTCTTGGCGGCACCTATATCATTTATTCCTTCAAAGATAATGACTTTTTTCACTCCTGCCTGTGCCAATACATCTTTGTCGAATCTTTCCTTTGCCAAAACACCGAATCCTCCTGGTACCACTACACGGTTGTTGCCGATACCCAAGTTGAGTACGCCCTGGTTGGTAATTTTATATTTTAGTTGGAGCATCTCCGACATGACGTCTGGCCAACGGTTCTGGGCATTGTCGGTAGAGCATTTTCCGTCGGTAATGGAATTGCCCATGATGGCGATGCTGCTGAGGTCTGTTCTCATCGAATATACGTCGATGCCGCTGATGTTGTACCAGTGGTTTTCTCGGAAAGCCTTCTCGAAGTTGGAGTGGGCATTGGTTACACCTTTCATGATATAAGAGGTAGTGCGGGAACCCATGTGGACGGTTGGAACTGTTGGGGCGGAAGTATAGTTGATGGTAATGGCAAGTCGCTGGAGGGGCTTGAGGTCATAGGGCAGGGCATCGCTCGTGATGCTTTTGCCAGCCGGAATCGTAACCTTGTATTGATTGCCGAATTTGAGATATTTCGCACTCTTGGGGTCGATGGCGAAAGAGTCTTTGGCATGGGCAATATAGATAGAACGGATGACAACCGGTTCGGTACTATAGATATTGCTCAGTTTCAGACGAATCATGTCGCCTCCGATGCTCACCTTGACCACCTGTCTCACGGAGCGGTTGGACATATTGTTATTATAGGGCATGAAGCTCTTCACGACGGTTTGTGGGGCAGTAGCCCATGTGCCTATCCATCCCTGTGCCGTAGCATTGATTGTTATAGCGCAGAGGAAAATAAAAAATGCAATAATTCTTTTCATTCTTCTCTTATAATATGTGATATATAAAAAGGGTCGATGCATTTTTCAGCATCGACCACTCTATAGTCTTCTTATAATGATTTTATTTCTTTTTCAGTCAATCCTGTAAATTGCATAATCTGCTCAATAGGCATTCCTGCTTTCAGCATCTTTAAGGCTATGGAAATTTTTTCTTCGTTTTTGCCTTCGGCTCTTCCTTCAATTCTTCCTTCAGCTCTTCCTTCAATTCTTCCTTCAGCTCTTCCTTCAGCATGACCTTCCAATCTTGCATTGCCAAGAACATCGTTTTGAATCATGATGGCATTCACGTGCTCATCGTATGCATGGCGCTCAGCATTTGTCATGGAATAATATTTCAGTTTTTCGCGAGCTTCTTGCAGACCAGGAGTCTTTGTTTCAGGGTTGATTATGCCATTCTTCAGATATTCTACCCATTCCTCCAATGGAGTTTTTGCCACTTTATTAAATTCGTTTACACGTACAAGTATATAAGTAGGGAAAATCTCTGAAGGCGATTTCCTTACAATTGTATCTTTTTCTTTTGTGCTGATGATAAGGCTGTCCTGTGTATGCAGTCCTACAAAGTTATTCTGCCCCACATAGATGTAGTCAGCTCCCTTGCCTAAATCAAAGTAAAGAATGCTGATGGAATACACCTTTTTCACCTCTTTATAGGTATTCCCTAAATTGATGTGTTCTGTGATGGCTTTGGCAACTCCATAGAGTACACGTTCCAAGTAGTATAGTTCACTTGTATTTTGAATTTCAACAATGATGATTTCACCCTTGCTGTTCTTGGCCTTGATATCTACTCGGTTGAATTTGTCATCAGCTTCTTGTTGGTTTCCTTCACTTTCAAGGATTTCCACTATTTTGATAGGCTCATTTAGGAATACAGTCAGGAAACCTTCCAATACGCCGAAGTTTGCTTTTTGGCGAAGTAAGCGTTTGATAGCCCAGTCAAATCTGATATATTTATCTCTTAGTTCTTGCATTTTAATTCCTCCTTATTTTAATGATTCAACTTTCGTGCTGCACGGATTATGCCAGCGAGCGCAATGAAAGCTTGCTTTCAGATTGCCGAGTGCTGCTAATCTTCTGCAAAGATACGTTTTTCTTCTGAAAGTTGCAAAGAAATGACAGAAAAACTTTATGATGGAGAAAGGAAGAAAGAAAAAAGGTGTATCCTGAATGCCCGATACTGATGGTAATTGCCTTTTTTGTTAAACTATTCAAAATAAAGTTCTTAATCTTTGTATAATCCAATAGAAAATCGTACATTTGCGCAGAATAGTAATCGTCATTACGGTAATGACGGTTACGATAATAATATTAAAAATGAGATATGAAGTTTTATGATAGAACAAAAGAACTGGCACTCTTTGCTGACATCTATACAAAGAGCCAGCAAGAAGCACAGATGACGGTACTGGTAGGAAGACGCCGTATCGGCAAAACCGAGTTAGCACTAAGATGTGGACATGAAGGTTCTCTTCTATATTTCTTTGTGGCAAGAAAGTCTGAAAATATGCTATGCCAAGATTTCAAGGAAGAGGCAGAACGCAAATTAGATATGCCATTAGGCAATTATTCGTCATTCGCCGAGCTGTTTCGCCAACTCCTCTTTATCTCCCAAAGCTATCCGTTTACACTGGTTATCGACGAGTTTCAGGATTGGCTACGTATCAATCCATCCATTTTTAGCGAGATGCAGAGAGAATGGGATTTGGCAAAAAGTAAGAGTAAGATGAATCTCATTATCAGTGGTTCTATCTACTCACTGATGCACCGCATCTTTGAAGATAGTAAAGAGCCATTGTTCTCTCGTGCCAATCGTATCATCAATCTACGAGCTTTCGATACAGATGTGCTCAAAGAGATTTTACATGACTTCAATCCTAACTATACAGCAAGCGACTTGCTTACTCTCTATACGCTGAGCAATGGGGTTGCATGGTATGTCAATCTCTTCATGAGCAATGGAAAGACAACCTCTCAGAAAATGCTCAATATGCAGACTGAAGAAAACTCGCCTTTCATCAACGAAGGAAAGAATATCTTGATAGAGGAATTTGGTACGGATTATGCCAATTATTTCTCCATACTCTCTTGTATCGCCTGTGGTGAGGTAACTCGTGCACAGATTGAGGCTTTGACAGGAATCAAGGAAGTAGGTGGATATCTGGAACGTTTGAAATCTCACTACAATCTGATAGAACGCCATGTCCCGATCTTCTCCAAGCCAAAGAGCAAGAGTGTAAGATATATCCTGAGTGACAATTTTCTCATCTTCTGGTTTCGCTTCTTCTATAAATACCAGAATTTCATAGAGAGTGGCGCATTGAATCAATTGCATCGTATCATTATGCGTGATATATCCACGGTAGAGGGTTTTATGCTTGAACGCTATTTCCGCCAGAAACTGAGCGAAAGCCAACAATACACCCAGATAGGTCAGTTTTGGGATAGAAAGGGAGGAAATGAGATAGATATCGTTGCAATAAATGAAATAGATGGAATTATTGACATCTATGAGGTAAAAAAGGACAAATTCCGTTATGACGAAAGTCTCTTGAAACAGAAGGTGGACTATATGCTCCAAGTATATCCTGAATTAAAGAAACTGGAAATTCGTCTGGGCTGCTTATCATTGGAAGATATGTAGTATCCTCTATATATTAAAAGAAAAAAGGTGTATCCTGAATGCCCGATGTGCTGGGCAAGAAGGATACACCTTTATTAAATTATTCTCCACGATAAAATCCATTATTGCTCATTTCCGACCATTTCAAGAACATTTCCTGATAGTTATCTTTTACGAATTCACGAATGATTCTCAATTCTTTATTGGTCAGAACACCCTGCTCTTTTACGATGGTATCACCATTTCCCATAACGAATAACTTAGCAGAACCTGATTCAGTTAAGTGCCGGTCACTGGCATGTACATGCATAGCTTCTACGATACAATGGGAAGTAAAATAGAGATAAATGCATATCCGCAAACAATCATCATAGCATTTTCTGCCACGATTTTAATCTCTTCTTCCTTCATTATAATCTATTTTTACTGACTTGATTGGTTTGAGAAAAGTCTCAGGATTGATATATAGATTCTTCAATATGGGCAAAAGGTCAATATACTCTTCCGTTTCGCCCAAACCTTCATAATCTGCCATAACAACAATATATCCATTATCCCATTCCTTAACATCCACATATCGCTTGAGGCGCTTGGGAGTACGGAATCGGATATTACTATTGCCATATCGAAAAGAAGTCATATCTCCGTTGTTAGAGAGCAACGCTTCTGATGAAAGATTCTTGTTGTCCATATTTACCTCCTTATTTTAATGATTCAACTTTCGTGCTGCACGGATTATGCCAACGAGCGCAATGTAAGCTTGCTTACAGATTGCCGAGTGCAGCTTTTCTTCTGCAAAGATACGCTTTTCTTCTGAAAGATGCAAAGATTTATTGGAAAATATTTGAGTCTGAGGAAGATAAAAAGAAAAAGGTGTACCCTCGCTTGCCCGATGTGTTGGGCAAGAAGGATACACCTTATTATATTATAGTTCTTTTATTTCCTTTTCTGTCAAACCGATAATTAAAGCTATCTGCTCTATGCTCAATCCGTTATCCTGCATTTTGCGGGCGATATTGTTTTTCTCTTCAGCCCTATCTTCTTCCATACCTTCCAATCTTGCATTTCCCAAAACATCATTTCGAATCATGATGGCATTGATGTGCTCATCGTATGCATAACGGTTCAGCATCCGACATGGAATAGTATTTCAGCTTCTCACGAGCTTCCTGCAGACCTGGTGCCTGGGTTTCTGGCGAGATAACTCCATTTTTCAGGTATTCAACCCATTCTTCCAATGGTGATTTAGCTACCTTATTGAATTCATTAACTCGAACTAGAATATAGGTTGGGAATATCTCTGAAGGCGATTTCCTTACTATCGTATCTTTCTCCTTGGTACTGATGATCAGGTGGTCTTGGGTATGCAAGCCCACGAAACTGTTCTGTCCCACATAGATGTAGTCGGATCCCTTGCCCAGATCAAAGTACAGGATGCTGATGGAATATACCTTCTTCACCTCTTTGTAGGTATTTCCCAGATTGATATGCTCTGTGATGGCTTTGGCTACACCATAGAGCACACGCTCCAGGTAATACAGCTCACTTGTGTTCTGTATCTCGACGATAATGATTTCTCCCTTGTTGTTTTTCGCCTTGATGTCAACCCTGTTGAACTTATCATTAGCCTGCTGCTGATTACCTTCACTTTCCAGAATATCAACAATCTTGATAGGTTCATTCAGAAACACAGTCAGGAAGCCCTCAAGCACCCCAAAGTTCGCCTTCTGGCGAAGCAAACGCTTGATAGCCCAGTCAAAACGTATGTATTTATCTCTTGGTTCCGTCATATTCACCTCCTTATTTTAATGATTCAACTTTCGTGCTGCACAGATTGTGCAAGCGAGAGCAAAGAAATCTTGCTTTCTGATTGCCGAGTGCAGCTTTTCTGCTGCAAAGATACGCTTTTCTTCTGAAAGATGCAAGGTTTTTGGGGAAAATGTTTGAGGGTGAGGGAGATAAAAAGAAAAAGGTGTATCCCGCTTGCCCGATATGTTGGGCAAGAAGGATACACCTTAATTATATTATACTATTCCGAAAGATTTGATTAGTTAATCTTTGGAGCAGTTGCATCAGCATTATAGTCGGTCTCGTTCAAAGGAACGCCCCATGTCCACTTGTTACCATCCTCTGGCTTGATGGTGATGGCAACAGACTGATGTGCATTACCACCTTCTGCAAATGACTTACGAACTACAGCCTTGTTCCAACGCTTGAAGTCGCTCCACTCGAAGCCCTCACCCCAAAGCTCAAGACAACGATAATCCTGAATCTCTGAAAGAAGCTCCTCGCCAGTCTTGGTGCATGTATATTCTGGGTTACGACCAGAAGTAGCATTCAACTCAACCAATGCAGCCTGAGCCTCTGCGGTCTTACCCAGGAAGTAATTTGCCTCAGCCTCAATCAATACCATCTCGCTAGAACGGATGAATGGCACGTAGCCGACACCTGGCTGGTCAAGTACATAGAATTTCAAGTTCGCATCCAGATAGTAGAAACCAGCCTGATATGGAGTTGACTTACCCTTAGCCTGATGAGCCTTTACAATAGAAGCTGCCTGTTCATAGATGTTGTCATCCATCATACCAAGGATTCCAAATGTATAGTAATAAGGAGACTCCTTAGAGAGGTCAAGGTCTGGGAACTTATCCTCTGTCAGGAAGTTCTGCTTGCGGGCATCATTGTTAGGAATACGGGAAATCAACTCATGACCGATAGTACCTGCACCGGTTGGATTACCATCTGCTGTTGCATAGTAACCATTGCAAGCACCCTGTGTACCGTATGACCAATAAAAGTTATTTTCTGAATCATCACCATAACTTCCCATAATCCACTCAGATGTTGGCTCACAGAAACCGGCTGCATAGCTATCGTTGCTCATCAAAGGATAACCCTTCTTGGCAAGCTTAGCCTGATTAACAGCAGTCTGATAATCCTGGCTGAACAATGCAGCACGTGCATAAACAGCATGAGCAACGTTTACGTTAGGAATCCAAACCTGATCAGCTGGACGGTCGATACCACTCTCACCAAACAAGGTAATAGCTTCCTGGCAATCCTTGTAAATCTGAGCTACAGTTTCTGCCAATGTTGCGAATGGAGCATCGCCTGTAGATTCGTCGAGACGAAGAATCACACCCTGTGAAGCACCATTGTTACTGTCCTGCCAACGATAGCAATAGTAGTGAATCAGCTTCTCGTAGCTGTAAGCACGGAAAGCCAAGGCTGATGCCTTGATAAACTTCTTGTCCTCATCACTACCTGTCGCAGCATCGATATGTGCAATGATTCTATTTGCCTGACCGATGAGCTGGTAATAATAGTACCAAGCATATCCGTCATAGATAGTACTTGTTCTATTATGGAATGTCTGGTTATGGATAGGTGTCCAACCAGGAGCATAATAGTTATAATTATAGTTCTGGCTTGGCAAGTTCTCATAAAGACGTATGATAGCATTCTCACCAGCAAAGCCTTGTGTGAAGCCTCCTGCTCAAGAACACCCTGCTTTTCAAGAATCTCACTGAATGTGCTGTTTTCCTTCTCAAGCTGCTTTTCACGCTGCTTTGACGCCTCAAGCTGTGCTGCGATATCCTTCTTGCCCTGATTTATCTCTTCGAGCTGTTTTTCAATCTCCGCATTTTCTGTGCGCAGATCCTCGTAGACATTCGCACTCTCCTTCTTC
>OQVL01001194.1_pt1 | contig 15261 bp, 12 predicted proteins | sample 1691501 | NCBI WGS metagenome assembly OQVL01 (sample SAMN03418253, study PRJEB22391) | human gut metagenome | biome: human-gut; feature: organic feature; material: feces | host: Homo sapiens | place: Tanzania | collected 2013-01
TAAAGTCGGTAAATGTACCGCCGACATCGACGCCTATTCTTTTCATGTTGTCAACCCAGTACATATCTTCCGAACAGGCGGCAAGAATGATGAATAAGGTAATGGGCGATGACCACCTTGCAGTCTTGGATTCGGTCAATCCTTATCAGGCATCGATAGAAGTCTATCTCAAAGCACAAGCATTGAAAATTTCGGAAATAAAACAATTCATTCTCGCCGTCGAAGCAAAGGACATCGTCGATGTGGTGGATTACCGCCACGACCTTGTGATGGATATAAACGATGTCATATATAACGTGAGTGCCTTCATCTTCGTACTCTTCCTTTGTTTGTTATTCATCGCAGTAACATTGATAAACCACACGATAAGACTTACCATAAACAGCAAACGTTTGCAAATACGTTCCATGGAATTGGTCGGAGCGAAATCCGGTTTCATTCGTCGTCCGTTTGTCGTGCGAGGCGTAATCTTGGGACTTGTCGGAGCCTTTGTTGCGGATTGTTTGTTGGCAGGAGTGCTTTATTGGCTTTATTCGAGCATAAAAGGTTTGGTATTGGTAGAACACATCAAGGTTTATGTACTTACGGGAATTGCAATAGTCATATTGGGAGTTTTGCTTTCGTTTACCTTTACCCTTATCGCCGTAAAGAAAAGCATGAACTTGAAAAGCAGTAAATTATACAGATAAAGATATAATCGTGATGAAGAAAACGAACGACAATAAGGAAACAGAAAAGAGAGATTTCGTATTCGGCAAAGAGAATTACATCATAATGATAGTCGGATTGGTTGTTTTGGCAATCGGATACATACTTCTGAGCGGTGGAGGCAGCAACGACCCCGATCAATTCAGCGAAGCATTGTTCAACAGTCGCAGAATGCTGTGGTCTCCAATCTTCATAGTGGGAGGATTGGTCATAGAAGTATATGCAATCATGAAAAAAGCAAAATAATAAATGGATACACTGCAAGCAATCATCATTTCGATAGTGGAAGGTCTTACGGAATTTCTTCCCGTCTCCTCCACGGGACACATGATTATCACTCAGGGAATTTTAGGCATCAAAAGCGATGATTTCGTCAAACTTTTTACTGTTTGTATTCAGTTCGGAGCAATTCTTTCCGTCTTGGTAATATATTGGAAACGTTTTTTGCAGTCATGGAGTTTTTATTGGAAGTTGCTCGTAGCTTTTCTACCGGCTGCAATCATAGGATTGTTGGCAGGGGATTTGATAGACAGTTTTCTTGAGAATGTTTGGGTGGTTGCTTCCATGCTCGTGATAGGTGGTGTCTTCATGTTGTTTGTCGATAAGTGGTTCAACAAACCCGATGAAGACCAAACAATAACATATAAGAAGAGTTTCAAAATAGGATTGGCTCAATGTATTGCAATGATACCCGGTGTCAGCCGTTCCATGGCGACAATCGTCGGAGGTATGAGCCAGAAACTCTCTCGCAAGACAGCTGCCGAGTTCTCTTTCTTCCTTGCCGTGCCTACCATGGCAGCCGCTTCGGGATACAAACTTTTGAAAGCATTCATGGCAGAAGGCGGAACGGAGATGCTTGTCGATAATTTGACGACTCTTCTCTTGGGAAACCTTGTCGCATTCATCGTTGCGATACTTGCCATCAAGTTTTTCATCAATTTCCTTACCAAATACGGCTTTAAGGCATTCGGATATTACAGAATTATTGTCGGATTGCTTATACTCGTGCTGTTGTTCTGCGGCATAGAACCCGTAGCCGAAAGTCTCGAACTCTCGACACGCGGCGGATACATCCTCTCGTACAACGGCGGAAAAATCATCGACTGGCGCACGAAGGAAGAAATCTACTCGCAGCATCTGCCAAGCAACATAATCCCTACGCTTTACAACTACGCCAAGGAGCATGGCTATGCGCTGCTCGGCTACGTCGGAAAGGAGATTATAACAGAATCGGCTGACGATATATACGTGGCTGAAGAGTCGCGCATCAATAAGATGCCGATACGCAAGGTGGACAATCTGCTTGCAAATCTGGAACCAAACCCGACAAAGTTGCTTATGACCGCCGAACCTATTGTTGCTATGGAAGCGGAGAAGGAACTACTGGCTCTCGTGGGCGACCGCATGGATGTGTACCGCTCTGCACCATTCTTCGTCGAGCTGGTGCCGAAAGGCATCGACAAGGCGCAGTCGCTGCTACGCCTGCTGGCAAAGCTCAATCTCACTCCGCAGGATATGATTGCCTTCGGCGACGGATACAACGACCTCTCAATGTTGCGCCTGGCTGGCATGGGCGTGGCGATGAGCAACGCAGCACCCGAAGTGCGCAGCGAAGCCAACTATGTGACACTCTCAAACGAGGAGGACGGCGTGGCTGTGGCTATAAACAAACTGTGCTATAACAACGACTAAAGCATCACCATCATATACAAGAAAATGAAGATAGATACAACTACATATAAGGAAATTAACCGCCCGATGTACATCATCGAGGAAGCGCGTCTGCGCAACAATCTGCGCATAATCAGCAACGTGGCAAAGAGAGCTGACGTGGAGATTATCCTTGCATTCAAGGCTTACGCACTGTGGAAGACATTCCCGATATTCAGAGAGTACATCAGTTCGACAACAGCAAGTTCGCTGTCGGAAGCACGCTTGGCTTTCGACAAGTTCGGCAGCAAGGCACACACCTTCTCGCCTGCATATACCGACTACGAGATTGAGGAAATTGCAGCCTGCTCAAGTCATCTTACGTTCAACTCGCTCACACAATACGAACGCTTGCACGAAACGGCACGCAAGCAGAACCCAGAAATCAGCTTCGGACTACGCATCAACCCTGAGTATTCGGAGATAGAGACCGACATATATAACCCATGTGCGCCAGGCACACGCTTCGGAGTAAGCGCAGACAAACTGCCTAAGCAACTACCTGAGGAGATAGATGGGTTCCACTGCCACTGCCATTGCGAGAACGGTTCGGACGTATTCGTGCGCACACTCGCACATATCGAGGAGAAATTTGCAGGATGGTTCAAGCAGATAAAGTGGATAAACTTCGGTGGCGGTCATCTGATGACACGCAAGGACTACGACATCGAACTGCTCGTGAACACACTCCGCGAATTCCACAACCGCTATCCATGGCTAAAGGTAATAATGGAGCCGGGCAGCGCGTTCGGTTGGCAAACGGGACCGCTGGTAGCTCAAGTCGTAGACGTGGTAGAAGACAAAGGCATAAAGACCGCCATTCTTAACGTAAGCTTCTCGTGCCACATGCCCGATTGTCTCGAAATGCCATATCACCCTGCCGTGAGAGGAGCCCAAACTATAGAAGAAGATATCGACTACTCTGTACCTTATATATATAGATTAGGAGCGAATAGTTGTCTGTCGGGCGATTTCATGTCGGCATGGCAGTTCGACCACGAGCTGCAAATTGGTGAAAATATCGTTTTCGAGGACATGAATCACTACACAACCGTTAAAACAACCATGTTCAACGGCATCTCACACCCCACTCTGGCAATGGTTCGTGAGAATACTAACGAACTCGAAATACTACGCGAATACAGTCCAAAAGACTATATAGAGCGTATGGACTAATAACAAAACGCACTTTTCAACTAAAAAAACGCATTTTTACTGCTTTTTTTATTGAAAAGTTTTGGTGGTTAAGAAAAAAGTGCTACCTTTGCAACCGCAAATCAGAAATGCTTCTTTTGCAAGCATTTCCGATGCGGCAATAGCTCAGTTGGTAGAGCACAACCTTGCCAAGGTTGGGGTCGCGGGTTCAAGTCCCGTTTGCCGCTCCAATTTAAAGAAACAGGCGCCGCAATGGTGGAATTGGTAGACACGAGGGACTTAAAATCCCTTGGCCAGTAATGGCTGTGCGGGTTCGAGTCCCGCTCGCGGCACTCTCCCCCTTTAAATTTTTCATCTATGAAAAAATTTGCTTACATCATATTTTTATTCGCTACGCTTTTTCTCACCTCTTGTGGTGTAGGTAGTGGTCATTTTAAGTTTGAAGGCAAATTTTTAAACATGAATCAAGGCGAATTTTATGTTTATAGTCCGGATGGTGGTATCAATGGTCTTGATACAATCAGGGTTGTAGGTGGCCGATTCACCTATGAGTGTGACTGCAAGAACCCTTTCACGCTGATGGTCGTATTCCCTAACTTTTCCGAGCAGCCTATCTTCGCAGAGTCTGGCGCTTCTGTCGATATCAAAGCAGACGCATCCCATCTGAAAGAACTGTCCGTTAAGGGCACCAAGGCAAATGAGCAGATGAACCAGTTCCGCGAGAACATCCTCAAGCTCTCTCCTCCTGAAGAAAAGGCGAAGGCGGAACAGTTTATCAAAGACCATCCAGAGTCTATCGTCAGCACTTATCTCATCAGAAAGTATTTCGTCAATACCTCCCAGCCAGATTATGCCAAGGCCTATACATTGACGACAAAGGTGGCAGAGGCACAGCCACAGAATGGTAGCTTACAGAAGATGCTGCAACAGTTGAAGCAGTTGAAGACAATAGATACAGGCAGCCGCCTGCCTCAATTCACGGCATACGACATCCAGGGCAAAATGGTTTCCAGTACTACCCTCCTCAGCGCTCCAGTAGCAGTTATCAGCACCTGGGCATCCTACAATTACGACAGTCAGGACCTGCTCAGAGAATTGAAGAAGCGCATGCAGGATTCCAAGGGTCGCCTGAAATTGATGAGTATCTGCATCGACCCATCAGCCACAGACTGCAAGCGAAATCTTACAAGAGACTCTATCTCCTGGCCAAACATCTGTACTGGCGATATGCTGGAGGACAAAACGCTGCAGAAGTTGGGCATGACCGCAGTTCCAGACGTCATCGTCTTGCAGAACGGCAAGATTGTAGCCCGGGGACTGAAGCGTGAAGAACTGAAACGAAAGTTAGACCAGCTGCTGAAATAATCAGCTGGCAGAATTTCTACATAAAGCAGATATCTGCAAGAAAACAAAATAATGGATTCAAATATATGTTAGTCAAAACTTATTGCGCCGCAGTCAATGGATTGGACGTGACTACGGTAACCGTGGAGGTCAGCCTCACACGAGGAGTCCAATATCATCTTACGGGACTTGGAGACGAGGCCGTAAGAGAGAGTAGAAGCCGCATATCAGCAGCCTTGCAGTATAGCGGTTTCAAGTTTCCTGTAGCCGACATCACCATCAACCTGGCTCCTGCCGATCTCAGAAAAGAAGGCAGCAGTTTCGACCTGCCCCTTGCTATAGGCATCTTGGGGGCAAACGGCGATGTACCCGAAACGCATTTCAAGGAATTTATGTTTGTAGGCGAATTGAGCCTTGACGGGTCTCTTCAGCCCATCAAGGGTGCGCTCCCTATAGCCATCAGAGCCAGAGCTGAACATTTCAAGGGACTGATAGTACCCAAACAGAATGCGAGGGAAGCTGCCGTGGTCAACAAACTCGAAGTCTATGGTATGAGTACGCTGGCAGAAGTGGTCAGTTTTATCAGCGACAAGCAGAAATTTGCTCCTACCATCGTAGATACACGCAAGGAATTTTATGAAAACCAAACCCATTGCGACCTCGACTATGCAGACGTTAGAGGACAGGAAAATGTGAAGCGTGCGCTGGAGATTGCAGCAGCAGGCGGGCACAATCTCATCATGGTAGGTCCTCCGGGATCCGGAAAATCTATGATGGCCAAGCGTTTGCCTTCCATCCTTCCACCCCTCACCCTATCTGAAAGTCTGGAGACCACCCAGATACATTCCATCGCAGGAAAATTAGGCAAGAACGTATCTCTTATCTCCCAACGTCCTTTCCGTGCTCCCCACCATACAATCTCACAGGTAGCACTGGTAGGAGGAGGAACCAATCCGCAACCCGGAGAAATCTCTCTGGCACATAATGGTGTACTTTTCTGTGACGAATTACCGGAATTTAACAAAACCACGCTGGAGGTACTCCGCCAACCATTGGAAGACCGACATATCACTATCAGCCGCTCCAAATATTCTACCGATTATCCCTGCTCATTCATGTTTATAGCAAGCATGAATCCGTGTCCGTGCGGTTATTACGGAGATCCCACCCATCATTGCGTCTGCACCCCCGGTCAGATCCAACGATACATGAACAAGATATCTGGTCCGCTTCTTGATCGCATAGACATCCAGTGTGAAATCACTCCCGTACCTTTCAAGGATATTTCAAAAGCAGCTCCGGGAGAGCCAAGTGCCAACATCCGGGAACGAGTCATCAAGGCAAGGGAGATACAAGCAGCAAGATACAAGGACTACAAAGGTATCCACTGCAATGCCCAGATGACAGAAAGGATGATTCACCAGTTCGCAGAACCCAATGAAGCTGGCATAGATATGCTTCGCATGGCAATGGAGAAACTCTCTCTATCAGCAAGAGCCTACAGTCGCATTCTCAAAGTAGCAAGAACCATCGCCGACCTGGAAGGTTGCGAGCATGTGGAACTGCATCATCTGGCAGAAGCCATCGGCTATCGTGCACTCGACCGAGGAGATTGGGCAGAAAGGGGGCATATCTGATTTTCCAACGAAGACATACTTATAATTTAAAAATCATTAAAAAGTAGAGTACTTTAAATATAATTCTCAAAAATAAATGTATTTTTGCGAATAAAAGCTACAAATAACAAAAGCATACTTTTATGGTTAAACTTATTGGATACCTTATCGTGTCATTGCTCGCTACAGCCAAAATGGTTGCCGCAAACAATGACACGATATTTTATGAAACTCAAGCTTTAAATTCTGAGGCAATTGGCTTGAATGAACCTGCATCAATTCCTACACCTAACACGACAGCTTTGGCACAATATGGAATCATCCCAACATCATTGCATACTGGCAAAGCTAACGTTTCTGTCCCCCTCTACAACAAAACTGTACGTGGGGTTAATCTAAACATGGAACTACTTTATGACACTTCAGGACTACTTGTAAACGTCTTACCAAGCTGGACAGGACATTCTTGGACGCTTTCTATAGGTGGAGTTATTTCGAGAACCATGAAGGGGCGTCCTGACGAATTCGACACGCAAAATCACAGTTTCCCTGGTGTTGATTTATGGAAGAACTATTTTCATAGATACAACGGAAAGATAACCGACCCTGTTGAGAGTTGGGGTGATTATATGCCTGATATTTTCCATTTCTCTTTTATGGGCAAAAGTGGCAAATTCTTTCTTGGCAATGACGGAAACTGGAAAGTTGCTAGCGATGAAAACCTAATGGTTGAGTTTGATATTAACGATTCTAAAAATTACATCAAACCGTTCATTGATGTAGCACCTAACAAGTTGTACCAGCAACCTAAGTCTATAAAGGGTTTTACTCTTATTGACCAAGAGGGGAATCGTTATGTTTTTGGTGGAGAACCAAATGCCATAGAATACTCCATAGATATGCGTGAAGATAATGATGGAGGAAATGGTAGTGGAATCAATGGAGAAATGTATGCAAATTCATGGTATCTAACTGCTGTATATGATAGATTTGGTGTAGAAATATTCCATTTTGAATACGAAAGAGGACTTTTTGTTATTTCTTCGGCTATATGCTACAAGAATAGTGTTCCTAAGATGATGATAAACTCTCCTGTTTATTTGTCAAAAGTGACAGGACATGATGGTATCACATTGCGTTTTGTTCGAGATACGCAGCTTTTGACTTCTTCCAATTTCTACCATCGGTTGTATTCGAAAGCCGGCAACAATATAAAGACTCTATACAACAACTTAAAATTGTTGCAAAAAGGGGGTAATGCATATCATTATTTCATTTACTTAACTGACCCTGCCTATACACAATATCACAATCCCAATAATCTCAATAAGGAATACGACCCTTTGAATTCTATGGGGATGTCTCCTCTAAAAGAAATCATTGTCAGCAACACAAAGAAAATGTTGCAAAGATTTGCATTTGAGTATAATTATTCCAACAATATTAGGTTGCATCTTAAGAGCCTGCAAATAAAGAGCAGCGATGGCGCTACAGATGGGATATATAAATTCAAATATAATTCTTTCGATAAACTGCCTACAATAGATGGTTATTGTGACTACTTGTCTCCTTGTACAGACAGTTGGGGATATTATAATGGATTTGAAGATAAAAAATCTTTTGTAGATGAAGAAAAGTCTCAATATGGAATGCTTACAGAAATAGAATACCCAACAGGTGGAGTCGCTACGTTCGAATATAACAATCATAGATATAACAGCTACAAGAACACCTGTCGTGACGGAATGGTTTCTACAGGTGAAACATCTGAACTCGCTGGTGGTTTGTGTATTCGAAGTATCACAAACTACGAAGACAACACTAAAAGCAAAGAACTCAGCAAACAGGTGTTTTTTTATCAAGATGGGCAATTGTCCGTTCATCCAAACATATATCTCGCCGTTATAGAAAATTCTAATGTTGGTTCCGTATATGGCACTTTTACACCTATACCTATGACAAACCTTTTTGGCTATCATATCGGGTATTCAACTGTTTATGAAGAAATTTGCTCAGAAGGAACAGAAATACATAAAGAATATAAATACACTAATTTTTCTGATTACAAAGATCAATCTTGTTGGAAAGACCTACGGCAAGACAATCTGCAAGACATACTTGCGGCTTACGACGAATGGACAACAAGAGACTATTGCAAAGGGCGTTTGCTATCTTTGGCAATCCAAGGAGAAGACGATAGTAACTGGGAAGTTACCACATATAAATATAGGCAAGATTTTGCAGCTATGGAACAAAATTATGTTGTTGCATATATGGATAAATCACTATCTGCAGTAGCACGACCAGGAGTATTGGCAGAATATCATCTATTCTATCCTAAATATGACATAGAAGAAAAGACGCATTTGTTAAAACAGGACAATTATGGAATTTATAAACTTACAGATGTTACGAAATATGACATGAAAGATGTCAGTATTACACTTTCGTATGGGCAGGCGCAAATGCGCTTATGCAATTCCAAAACTGTTAGTCGAGCAGGAACTACCAAACGTGTGGAATATGATTATTTGCAGTCAGGGTATTATGCACCTTTAGTTGCAACAAGAGACTACCACAACAATGTGTTGACAGGTGGACAAATGATAGAATATGGAACTTTTGCAATCAACAACAAGAACATTCTTATGCCTAAATATGAGAAAGAGTTATTTCCGTCAGGAAAACAAAGCTTGGTTAGAACATATCATAAATATACTAATTCATATCTTCCATGGGAATATTCTAATAAAGGTCAACAGAAGGTAACTTTGACTTGGAATCAATTTGACCAATTACTTTCATATACTATAGGTGATGAAACTACTAATTGTATGTATGGTGATTTCGGTTGTGTTTCAAAAATCATTCTCCCCAATGGCAATGAAAACAATTACGAATACGACAGTATGCAGAGATTAATAGGAATAAAAGATAAGTACGGCAGGTATCTCCAAAAGCACAAGTACAAGTATCGTACTGGAAACAATTGATGTTTTACCAAAAAAACGAAATGAAATGAATATCCATAAAATAACACTATTACTAGTTTGTCTAGCAACAATCTGCCAGATTAAAGCCCAACATGTTCTTTCCAAGAAGAATTCTCTTGTGCGCTCTGGCGATGTTATTTGCAAGCAAGAAATTGAAAACCTAGAGCCAGAAGGCTCTGGCATGGATGTCGTATGGGATTTTCGAGATCTTGACATACACAAAAAAAAATACATGGTAGAATATTTCTGTGACAGTCTGTTGCAAATATTCAAGTACGAGCCTACATTTATGGAACAATATAAGTTTGAAGGTGATACACTATTCAAGACAAGATACGAAAACCCAATCATAAATATTAGTTATAACAAACCAATTCCTGACATGATATATCCCATGGCTTATGGTAACATCTATACAGCTGAGTTTGAAGGGAAAGGTACATATTGCCATCACAATTGTCTGGCAACAAGCGGTTCGATTCTTTTAGAAGCGGACGCTAATGGCATCATTCTCTTCCCAGAACAAGATACACTCAGAAATGTTCTACGAGTTCATACTCAAACTATATCTACTATTGGTATCGAAAGGGATTCTGTCATAACAGATTCTACAAAATGGATGAGAAGTATTGAAGATACATATAGATGGTATGTTAGTGGCTACAGATACCCACTATTTGAATCATATAAACAAGCTTTACATGATGGATTGGGGAATGTTAGATATAACAAAACGTCTTTTCAAACACCTCCAGCCGTTCTTAGGCAACTTAACGATAGTATAAATCAGGAGCTTCGCAGCACTGGAACATTACACTCCAATACTGGAACAGGTAACATGCCATACTCGGTAAAAGTGATAGGCAGCAAGGTAACGATAAATTATTCACTAACCTCCAAAGCCACAATCAAAGCAATGGTCTCAGATTCAAAGGGTATCATATATCGCCAGCAGATTCGTAAAGATGCAGCAGGAAAAGATTACTCCTTATCTGTCAGCCTCTCAGGTCTCCGCAGAGGCGAATACATTCTCTATGTCAACATAAACGGAAACGTTTACAGCAATACTATACTACATAATTTTTGAAAACTATGAAATGGAAATTGAGTTTTTCTATAACAGGCATCCTTCTCCATCTTGCTGCTTTTACGTTTGCTCAGTCTAGCAATCAAAACTATGTACAGACGGAAACGATGCTTACAGAGAATGGGGAACACAAAATAACAACCATTGAATATTGCGATGGTCTTGGTCGCCCATACCTTACTGCTACAACAGGTTTGAACACCGCGGGTACAACTGCTTACAGTCTAAAAACTCTGATGTACCCCAACAATGCTGTTGAAGAATGGCTGCCAGGCATATCAGACCAAGCTATTGAATGGAAAGAAGCAAGTGAGATTCGTCAATTGTCAAAAGAGACAAATGTCGAGTCCAACCCTTTTCGTTCTATTACCTATGACGTTTTAGGTAGAGAACTCTATTCTCTAGGAGTTGGTGACAAATGGCATTCCGCAAATAAATATTCATCCATACAACGATTTACCAATGTCAAGAGTGGTGTTGCAAAACTGACTGTGAAGCAATATCGTGCCAACAAAAACAACAACATAGTAGAAAACGGTGTTTGGGAAACTGGAAGTTTAAGTGCAGAGCAGACAATGGATGAAGACAACAAAGGAATGATAGTCTTTACAGATTTTCATGGACAAAAAATACTGGAACGTAGATTCTCGGGAACCGACAAATACAATGACACGTACTTTGTTTACAATGACTATGGTTTGCTGAGTTATGTCCTGACTCCTATGTTCCAAAAGGAAAAAAGTTTGGGTAAATATGCGTACAAATACCTATATGACACACAAAACCGCTTGATAAGTAAATGCCTACCAGGTTGTGAGCCTATACGCTATTGGTACGACGATGAAGATAGGCTTGTGTTTGTGCAAGACAATGAACTGCAAATAAAGGGAAAATGTCGTTTTATGTTTTATGATGTAAAAGGACGAGTTGTATTGCAAGGCTTGTGCTCCAATCAGCCTAGCAACTGTCTTTCGGGAATTGCCATTACGCAGACAAAAGGATTGTTTGATACTGGTTTCAGTAATCCTAGTACTCTCCAATTGGTATCTCCTGAGTTTGAGGCTGTATATTACTATGACAATTACGATTTTTTCAATGTTCCAGCATTTAGTAATTATGGCTATGTCAACCAAATGAAGAAAACCGCCAACACGAATGCCATGGGGCTTCAAACTGGCAGTATCGTCATGGCTTCCAATGGTGAGAAACTTTATAGAGTCAATTACTATACAGAGAAAGGTCTTGCATACGATACTCGCCAATCCATGTTGGAGGGCAAGTTGTTATTATCTCGTTCTAATTATTCTTTTACCGATAATCCTTTGCGTACCGTATATGAACTTTGTCAAGGTGCTCGCATAGACTCCATTGTTTTCGAAAACAGATATAACCAAAACAATGATGCCTTAATGAGCACGACTATTTCATATAATGGCGCACCTGCTTGCTCTGTTTCCACGCTAGAATATGACAAGTTGGGAAGACTCGTCAAAAACACTTTACCTAACAAAGCAGGGAACATAGAGTATGAATATGACATCAGAAATGCAGTGACAAAGATACAGAGCAACACGTATTCTGAAGCAATTGGGTATGAAGGCTTGTATAATGGCAACATCGCATCTACAGAAAATTTCTATGGTGACTATGAGGAGGCTGGCAGTTATGCCTACGAATATGACGTGCTCAACCGTATGACAAAGGCAACTTTCTCCAACAATAATAAATACTCTGAGGAAGCAGACTATGATGACAATAGCAACATCTTGCATCTAAAAAGATGGGGCAAACATAACGACGGGAACTATAAGAAAATAGATGACCTAACCTATAGTTATCTAGGCAACCAACTTTCAAACATAGAAGACAAAGCTGGTCAACTTGTATATGATGGAAGTTTTGACTTCAAGGAGTCTGGCACTTCAGAGAACTATGCCTACAATACCAATGGTTCCATGACATTCGACCCAAACAAAGGGCTGACAATTGATTATTCCGACATGGGGCATCCGAAGAAAATGACTTTTAACAATGGTAATACTACTGAATATACCTATAGCATAGAAGGTGAAAAATTGAAAGTAGAATGGAATACGGCAAATACAACAACTAATAGGGTCGAATACGTTGGTCCATTTATCTTAAAAGATGGAAAATTGGACGCTTTCCTTTTCTCTGGAGGTATTGCCACTATTGCCAATAATCAAGCAACTTTTCATTTCTATATAAAAGACCACTTAGGTAGCAACCGCATCGTTGTTTCCGAGGATGGTACCATCAAGCAAAAGTTGTACTATTATCCATTTGGTGGATTATATGGTGATGTTTGTGTAAATCCAGAATTCCAACGTTACAAGTACAATGGTAAAGAGTATGACCATCAGCATGGACTTGACCTCTTAGACTATGGTGCTCGCATGTACAATCCTGTTATCGGAGGTTGGCATTCTATTGACCCATCAGCAGAAAAGTATTATCATCTTAGCCCTTACTGCTATTGTGGTAACAATCCCATAAATGCAATCGACCTTGATGGCAGGGATTGGTATAAAAATAATAAGACATCATATTATACATGGCATGAAGGCAATAGCGAAAGAGAAGGTTTTAGCTACATAGGTGGGAAAGGAATGCTCCTTGGCGAATTTGAGCCTATAATTGATAATATATTATGTGGCAAGGATGGATTAGGATTACAGAGCCTATACACTAATGGGTTTAGTTTAGACATAACGCCAAATGACAAGGGTGCCCTTATTGGTTCCAAGGAACGAGGATGGGATTTTTTTGACGAATTTATTAATGGAGTTGGTCCTGAATTTTCGGTTATATTAAGTAATCATCCATATACTCAGGAAATTATGAAAGAAGAGTTCGTGAAGAAATGCCAAAATGTCATAAAGACAAGAGGAAAGAAAGGGAAATATACCAATGTCGGAAGACCAGAATTCTTTCCATGGCAAGCAGATCCTTTTAGCCCAATGCAATTTGTCGGAACGTATAGATATGATGGCTATAGTAGCAAAAATGGTAAATATATTAACAATGTTGTTACTGATACAAAAAGTGTAACTTCTCTTATTTACCATATTCCATTTTTTAACAATCATAGACGAAGTCAAAATAGGAATTTAGGAAACACTTATCAATTCTATATTTGGAGAACGAAAAAATGAAAAAAAAATACATATATCTCATAATAATTGTGCCTATCTTTGTCTTTCTTTTGCTATGGCTGAACAATATATTGTCGTATAGTAGAAGAATAGGAGATACTCGCTTCTATCTTGTGGAGACATTTGCTACTTCAAAAAAAGGCAAGCCATTAGCTAGATTATTTTATAAGCAAACTGACGGTCTTGGGTATGATGGAGAATTAACATATGAATTTCCAAAAGTAATTCTGTGGAATGACAAGTATCTCATAGCCAAGAATTATGACGGCAACAGTCCTGCTATTACTAGCTATACAGTAATCGATTTAAAATGTACGAACACTATAAACAATGTGAGCTCTTGTATTCGTAAATTTACAAAAAAAAATGATTATGAAAATTTTCTGAAAGAAAATAATATTAAAGAATCCGCAATGAACAAGACTGGCAACCATATATTGTGGTAAAAAAGTTAAGGTCTTGTTTTGCCAGGTATGACAATTGGCATTCCTATGGGATTAACACCAACTCATACTATATACGATTTCTTAAAATTTAAACTGCCAGAGCCATGGGAAAGTTATTAAAAAAGCTATTTTACGCACTACTCATTTGCAGTTTTCTTTACACATGCGTCTATCATCGAATAACACATTTGAGTAGCGATGAGTTAGAATGGGTTACAAATAGAAAAGTGGGAGAAATCATGTATTTCAAATCACAGTTTGGCGAAGTTGATACGGTTGAGATTTTTGACACATACATTCATAATTCCTTGTCTCCACTCAACTTTGCATACTTTAATATAAGTAAGCAAGAATACATTGCATACGCAAGCGTATTTTATACATCCAAGAACAAGAGTGGTATGGATGGAGATTTATTTTCAAAAAGCCATTCAATGGGAAACCTATCATCTTTTCTGGTGGACTGTTCATGAAGAAGAGTGAGGCTATTCCTCTAAAATTGACAACTCTTCGATTACGCAACCACACACTTGATGATGTTATGTTTTTCGGCAACTTAAAGCCTCTAAACAATGATTCACCAAAAAATCCAGTCATGAACTATGCCTGGAGCAAAAAGTACGGACTTGTGCAATATACTTTCCAAGACGGAACAGCTTTCACAAGAATCGGCATAAAATAACAGGGCACTCGACCGAGGAGATTGGGCTGAAAGAGGGCAGATATAAGGACTATTTTTCACTTCTTTCGCATACAAACCTCTCTTCTTATTGTCTAAGATAGCCATCTGAAGAATTTTATAAATGAAAAGGCTACATACTATCATTGGTAATTTTCTTTACATTCCATCCTTTATCAAGAAGTGAGTCAAGGCGACGCATAACATTAGCCTTGACCCACTTTTATTTTTTCCTGCCCAGAGAAAAATTTTCCTCTGCCCAGCTAAGAATTTTTCCCTGCGCAGAGAGCAGATGCTCGCTGCGCAAGGATTATTTCAAAAGATTTTCCTCTGCCAGGTGTCCGATA